>Ga0129308_1000430_pt1 | contig 62976 bp, 61 predicted proteins | sample L827metagenome_FD_94440 | JGI IMG/M metagenome (GOLD analysis project Ga0129308, IMG submission 94440) | Ring-tailed lemur group fecal microbial communities from Wisconsin, USA - L827 metagenome | ecosystem: Host-associated > Mammals > Digestive system > Large intestine > Fecal | place: USA...
GCCGGCTTCCTTCAGATTCCACCTCACAGAGGACACCCTTGCCTTAAGCTAACGCTTCTCACTATCAGAGCGCGTTCGGGACTTGCACCCTAAAGTTATAACACATGCCGGGCGAACACGAAAGGGAAGAAAAATTCAATTTTTCTTCCCTTTTTCTTTTCTATCTTATTCATAAAAAGCCGTATAAGATGTATAAGTATAATTTACTATAGTACTCTTAATCCTGAAAATCAAGTAATTTTCTAAAGAAAAATACATAAAATGTACTTTTCATGTAATATCATGCAGCATTTTTCGTTCTTATTACATCTTAGCTAATAGAGACATAAAAATTGAGCAAGATTATGAAGCCGTTGATTTTATCTTTTTTCGCAGTTATATTAGGTTATTCTCTTCTTTTTAATGAAAAAGAAGAAATCAGTCAGCCGATTCATGTGATTGATAATTCTGTGTATATCCATAAATCCGATACACCGAGGGTCGATTCTGTTGCCATTTACTATAACAGAACTGCATCTGTTTTATAAAAATACTCCAAATAACAATATTTATTCTGTAAATGTTTGTTTATTAAATAAATATTGCTATGTTTGTTCCGTATAATTATGAATATGCGGAAATGCTACACCAGTTTATTACTATATATACTTCTGAATTTTTGATGGCAATGCTCTTTGGAGTGTTGTTTTTTCTGTGTCTGCCTGTTTTTTTCATAGAAATAAGCAAGTCTTTTATTACAAATAATGTAACCCGATTAATTCCGGTTATCTCTAATTCTGTTTTTACGGGGGAACAGGATAGAATAACTGAATCTAAGAAGGGTTTCATGCATCATACGATCCTGGATAAATCACAGATAAGGAATAACCGTCACCGGTTGGGCTGACGAACCCTTATCCGGCAATTAAGCGTTGAAGGATAAGGGGAGAGGCTTTGTGTAAAAAATTTAATACTTATTATCTGTCCTGTTTTCAGATAAATAAGAATAAAGTTGTTGTCTTTTCTTATCGGTTTTATCTACTCCAGCACATTGTATTCCGGGATTCCTTCTAAAAAAGAATATGTCTGATTTTCATAGTTTATTTTGCAGCAGAAATGGCTGATGCCGTTGCTGACCGCAAGATAACGAACGTGTAATACCATGTTATAGCGTACTATCTGGTCAAATACCGAGCTTGTGATCTCAATATGAGGGGCTTTATATTCTACGATCATTAAAGGGGTTAAAAAGCGGTTATATGCAACCGTGTCGCATCGTTTGGAGGTACCGTTCAGTTTTAAAGGAACTTCATTTGCCAGAAGCTCTTTAGGATATCCTTTATCCGTGATCAGATAATTCACAAAATGTTGGCGAACCCATTCTTCAGGGGTCAGGGCAACAAATTTGCGGCGTACCGGATCGAATATGATGTGCTTCCCATCTTTTTCCTTTACTTTCGTAGCGAATGTTGGTAAGTTTAATGACAGCATTTATTATATTTGTCGTTTATATTATACACTATAATTGTACCCTCAAAGGTAATGATTTATGAAAACAAAACAAGAAATCGTTGAAAATTGGCTGCCTCGTTATACCGATCGCAAGTTGGAAGATTTTGATAAGTATATATTACTCACGAACTTTACCAAATACGTCGAGCTGTTTGCTGAAAAATTTAATGTTCCGATACTCGGACTGAAAAGTTCCATGCCGAATGCTTCGGCAGAAGGCATCACCATCATCAACTTCGGTATGGGAAGCGCAAATGCGGCAACGATCATGGATTTGTTGTCGGCTGTCAGTCCGACTGCTGTCTTGTTTCTTGGTAAATGCGGTGGATTAAAGAAAGCTAATAATCTGGGCGATTATGTTTTGCCGATTGCTGCAATCCGTGGTGAAGGAACTTCTAACGAATATTTGCCTGCCGAAGTTCCGTCTCTCCCGGCATTTTCGATGTTACGTGCTATTTCTTCTGCCGTTCGCGACCAGGGAAAGGACTATTGGACCGGAACGATTTATACTACGAACCGCCGTGTTTGGGAGTATGACACATCTTTCAAGGAGTATCTGAAACGCACTCATGCTACCGGTATCGATATGGAAACCGCGACGTTGCTTACTGCCGGCTTTGCCAATAAAATACCAACAGGAGCCTTGCTTATGATCTCAGATAAGCCTTTGGAAGAAGATGGAGTTAAAACAGAAGCAAGTGACCGGGTAGTTACCCGTAACTTTGCCCCGGAGCATGTAAAATTGGGGATCGAAGCCCTTCGTCAAATTATAGACGATAAAAAAACAGTTCGTCATATCCGGTTCAGTTGGTAATAATTAAAGCTATATTATGGCAAAAAAAGAAAATACGTTTGAGGAAATATGTCGGGATATCGTAGCAAAGAAATTTCAACCCGTTTATATTTTAATGGGCGAAGAGCCCTTTTTCATGGACAAGATAACCGATCTGCTTATTGAGAACGTGCTGTCAGAATCCGAACGGGATTTTAACCAAATGATCATGTATGGTGCAGATACGGATGCAGCTATGGTCATCAATGCAGCCCGGCGATTTCCAATGATGTCTGAATATCAACTGGTCGTGGTACGTGAGGCCCAACAGGTCCGTGACATAGAATTGTTGACCAATTATGTCAAGAATCCGCTTAAATCGACAGTGCTGGTAGTCAATTACAAGTATAAGAATCTGGATAGAAGGAAGTCTTTGGCTGCAGCTACTGAAAAAACAGGCGTTCTGTTCGAATCGAAAAAGATTCCGGATTATAAAATGCCGGGGTTTATCGTTTCGTTTATGCAACAGCGTTCTATCGGGATCGATCCAAAGGCCGCTCAGATGCTCTCAGACTTCCTGGGAAACGATTTAAGCCGTCTTAGTAAGGAATTGGACAAGTTGACATTGATCTTGCCTGAAAAAGCCCCAAAACGCGTCACTCCGGAATTGATAGAACAGAATATCGGAATAAGTAAAGAATACAATAACTTCGAATTGATAAAAGCCATTGCGGTAAAGGATGTATTAAAAGCAAACCGAATCATTCAGTATTTTGAAAAGAATCCGAAAAGTAACCCGATACAGATGACCCTTCCTGTAATTTTTAATTATTTCTCAAATCTGCTGATCTGCTATTATACAAAGGACAGGTCGGAGACTGGATTAATGACGGCCTTAGGTTTAAGAGGAACTTTTCAGGTAAAAGATTATATGACCGGATTAAGAAACTATCCGGCCATGAAAGTTTTTAATCTGATCAGTGATATCCGGACTACTGATGCGCGGTCAAAAGGAGTAGACAATTCTTCTGTATCGGATGCAGATTTACTCAAAGAATTATTATATAAAATACTTCATTAAAAATTGGATCAGTAGTGAAAACTGCATATGTGATAAATCTAAAATTATTGACATATGCAGTTTTTTTATTGAACTGTCGATTGGAGCTCTTTCAATCGTTTTTTTACTCTTCATTTTCTAGAACAGTCTAAATGCAGAACGACCAAAAAGTAGGTGTTCGTTTTGTTTCTCAATGATTAAGACTATATTTTACCCCTCCGAGAATTCAATATTTATTTCCGCCCGTATAGTTGTTTACAAATATCACGAAAAAATTAGGTTTTAGAGTCTTCGATACAAAAGTATATCAAGTAATAGAAGACTAGGAATACGAAACAGGACAGATTGGCAGTAACTCTTTTCAATCAAAGAAGGTGAGTTTACAAAAGTATGATTTAAAATAGATGTTACTTTTGTAACCAGATACGCTTGTATACTGGTAAATCAAAATAATTATTACTTTTGTAAAGATACCACCTGTGATACAAAAGTAACAATATACATTACTAATATAAATCAATAAAAATAGGTTTAAATACTGTTATCGTAAATGCATATGATAAAAGATCAAAAACCAGTACATTATCCAGATGTATTGATTGTATACATTAATTTTTTTCTGTTATTCTGTATATAAATGTGAAATATGCTTGAATATGTACAAGTGATAGTGGTTTAATATGTTATATGCCAGATATTTATTCTATAAAATCATTAACACTGCTTTAATCCTGTTTTGCAGCTGTGGATACCGGTTTACAAAAGTGTGCTACACAAAAGTATAGCGATGGTTACAATTGTTTTGGTTTATTGTTATAAATATAAATTGCACAATTGGAAATAATGATTTATCTTTGTGTCTATATTTATTTTTGTATCATATACTTGTAAACGGTCATATTGGCAGTGATTTTTGATATATAAATCGTATTTTAGAATGAAAGATCGTATTTTAGCAGTAATGGAACATGAAGGACTGACTCCTTCTAAATTTGCTGAAGCAATCGGTATCCAGCGTTCGGCTATGTCGCATATTATATCCGGCAGGAATAATCCCAGCCTGGATGTGCTGATAAAAATTCTGGAACGATTCACATATGTAGATTCCGACTGGCTTTTATTCGGTAAAGGCAATATGATGCGCGAACATGTGTTAACTGAGCCTAATTTGTTTACAAATACGACGATAAATCCACCCAACTTATCGGATTCTCCCGAATATCGCAAGGAAATTAGGGTTGAGATACCTGTAAACACACCTAAACAGCCTGTAATTGAACAAATTGTGCTGCCGGAACAACCTGTCAGAAATGTGAGCAAAATAATGATATTTTATTCAGATAATACATTTGAGACTTTTACGTCTGAAAAAAACAAGAAAGACTAGGCCAACATTGTTATATACATCTTATTCATGTATCTTTGTATAGAAATTGAGTAATCATATTATATGAAGAAGTACATGTTAGATATGAAGGTCACTGAAAACAACCGCCTTCATAAAAATTATTGCCTGCTGAAGTTGACCAGCGACGATACTTTACCGGAAATGCTTCCCGGACAGTTCGTTCAGGTACTGGTGGATAACTCTCCTACAACATTTCTACGCCGACCTATTTCAATTAACTTTGTAGATAGAACAACCAATGAATTGTGGTTGCTTATCCAATTGATTGGCGATGGAACACGTCGTATGGCAGAATACCGTCCCGGAGATATTGTAAATATTATGTTGCCGCTTGGGAACAGCTTCACAATTCCTGTAGCCGGAGATAAAAATCAAAAATTACTGCTTATTGGCGGTGGTGTCGGTACGGCTCCGATGTTATGTTTGGGATCTGCCCTGAAGAATGCCGGTTTTGAACCTGTATTTCTGTTGGGAGCGCGTTCAAAGGATGATGTATTGCAACTGGATGAGTTTACGAAGATCGGAACTGTTCACATAACTACCGAAGATGGTTCTCTCGGAGAAAAAGGTTATGTAACAAACCATTCCGTATTGAAAAATGTTCATTTTGATAGAATTTACACATGTGGACCGAAGCCTATGATGGTAGCTGTTGCCAAATATGCAGCTGCCGAATCGATCACATGCGAAGTCTCGCTTGAAAATACAATGGCCTGTGGTATAGGTGCTTGCCTGTGCTGTGTGGAGAATACGAAAGAAGGTCATGTATGTGTTTGTACTGAAGGTCCCGTATTTAATATAGAAAAATTGACATGGCTGAGTTAAATGTAAACATAGGTAATTTGCCGTTGAAGAATCCGGTAATGACTGCATCGGGAACATTTGGATACGGAGTCGAATATTCAGACTTTATGGATATTTCGAGACTGGGTGGTATTTTTGTAAAAGGAACAACTATCCAGCCACGCGAAGGCAACCTGTATCCCCGCATGGCAGAAACTCCTTCCGGAATGTTGAATGCCGTCGGTCTGCAGAACAAAGGTGCCCAATATTTTGTCGATAATATCTATCCCGCTATTAAGGATATCGATACTAATATGATCGTAAATGTGAGCGGATCGTCTGTTGAAACATACGTGGAATGTGCAGAGAAAATAGCGGAATTGGATAAAATTCCCGCTATCGAACTGAATATTTCCTGCCCGAATGTGAAGCAAGGCGGTATGGCTTTTGGGGTGACAACCTGTGGTGCTGCCGAAGTCGTAAAGGCTGTCCGCAAGGTTTATCCTAAGACCCTTATTGTAAAACTTTCTCCTAATGTAACAGATATAACCGAGATAGCAAAAGCTGTCGAAGCTGAAGGTGCAGACTCTGTTTCGCTGATCAATACCATGCTTGGTATGGCTATTGATGCAGAGAAGCGTAAACCTATATTATCTACAATAACCGGTGGTCTTTCCGGTCCTTGTGTAAAGCCAGTTGCTCTCCGTATGGTATGGCAAACATACAAGGCTGTGAAGATTCCTATCATCGGTTTAGGTGGTATTTCCAACTGGAAAGATGCCGTCGAGTTTATGTTGGCCGGGGCTACTGCCATACAGATCGGAACTTATAACTTTATTGATCCGACTGTATCGGTAAAAGTGATCGATGGTATGAACGATTACCTTGACAGGCATGGTTTTAAGTCTGTGAAAGAGCTTATCGGGGCTTTGGAAGTATAAGACTTACTATTAAACAGAAGAACTTCCTTGCTTTTTTTACGGAAGGAAGTTGTTTATTGCTTGTAACATCCGGATGCTACCGATCGGTAGACCCGGGTGTCAGTAGCGTCAACACCCGGGTGTCAACCTCTTTGAGATCCGGGTGTCGATTAGTTTAACTACTGACCTTTGTAAAAAAGACAATAGGATTTATGGAAAGCACAAGTATCGTCGGAGAACTTGCCACACGAATGATTTCGTTGATTATATCCGGAAAACAAATGATAGTTGTGTGATAGTTAAATGATAGTTGAAAATAAGAACTATCATTCTCTAAAGCCTAGATTTATAGATATTTATACTGGAAAATGATAGTATGATAGTTGTTTTTCGATTTCTAAGTATGTAATGTATTTATTGTAAACCAAGTAAAATAATAGTATGAGGAACAAATTATTTCTTTTAATCTTATTGACGATTTTATCTATATCGTTGAAAGCCAGTGATAAAACAGTTATTCCTATTACAACGGAAAATATTAGTCTGATCTATAAAGTCGGTGATAACGGTCGTTTATACCAATCATATTTAGGGCAAAAACTTCGTTTCAGCAGTGATATCGACCAGTTGCCGATGGGTGATGAAGCTTATATTGCGCATGGCATGGAAGATTATTTCGAACCTGCCATCCGCGTATTGCATAATGACGGCAATCCTTCCCTGCTACTGAAGTATATCTCTTCCGAAACCCGGGAGTTGCAGCCGGGAGCTACAGAAACTGTCATTAAACTGCAAGATGAAGTTTATCCTGTAATGGTAGACCTCTATTTCATAGCTTATGCCAAAGAAAACATCATCAAGACATATACAGAAATATCCCATCTGGAAAAAAAGCCGGTTACACTCTATAATTATGCTTCTTCTATGTTGCATCTGAACAGCGGCAAGTATTTTCTCACGGAATTTGCCGGTGACTGGGCACACGAAGTCAATATGACGGAACAACAGCTTTCATTCGGTAAAAAAGTCTTGGATACGAAGCTGGGAAGTCGTGCAAATATGTTCAATTCACCTTTCTTTTTACTGGCTTTGGACGAACAGGCAAAAGAAAATGAGGGTGAAATCCTTTTCGGGACAATTGGTTGGACAGGGAATTTCCGGTTTACCTTTGAAGTCGATAACTTGAATAATTTACGTATTCTTTCAGGCATAAATAACTATGCATCAGAATATTCATTAAAACCGAAAGAAATATTCCGTACTCCTGAATTTATATTTACTTTCAGTGCGGAAGGAAAAGGGAAAGCAAGCCGCGATTTTCACAGATGGGCTCGTAAATACCAGGTGAAAGACGGTGATAAATCACGTCTGACATTGTTGAATAACTGGGAGGCTACTTATTTTGATTTCAATGAAGACAAGCTGGTCGATATTATGGATGAAGCGAAATCGCTTGGCGTCGATATGTTCCTGTTGGATGACGGATGGTTTGCCAACAAATATCCGCGTAACAGCGACCGCCAGGGCTTGGGTGATTGGGATGAAACAGCAGAAAAACTACCGAATGGCATTGGGAAATTGGTGAAAGAAGCAACCGGTAAAGGGATAAAATTCGGTCTGTGGATTGAACCGGAGATGGTAAATCCGAAGAGCGAACTGTATGAAAAGCATAAAGACTGGGTAATTCATCTGCCGAACAGAGAAGAATATTATTTCAGAAATCAATTGGTATTGGACCTCAGTAATCCGAAAGTTCAGGATTATGTATTTGGTATTGTGGACAATCTGATGACAAAATATCCGGGTATCGCTTATTTTAAATGGGATTGTAATAGTCCGATCACTAACATTTATTCCCCTTATTTAAAAGATAAACAATCTCATTTGTATATAGAACATGTGAGAGGTTTATATAATGTATTGGAACGTGTAAAAGCAAAATATCCGGATCTGCCGATGATGCTCTGCTCCGGAGGTGGCGGACGTACGGATTATGAAGGATTGAAATATTTTACCGAGTTTTGGCCAAGTGATAACACAGACCCTATCGAACGTATCTTTATCCAGTGGGGATATTCTCATTTCTTCCCGTCAAAGACAATGGCAGCACATGTAACAAGCTGGAACAAAGGGGCTGGTGTGAAGTTTCGTACGGATGTTGCGATGATGGGTAAGTTGGGTTTCGATATCCGTATTCATGATATGACCCCGGCAGAACAGGAATATTGCAAAGGAGCTGTGAAAAACTTCAACCGTTTGAATAAGGAAATTATGGAAGGTGATCTGTACCGTCTCGTATCCCCTTATGATGGAAATCATTCGGCTGTAATGTATGTAAATGAAGCGGTTGATAAAGCTGTCCTTTTTGCTTTCGATATCCATCCGCGATATGCTGAAAATTTACAGTCAGTACGTTTACAGGGGGTGAATCCGGACGCTCAGTACGAGATAAAGGAGATTAATTTACTACCGAACACTAAATCGGTGTTGAGATGTAATGGAAAGACTTATTCCGGTGAATACCTGATGAAAGTAGGTATACCGGTATTTTCCGGCAGACAATTGGCTAGCCGGGTTATTGAGATCTCAAAAATATAAGTGAAACATATTCATTCTTTAGCGAAAACGGAGAGGCTTAACTTACCAGCCTCTCCGTTTTTTGTTTTTACTATAAACTATATTATTTATATTCTCCTTTTTGATAGTAAAGTGACCGACAGGGAAGCACAGCAGAGTAAGACCCCTACACCGGCTGTCCCGCCCCAACCGAACAATTGCCAGGCTGTCCCGGAAAGAAAGGTTCCCAGTGAGCCACCGACAAAATAAGTGGTCATGAATATGGTATTTACCCGGTTCGATGCAGCCGGACATAACTCGAAAATGCTCGATTGGTTACTGAGCTGGATGCATTGCATGCCGATATCGATAATAATTATACCCGCAATGATGGAAGTATAAAAACTACCTCCGAAATAAAGTAATAACCAGGATAACAATATCAATCCGCATCCCCAGAAATTAAAACATCTGACGCCTACTTTCTTTACATATTTCCCGACAAGCGATGCCGACATGGCTCCGGCAACCCCACAAAGTCCCAACATACCGACAACATCGCTATTGGCAAAGAAAGGGGCTTGTCCCATCTTAAAAGCCAGGCATGACCACATCGCCAGAAAAGAGCCGAAAGCCAGTCCGGACCGGACAGCATAAATACGCAACGCCGGAAATTCTTTTACAAGGGAAAGCAAGGATTTCATCAATTCAGCATATTTCCCTTTAAAAGTCGGACGTATATCCGGTAGTACGGTGATCACGACAATACAGCAGACGATCATCAATCCGGCTGCAATGTAGTACATTTCACGCCATCCGAACAGTTCTCCGACTAATCCGCTGATCACTCGCGATACCAATATCCCGGATAACAATCCCGAAACGACCAGTCCGACATTACGTCCTTTATTTTCCGGTTTGGAATAGAGGGCGGCGATAGGAATGAATATCTGCGGAATTACCGAGCAAACACCTGTGACCAGTGAAGCGATCAGGATAATATGAATATTGGGGGCCATGGCAATGCTTAACAGCGACAGTACCAAAAGGGTAAAGTTGGTTATAATAATTTTTTTACGTTTGAACATGTCGGCTAGCGGTACCACAAACAACAGTCCCAACGCATAACCGATCTGGGTAACCATTGCGATCAGGTTGGTTGTAAATTCGGATACGTCGAGATCGCGCCGTATCATATTTAAAAGTGGTTGATTATAATAAAGATTGGCTACCGATATACCGGCTACGATAGATAATGTCCAGAGTATCGAAGCAGGTAGACCTCCGTTTTCTTTCAATGTCTGTTTCATATTTTGCGTTTGAACCGGCAAATTTACCTTAAAAAATTGAGATATAGAACCTTTTTTCTTTGTATGGAAGCTGCCTCCGACATATAGAGATATTCAAATAATTGGTTATATTTGCCAATAACTAAAACAGGAGAATATATGTTTGAACATCTTAATGATATATTGGAAAATACAACTATAACACCCTCAACTGCAGCTGTCAAACTACTTGTCAGTTTCTTTCTGGGTGCTATTATCGGTATAGAACGTCAATTCCGCCGCCGTGAAGCCGGAATGCGTACATTTACACTGATTTGTATGGGATCGGCTGCCGCTATGCTCATTTCCATCTGGATACCGCAATGCTATCCGGATTTTCTGAATGGAGATCCGGGCCGTATTGCAGCACAGGTACTTACCGGTATCGGTTTCCTTGGTGCCGGGGCGATCATGCAAAGTCACGGAAGTATTCACGGATTGACAACGGCTGCCTGTATCTGGGTAGTGGCCGTGATCGGTCTGGCCGTGGGAGCGGGGATGTATGTACCGGCATTGATAGGGACAGGCCTTACATTGGTTATCCTGGTCAGCCTTGAAAAGCTTGAAAAAAGAATGTTCCTGAACGGAGTGAATAAGATCCTGACAATTATTTGTTCAACAGCAACACCTGACCTGAAAGCAGTTCGTAAGATATTGGAATCAAAGAATATTTATATTGTCAGTGTTTCGTTCGAATCGATCTATGAGCAGAATAAAGCGATTATCACTTATAAAGTGAATGTCAAGGCGCAGTCTTCTTATATGAATTTATTCAGCGAGATCAGGACGTTGGGGTATGTCTCTCAAATAAGATTGATGGCCTGAGCCATCAATCCAATTCGTTTTTCAGCATCCGGCCTGCTATCCGGGCAGCCGTTTCCACATATTTGCTACAAGGGCGCTTGGCATAATATTCCGTTGTTCTAACAGAAGGAGCAGGCGTTGTTTGGCTGGCTTCTGCGGCAGGTAAAAGACTCCGACAGATAATCGTATCATGCTGTTCCTTAAACAATTCAGCCATTTTTTGCACCATTCCATAATTCTTTGTCCGAGCTTCCTGATCATTTTGATCCAATACCGGATATTTGAATCCTGCAAGCATAGCCATAGCACTGACCGTCCCGCAAACTTCTCGCATCCGGCCTACGCCACCACCAAAAGATACAGACATTTGCTTTGCCATATCCAGACTCAGTTCGAAAACATCCGAATAGGCCAGGAATACGGATTGTGCACAGTTAAACCCCGATTCAAAGTTTTGAACGGCGAGTTTTACACGTTCTTCAATATCAAATTCCTTCATAAAGGAAGTATTTAAGTATTAGAATTCGTAGTCAACACATGCCCTGTCGGCTTTCACCGGGCCGATAATTCCTTTCGACACAGCTACATGTTCAGGATGATTGGCATATGTTTTTACATCTTCGAGCGAATCGAGCTCTGTTGTCAGGATAATATCCCATGTTTCTTCCGGGTTGATATTGAAATCGACACGGATCATACGCAATACATCGATCTTATCGATCAAGGCTTCCAGTCCCGTTTTGATTTCTTGCAATTTTGCCTGTTTATCGGCAGGAGTTGCAAACTCCATAAGTTTAAACATTACAATGTGTCTTACCATAAACGCTTTTAATTAATTACATTTGTTCGTCCAAATAGGAATCTTTGTATCCCAGGAAATATAATATTCCGTCCAGTCCGATCGTGGAGATTGACTGTTTGGCGGTTTCTTTTACTTTGGGTTTGGCATGGAAAGCAATTCCCAACCCGGCTATGCTGATCATAGGCAGGTCGTTCGCGCCGTCTCCGACAGCAACGGTCTGGCGTATATCTACGTTTTCTACCTGTGCGATCAACCGAAGTAATTCGGCTTTTCGTTTACCATCGACAATGTCCCCGACGTATCGGCCTGTCAATTTGCCGTCCTCAATTTCAAGTTCGTTAGCATATACATAGTCTATGTTATACTTTTGTTTCAGGTAATTACCGAAATAGGTGAATCCGCCCGAAAGGATAGCGATTTTGAATCCGACCTTTTTAAGGATACGCATCAGACGGTCGACTCCTTCCGTTATAGGAAGGTTTTCTGCGATCTCCTGCATGACAGAGACGTCCAGTCCTTTCAGTAATGCACAACGCTGGGCGAAGCTTTCGCTGAAATCGATTTCTCCGCGCATAGCCGATTCGGTAATTGCTTTTACCTGGTCGCCGACACCGGCACGAACGGCCAATTCGTCGATCACTTCCGTTTCGATAAGCGTCGAGTCCATATCGAAGCAGATAAGACGACGCATACGGCGATACATACTGTCTTCCTGAAAAGAAATATCCATTACCTGTTCGGAAGAAAGCTTCATAAATTCCGCTTTCATCAGTTCTTTGTCGCAAGGAGTACCACGCACAGAGAATTCGACACTGGCTTTCGGAGTACGGGCATCTTCATCCAGAGGGATACGTCCGGTCAGACGCTTGATGTCGTCGATATTCATTCCCTGGTCAGCAACAATACGGGTCACTCCTGCAATTTGTCTGGCAGTCAGCTTTCGTCCCAGAATGGTGATGATATACCGGTTCTTTCCTTGCATATCGACCCACTTCCTGTATTCCTGTTCCGTGATCGGGTTGAAACGGATATTTACGTCCAGCTCATAGCTTTTGAAAAGTAGCTCTTTCAGGATATCTCCCGAATTACCTTCGCAACTCTGGAAAAGAATACCCAATGACAAGTTATTATGAATGTCAGCCTGACCGATATCGAGAATAGCCGCATTATTTTTAGCTAAGATCTCAGTAAGGGCGGCAGTGACACCCGGACGATCGGCTCCATTTATATTTAATAGTATAATTTCGTCTTTTTGTCCCATGTTTTTTGTTTTATAAGGCAAAGGTAAACAAGTTATATGCAAATTCAGGCATCCGGATAAACAAAAATTCAAATGAAATTGTTATTTTTACAGAGACGTTATATTTAATTTAGAACCTGGCAACCTTAATAAGTCCTGACTGGCAGGCAAATGAGATGAAGATTCAGTTTGAAGTTAAGGAAAAGCTGCCTGAGATTATTGCTGAAGTACGGCATTCAGACAAATGGCAAACAAAAGTAGTGGAAAAAACGCACAGCCTTGAAAGAGTTACGATCAAAGATCCTAATTATGATTCGGAAGCCTGTGTAGAGATCTGGGAACATGAGATTCATATCCGTACGGCATGGTCTAATTATACCTACCGTATTTTCAAACGGGGCGATTCTTGTTGGTGTGAATATATCGGAGCTTATCGGGGATTGCTGGAACAGACACTGCTTCCTACGTTGACTCCCAAGTTGAATATATTGGATTCTGTCGTTATAGAGAGTTCATTGACCGGTAACAGAAAGGAAACGTTGCGGACTTATAGTTCTGAAAACCTCAAATTGAAAAATTTCCGTCGTGATAATTTCAAGGAAGAATATAACAGAACATCGTTGCAGGACCATCCGACGGTCGTTTATGATGAATATATCAAGGAAGGGATGCCGATGCCTTCCCCTTACGATAAAGAATAACAAGGAAAAGCCCGATGCACTCCGTATCGGGCTTTTTTTATCCCCATATCTATCTAATATACATGATTATTGAGTTTATTAACCTGATTTTAGTATATAGCGAAAACTAAATTTATGTTATAAAACAACCGTTTTAGTGGATTTTTATGCGATAAAACATATAAAAAATCTTGCATTTCAGTCGATTTATGTTATATCGTTTGGAGGGATAGGTAATTTGCCTGTATCTTTGCCTGCGTTAAAAACAAGAAAGTGGCTCCTTAGCGAAGGAAAAGCACTTGTTTATTTCCTGAAAATCAGGAGTCGGACATAAAGATATGCAGAGGAAAGCCGACCGCAGACCGGCGAGTAGAGTGTTGAAGGGTATGTTCCGATTAAGTTTAACGTAAATATTAAATTATGAAGGTAAGAGCTTATGTTCTCATTGTAGCGGTTGCATTTACAATAATGTCGTCCGGTACAAAAGAAGCAAGACCTACCGTGGGTACCAATCCCGGTGATCTGGCTCCGAGAATAGAGTCTTTGGGAAACGAAAGCAATTTCAGTTTCCAAAATCATTCAGGACGTTACACATTGCTGAATTTCTGGGCAGCTTACGATGCTGAATCGCGGGCCCGTAACGTTCAATTATGGAATGAGATTAACAAGTTAAGTTCGGACAAAGTTGCTATGTATTCTGTATCTTTCGATGAGAAAGAATCGATTTTTACCGAGACGGTAAAAGCGGACAGACTGAGCAATACAAAGCAATTTCATGAAGAACTTGGTAAAAGGTCAGAGTTGTATGGAAAGTTTAACCTGAAGAAAGGTTTGAAGAACTTTCTGATCGACGACAAAGGGGTTATCATAGCCGAAAATGTTACTCCGGACAAACTGACTGAAATTTTGAATAGAATTTAATCTGTCGATTATTTATTAAAAAAGAGCTGTTTCGCCCAACGAGGAACAGCTCTTTTTTGTTGTTTCAAATGAGCGATCGAAAAGATCGGGTTATCTTCATCATCCACTTTTCCAGACAAATCGAGTAATACCTGATTTACGGCAGCGCTTGTTACAGACATGGTTTATGAACGAAAATAACAATTCGTGACATACCCGTTAAACAGTGTGAAGAAGTTGTTTGGGGCAGACTTTTAATCTCCTTCCAAAGCTGCCGAGAACCGGATTTTTATTGTATTTTTGTTTTCTAATTTATTACCAAACAAATAAACACATAAAAATGTACAAACAATTTCTTGCAGCTTGCTCCCTGACCGGAGCTTTAATGCTGAGTGCATGTTCGCCCACGACGCCTGCGGCACATGATGTTTCCCTGATCCCCGTTCCGAAAGAGATCAAGAATGTGAATGGACAGTTCATCCTGAAGAATGGTATGACTATCGGTGTTGCCGATAAGCAGTTATTGCCGGCTGCAAATTATCTTTCCGACCTTTTATCGCGTGCAACCGGCTATATATATAATGTACGTGAGGGAGACGGTGATATATCTTTGGCGGTAAGTGATATTGCCGGTCAGAATGAAGGAGCTTATACGCTGGATGTTTCTTCCGGAAAAGTACAGATTAAAGGAAATACTTATGGTGGAGTTATTTCCGGTATCGAATCGCTTCGCCAGCTTTTGCCGGCAGAGATCGAATCGCCGGAAGTGGTGAACGATATTACCTGGAGTGTTCCGGCCGTCCAGATCACGGATGCACCCCGTTTCGGATGGAGAGGGTTGATGCTGGATGTTTCCCGTCATTTCTCTACTAAAGAAGAAGTGAAAGAGCTGCTGGATATGATGGCTCTCTACAAATTGAATAAATTCCATTGGCATCTGACCGATGACCAGGGATGGCGTATTGAAATAAAGAAATATCCGCTGTTGACTGAAAAAGGAGCCTGGCGTACCTTCAACAATCATGACCGGGAATGTATGAGATTGGCAAAATCACAGGATAATCCGGATTATGAGTTACCTGCTGAGAAATTGCAGATTGTACAAGGCGATACTCTGTACGGCGGTTTCTATACTCAGGAAGATATTAAGGAAATCGTAGAATATGCCGGTGTGAGAGGTATCGACGTAATCCCGGAAGTGGATATGCCGGGCCATATGCTGGCTGCCGTAAGCAATTATTCAGGCGTTTCCTGTTTCAACCAGACAGGATGGGGAGCTACGTTTTCTTCGCCGGTATGTCCCGGAAAAGACTCTGCCCTTGAATTTTGTAAGAATGTGTATAGCGAAATAATCCCGCTTTTCCCTTATAAATATATTCATTTGGGAGCGGATGAAGTAGAGAAAGCAAACTGGAAGAAATGCCCGGATTGCCAGAAGCGGATGAAAGATAACGGACTGAAGACGGAAGAAGAATTGCAATCCTGGTTCGTTCATAATATGGAGAAATTCTTCAACGATAATGGAAAAGAAATGATCGGCTGGGATGAGATCCTGGAAGGCGGATTGTCTCCGACGGCAACGATCATGTGGTGGCGTACCTGGTCTCCGAACGCTGTTCCGGAAGCAACTGCACAGGGAAACCATGCTATTCTTTCCCCGAATGCAAACTTCTATTTCGATTACCAGCAGGATAAAAACTCTTTGCCGGGTGTTTACAATTACAATCCGATGCTCGAATCGTTGAGTGATGCGCAGAAGGCCTTGATCCTGGGTATTCAGGCAAATCTCTGGTGCGAATACATCCCTTCTTTCGAACGGGCACAGTATATGATCATGCCCCGTATGATGGCTATGGCGGAACTAGCCTGGAGCGATCCTTCCGTAAAAAGCTGGGATGGTTTTAAAGAACGGATGGTTAAGCAATTCCCGCGTCTGAACATCATGAATGTGAATTATCGTATTCCGGATCTGGAAGGATTCAATAATACCAATGCGTTTGTCGGTGAAGGTACATTGACGGTGACTTGTCTCGATCCGAGTGCGGAGATCCATTATACAACCGACGGAAGTACTCCGACTCTGGAATCTCCTCAATATAAAGAACCGGTCAAAGTAACGGAGACGACAGACTTTACTTTCCGTACATTCCGCCCGAACGGAAAGAAAGGCGACATCGTAAAGACACGGTTTATCAAGAGCGAATATGCACCGGCAGCAGAAGCAACCCCTTCAAAGAAAGGTTTGCAGGCTGTATGGCATGAGTTCAGAGGCAGTGCATGCGACGAGATCGAAAAGGCTCCGGTAAACGGTACTTATGAAATATCCGAAGTGACTATTCCGGCAGAAGTGAAAGGAAATATCGGCTTGGTCGTAACAGGTTATTTCAATGCTCCGGAAGATGGTATTTATACCTTCAATCTGTTGTCTGATGACGGGAGTACACTGAAAGTCGACGGAGAATTGGTTGTCGATAATGACGGTCCCCATTCACCTCGCGAAGTTGTCGGACAAAAGGCGTTGGCAAAAGGTCTTCATCCGATAGAAGTGAAATATTTCGATCATAACGGCGGAATGCTTCAGATGAAGGTGCTGACAGCTGACGGAAAAGAATTACCGGTTAACGATAGTTTATTTGCATTTTAGACATTTCTCACTGTGAGAAATGTTCAATATGATCCCGGGAAGCTTTCTCACTACCGAGAAAGCTTCAAAAGTATTTTTTGAAAGATTCTCACGATGAGAAACAATAAAAAAGACATTTCCGAGCTTTTCTCACGCTTGGAAATGTCTTTTTTATGATTTTGAAGGATTCTCACAGTGAGAACGACTATCGCAGTGCTTCTACTTCTTCCGTATGCAAAGGAATCTTCTTACCTAACAAACGTGCTCCGTCTTCCGTGATCAGATAATCCTCTTCGTTACGGATACCGCTGAAGTCTTTATAAGTCACCAGCTTTTCATAATTGATAAATTCGGTGAACTTATTCTGGCCTCTCCATAAATCCATCAGTTCAGGAATGAAGTAAACCCCCGGTTCGATCGTAAGAACAAATCCCGGTTCCAGTTTACGTCCCAGACGGAGAGACTTACGGCCGAACTCAGTGCTCTTCGGCTGTCCGTCATAACCCACATATACCTCACCCAGATTTTCCATATCATGTACATCCAGTCCCATCATATGTCCCAGGCCACAAGGCATGAACATGGCATGTGCACCAGCTTTTACAGCATCCATCGGATCGCCTTTTACGAAACCAAGATCTTTCAAACCTTCCATAATGACCTTACAAGACAGCTCATACACATCGACGAAAGGAATACCCGGACGAAGGGCGGCTACAGCAGCTTCATGGGCAGCTACCTGGATATCATAAATATCTTTCTGGCGGGTGGTGAATTTGGAATCGGCCGGAATAGTAGACGACATATCGCCTGCATAGCCCATCTCCGTTTCGGCACCGGCATCGAGCAACAACATATCGCCGCTCTTGATCATATTACTATGATCATGGTTGTGCAATGTCTGTCCGTTGATTGTCGCGATAATAGGGAAGGAGAGCTGATAGTCGTTGGCATAAGCCACTTCTGCCACGGCAGCAGCCACTTCGCTTTCGCGGATTCCCGGGCGGACCGTACGCATGGCAGTCAGGTGCATATCGGCAGTGACCACACAAGCCTTTTCGATCTCGACGATTTCTTCCGCCGTCTTATAATTACGCTGGTTAACGACACCGAAGATGAAAGGAACGGAAGGCTGTTCGGTTCCCGGTACGATGCCTAACCACTGGAATAACTTGATCTGATGTTCTGCACGATACGTCGGCAGGTAATGGATACGCTGGCTTTTCTGCCCAGCTGCTTTCAGATAGGTTTCAATTTCTTTGAACGGGCGTACTTCCGTGATACCGGCAGCTTCGCTCTTCTCTTTCAAAGTCGGTTGCGTACCCATCCATACGATTGCGTCGATGGTCAGTTCGTCACCGAAGATGATCTCTTTGTCGTTGTCTATATCAATGATGGCGGATAGTCCGGCATACGGCAGTCCGAAGAAATACAAGAAAGTAGAATCCTGGCGGAAGTGATACGTGTTGTCTGCATAGTTCATTCCTGACTCATCATTTCCAAGGAAAAGTAACAGACCTGAGCCTATCGTCTGTTTTAGTTTAGCCCGGCGGGCGATATAGGTTTCTTTACTAAACATAAGATTAGAATTTTATTTATTGCAGGTAAAGATAGTAATTAATATAAACCAACCGGACATCTATTAAAAAATATTTCTTACATTGCCATCACGAATTAAACCTTGCATGCGATTATGAAGATTCAGCAAATACAAGAACTTACCGATGCGGTCGTGGCGTGCGGAAACGACAAGCTAGACCATGATGTACAATGTGCTTTTGCCAGCGACCTGATGAGCGACGTGCTGACACTGGACTGTGATGAAGTCATTCTTATCACCGGACTTTGTAACCTGCAAACAATCCGTACGGCGGAAATGGCAGATGTCGACTGTATCCTTTTCGTCCGTGGAAAAAGGATCACTCCGGAGATGCTGAAACTGGCATCCGAGAATAACATGATCTTACTCGAAACGGAACATTCCATGTATCATACGGTGGGCGAACTGTATTGCAGCGGCCTTGTACCGGTCTATTAAAGAAAGGAGAAAGTATGCAACTGAGGTTTGAATTAGAAGGAGGAAATTTCTCGAAAGCCGGATATGCGTCCAGCCAGGTCAAGAAGATACTGAAACAACTGTCCATCGATCCCCGTATCATCAAGAGGGTGGTTGTCGCCCTGTATGAAGCCGAGGTAAATGTGGTTGCCCATGCCTGGCGGGGAAAGGTACTGGCGGAACTCGATGCCGATAAGATCTCTTTGCTGTTGAAGGATGAAGGTCCGGGCATCCCCGATATTCCGCAGGCCATGCAGGAAGGGTTCTCGACCGCTTCGCCTGCTGTGCGGGAAATGGGGTTCGGTGCGGGAATGGGATTGCCCAATATGAAAAAGAATGTGGATGAACTTAATATAGAGAGCGAGGTCGGCGTAGGCACAACCGTACGCATGGTCACCTGGTTCGGGAAGAAGGAGTAAAACACCATGGAAGAGACGAAGTTTTATCATGCACTTAAAATAAACCAGGAACGTTGCATCGGTTGCACGCATTGTATGACCAAATGCCCGACCCGTGCAGTCCGTATCCGTGACGGTAAAGCCGTGATACGCAAAGACTGGTGTGTCGATTGCGGGGAATGCCTGAAAGCCTGTCCGACGGAAGCCATCTATGTGGAGCAGGACGACTTCCAGAAGATATTCGACTATGAATGCCGGGTGGCGCTTGTTCCGACCGTATTTATCGGCCAGTTTTCCAAATATACGACGGAAGAGGAGATATTCAGTGCCCTGTATGAGCTTGGATTCACCCATGTGTACCAGGTCGAATTCACTGCCGATATGATCCACCGGGAGATGCTCCGGCAGATGGAACAGGCGGAGGAGAAGCCGGTAATCAGCTCTTTCTGTCCGGCAATCGTGCGGTTGATACAGATTCGTTTCCCGGCGTTGGTCGATAATATTCTTTTGGTGAAAAGCCCGGTCAATGCGACTGCCACCTATTATCATCAGGTGTTGACGGAAGAAGGTTATCAGCCCGGACAGATCGGACTCTTTTACGTGACGCCTTGTGCCGCCAAGATTGCCGCATTGAAAAGTGCGGATGGCTATTCATCCACCATTAACGGTGTGATCAATATGGATACCCTATATAATAAGGTATATCATATCCTGCAAAACCGTCCGAAAGGCTACAAGCCCGAATGTGTCCTTCCGCCCGCCCTGACCAAGAAAGAAATGCGATGGAGCCAGACGGGAGGGGAGGCAAAGCATTTCTCCGGCCGTTGCCTGGCTATCGACGAAATACATAATGTGATCGACTTTTTGGAACGGATGGAGACGACGACGGAGGTCCGGAATGTGGATTTTCTCGAACTGCGTGCCTGTGACCGCAGTTGTGCCGGAGGCGTATTGGCTGTAGCCAACCGCTTCCTGACTGCCGAGCGGATCATGAAGCGTTCGATGAAACGTGATAAGGCCCCGCTTATTTATGCTTCTGAACGGCTGGGGGCATTAGCTTACCTGAAACAACATATCACGATCCGTCCGCTTCCGGCTAATCCGAAACTGCTTTACGACGGCAGCATTGAAGAAGTGCTGAAAAAGATGGAGCAGGTACGGAGATTGATGTGTTATCTTCCGGGAATCGATTGCGGTGCATGTGGAAATCCGAACTGTCAAAGCCTGGCGGAAGATATTGTCCGTCACGAAGCCCAGTTCAGTGACTGTATTTTTATGCAGCGTAATATGGAGAAACATGGCAAACTGGACCAGGAGCATGCTTTCCGCCTGGTAGAAAAAATATGGGGGAAGGATCGTTTAAATAAAGACTGTTATAAGAAAGGAGCCAAATATGAAGGTCAGTGATCTTGTAAAAGAATTGGTACTCACCGTTTTCTGCGGTGAAGAGAATCTGGATGCCGTCGTTAAAGGCGGTTATACCAGCGATCTGTTGAGTGATGTAATGGGGCATATGGAAGAAGGGATGCTATGGATCACCATGCAAACCCATCAGAACATCGTTGCCGTTTCAACCTTGAAAGATGCGGCGGCAGTTTTGATCGTGAACGGTGCTTCACCGGATGAAGAAACGTTGCAGAAGGGGATAGAAGAAGGGGTTCCTTTACTGGGGACGCCGCTTTCCGCTTTCGTCGTCAGTGGTAAAATATATCAACTCCTGCAGAACGGATGAATCTTTACCGGGCTGATCTGCATATTCATACTTGTCTTTCCCCTTGCGGAAGCCTGGAAATGAGCCCCATGGTCATTGTCGAAACAGCACTTGCCCGGGGACTGGATATTATTGCCGTAACGGATCATAACAGTACCCTGCAATGTCCTGAGATACAAAAGCTGGGGGCCGAAGCCGGATTGACGGTTTTTGCCGGGGCCGAGGTTTGTACCCGTGAGGAGGCACATTGCGTGGTTCTTTTGGGAACGGAAGAGGCGCGTGTTGCTTTTCAGCAATATCTGGAGATGTATTTGCCGCCTGTCCCGAACGACCCTGAACGGTTCGGTGACCAGGTGTGGGTGAACCGGCAGGACGAAATAATAGGGGAGGTCCCGTATTTGTTGCTCTCTGCGCTCGACCGCAATGTGAACCAGGTAGCGGCATTTGTAAAGGAACTGGGCGGTCTGTTTATTGCTGCTCATGTGGAACGCCCGTCTTTCAGTCTGATCAGCCAGCTTGGTTTCATTGATCCGGCATTGCCTTTGGATGCGATTGAATATACGGATGCGTCCCGGTTTGCAAGGCTTGTGGACAAACAAAAGTATTTGTCGAACTATACCTCTTATCCGGCTTCCGATGCTCATTACCCGTCACAGATCGGGAGTAATCCATGCCTGATACGGGCATCTGCACTTTTATTCGAAAACATCAGGATGGCTTATGCTAAAACTCAGGAACATTTAATTTTTTCCTCCGCATAATTAAAATAATAAGATAAACCATACATAAATGTAAGGCATGCTATACGTATAAGTAAGGCTATCTATACAAATACGTAAGGCTAGCTTTCCTTTTATAAAATAGAGGAGAAAAAAGTTTAAAATTCACTATGTCAGGAAATAAATATCAGGATGAACACGCTAACATTCCATATCACCGATATTGCCTCGAACAGTGTTCGTGCAGGCGCCACCCGTATTTTGTTGGAAATAACGATTCATGAAGACTATACGACTGTCCGTATTACGGATAACGGTTGTGGTATGGATGCAGAAACGGTCTCCCGGATAACCAATCCGTTCTATACGACCCGGACAACCCGGAAAGTAGGACTGGGAGTCCCTTTCCTTATTCAGAATGCAGAACAAACCGGCGGTCATGTCAGCATCACATCGGAGCCGGGAAAAGGAACGGCGGTAACGGCTTGCTTCATTACTTCTAATATCGACTGTCCGCCTATGGGTGATCTGCCCGGAACGGTTGCTATGCTGATAAGTGGGAATCCGGGGATTAATGTCTGTTTTTCTTACAGGAAAGAGGAATTGTTATTTGAAATAAGTTCGGAGGATTTGCAAAGCGTCTTTGAAGATATCCCGTTAAGCCATCCGAAAGTCATACTCGCCATCCGGGAGATGATCGCCGCCAATCTGTCCTGATCAACTACGTTTGGTTTTTGTCTTGTAGTATTCGTAACGTTGCATCACTTCACGCACATAATTATACGTTTCCGAACCACGCAAATACCCGTGCTTGCAGACAGGGTCGTTGTAATATTCGGGATCGCTTTTCAGGCGGACATATTCAGCTACGTTGTTATCCCAGACTTTCGGGTCTTTTCCGTATTTCTCCGCCAGCCGCTGGGCGTCGTAGATATGTCCGATACCGGCATTGTAAGAGGCTAGAGTAAACTTGATCTTCTCCTGCGGATCGGTTATTTCAGAAAAGCCCTGACGGAATTTGCGCAGGCAGTCCACGCCGGTACGGATGCCGACATCCGGGTCTTTCAGTTCGTGCGGAGTGACGCCGAGTGCCTTGGCTGTATTAGGCATGATCCCCATCAATCCTTCCGCTCCAGCCCATGAGACGACCGACGGGTTGAAATGAGACTCCTGATAGGAGATAGATGCGATAAGCTGCCAATCCCAGCCGATGTTTTGGGAATGCTTTCTGAACAGCTCGTCGTAAGGAGAAATATGCCCGTTCTTTACCGGAGGCAGGTCGGCGGTAAGCGGTTGCTTGCCTAGCTCGAAATAACGTTTCACCAATGCCCGGTAGACATGGTTTCCTGATTTGTCGGATGCCCAGGCGTTGATCGCTTCTGCCAGTTTCGGACTCGTCTTACGAACCAGCCAGGAAGAACGCTGCATGAAGCTGACTTTCAGTGACACGTTGATATTCCAGAAATAAGTCTTGTTCAGACGGGCAATATTATCGTCGCTGATGGTGTAGGGTATTTCGCCCTGCGAAACCATGGCGATCAGGTCTTCGGTTGTTACCGTATCTTTCTTGATGTCTTTTATATGGATACCTCCGCCCAGTTCTTTATCCAGGTTTTTAAGCCGTTCGTAATATTTGGTATCCGGCTTTACGTACACTTCTTTTCCGATCAGTTGAGTCACATCTTTAAGGATCGTATCTCCTTTGTTGGCACGTTGAACCAACACCTGGCTGGTCAACTCTTCGCGTCCACAGTAAAGATAGTTCTCTTTCAGGTTATTACTCATCTGGATAGGGTAGGCAACAACGTCTGCTTCACCGGCTTCCAGCATCTCGATCAAACGGGTCGTGTTTTCAGCGACTTTGATATTCAGCTTCAACCCTTCGGAGCGGGCGAAGTCTTTGATCAGATCGTATTCATACCCCATCGGTTCCATTTTATACTGGAAGTAGGAAGTGGAGCTGTAAAGTGTCACGGCCGTGATCTCGCCCTCCGCTTTTAGTTGGGGCAGGTCGGTATAGACAAAATCGTCTTCCTTTTGCTCTTGCTTATTGCCGGAACAGCTATTCAAAAGCAAAGTTAAGCACAAAAGGGAGACGATTTTCCTATACATTATTATATATGTTATTCTTTCTTTTCCAGTAAGACAACATTTTCCACGTGATGTGTATGTGGGAACATATCGACGGGGCGTACCTTCTTCACATTATACTTCACGCTAAGCAGGCTTAAATCGCGGGCCTGTGTTGCCGGGTTACAACTTACATATACGATACGCTTCGGCTCGGCAAAAAGGATGGTGTTGATTACATCATCATGCATTCCGGCACGAGGCGGATCGGTAATAATAACATCCGGACGGCCATGTTGGTTTATGAAATCTGCCGTAAGGATATCTTTCATATCACCGGCATAGAATAATGTGTTGTCGATTTTGTTCAGGGCAGAATTGACTTTGGCATCTTCGATAGCTTCGGGCACATATTCGATACCGATTACTTTCTTTGCCTGGCGTGAAACGAAGTTGGCGATCGTTCCGGTTCCCGTATAAAGGTCGTACACCATTTCATTGCCGGTCAGTCCGGCAAACTCGCGGGCTACCTTATATAAGTTGTAAGCCTGTTCACTGTTCGTCTGGTAGAAAGATTTGGGACCTACTTTGAATTGTAGCCCTTCCATCTCTTCAATGATATGGTCTTTGCCACGGAACACAAGAACATCCTGGTCGGTGATCGTATCGTTGCATTTCTCGTTTATTACATATAATAAAGAGGTGATCTCCGGAAATTGTTCTGCCACATGCGAAAGCAAGGCTTCGCGGCGTTCCTTATCTTCGTAGAAGAATACGACTACCACCATCAGGTCGCCCGTTGAAGCGGTACGGATCATCAATGTACGGATAAACCCTTCCTGATTCCTTAGATCGAAGAAAGGATAGCCTTCGTGTGACAGGCAATACTCCTTGATACAAAGACGGATGCGGTTGGAAATATCATTTTGCAACCAGCATTTGTGTATATCCAATACCTTGTCGAACATTCCCGGGATATGGAAACCGACAGCGTTCATACAATCGAAAGTGGCTCCTGACTTCACTTCTTCTTCCGTCAGCCATTTCTTATTGGAGAAGGTGAATTCGAGTTTATTCCGGTAGAAGGTGGTACGTTCGGAACCTAATATAGGCAAAACTTCTTCCATCTCGATCTTTCCGATGCGGGTAAGGTTGTCTATAACCTGCTTATGTTTGTATCTTAACTGGGCTTCATAGGGGAGATGTTGCCATTTGCAACCACCGCATATGCCGAAATGTTCGCAAAACGGAGTGGCTCGTTCTGTAGAGTATTCGTGGAAGTGTACAGCCTTCCCTTCGGCATAACTATTCTTTTTACGGGTAAGTTGGATGTCTACTACATCGCCGGGAGCGACAAAAGGAACAAACACTACTTTCTCATTTACACGTGCAATCGCCTTACCTTCAGCGGCTACGTCTGTAATTGTTACCTTTTCAAGCAAGGGTAACTGCTTCTTATTTCTTGCCAATTTTATCTGTGTTTAAAATTTTCGCCACGCAAATGTACATATTTAGCTGATACGAATAGTAAAGAATAGTTCTAAAACATATAAAAATCTTTAACTTTCTGTATCCTGTGTACTCCTAAATAGCATATATTTGTAGCATTGCAATGTAGAGATAGCAAAACTGAAATCTAATAAACATAATTTACAGTCTGACATATGGAAAGAAAAAGAGTCTACACGTTCGGAAATGGAAAAGCCGAAGGAAAAGCAGATATGAGAAATCTGCTGGGTGGTAAAGGTGCAAACCTTGCCGAAATGAATTTAATTGGTGTTCCGGTTCCTCCGGGATTTACGATTACAACAGAAGTTTGCTCGGAATATTATGAACTGGGCAAAGACAAAGTGGTAGAATTACTGAAGTCGGACGTTGAAAAAGCTATTGCTAACATAGAAACGTTAATGAACTCCAAGTTCGGAGATGTGGAAAACCCGCTGTTGGTTTCCGTCCGTTCCGGAGCACGCGCTTCTATGCCGGGTATGATGGATACGATCCTGAACCTGGGATTGAACGACGAGGTAGTAGAAGGGTTGACACGTAAAACAGGTAACGCCCGTTTTGCATGGGACTCTTATCGCCGTTTTGTACAAATGTATGGTGATGTGGTTTTGGGTATGAAACCGACCAGTAAGGAAGACATCGATCCGTTCGAAGCGATCATCGAAGAGGTGAAAGAAGCCAAAGGGGTGAAGCTGGACAACGAACTGACTGTCGACGACCTGAAGACATTGGTGACAAAGTTCAAAGCCGCTGTTAAGAAACAAACAGGAAGCGACTTCCCGACTTGTGCCTACGAACAATTGTGGGGGGCAGTCTGTGCCGTATTCAACTCCTGGATGAACGAACGTGCTATCCTGTACCGCCAGATGGAAGGTATTCCGGCAGAATGGGGAACTGCTGTTTCTGTTCAGGCGATGGTATTCGGTAACATGGGTGATACATCTGCTACAGGTGTATGTTTCTCTCGTGATGCCGGTAACGGTGAAGACTTATTCAACGGTGAATACCTGATCAATGCACAGGGTGAAGACGTTGTTGCCGGTATCCGTACTCCGCAGCAGATCACGAAGATCGGTTCACAGCGCTGGGCTGAACGTGCCGGTATTCCGGAAGAAGAAAGAGTTGCTAAATTCCCTTCAATGGAAGAAGCCATGCCGGAAATCTATAAGGAACTGGATGCACTGCAGACAAAACTTGAAAATCATTACCGCGACATGCAGGATATGGAATTTACCGTACAGGAAGGCAAACTTTGGTTCCTTCAGACACGTAACGGTAAACGTACCGGTTCTGCTATGGTGAAGATCGCGATGGATCTGTTGCATCAGGGAATGATCGATGAAAAGACGGCTTTGGAACGCATCGAACCGAATAAACTGGATGAATTGCTTCACCCGGTATTTAACAAATCAGCTTTGAAGAAAGCGAAAGTATTGGTAAAAGGTTTGCCTGCATCTCCGGGTGCTGCTACAGGCCAGATCGTATTCTTTGCGGATGACGCTGCCGAATGGCATGCTGCCGGAAAACGTGTTGTTTTGGTTCGTATCGAGACATCTCCTGAAGACTTGGCTGGTATGGCCGTTGCTGAAGGTATCTTGACAGCTCGCGGAGGTATGACTTCTCATGCTGCAGTTGTTGCCCGTGGTATGGGCAAATGCTGTGTGTCAGGTGCTGGCGGACTGAATATAGATTATAAAAAGAAAACGATCGAAGTGGGGGGGGTAACACTGAAAGAAGGTGATTTCATCTCTATCAACGGTTCCACCGGGGAAGTATTTGAAGGACAGATTGAAACCCAGGCTGCTGAATTGTCAGATGATTTTGCAGAACTGATGTCGTTAGCCGACAAATACACAAAATTACAGGTTCGTACAAATGCCGATACTCCTCATGATGCAGAAATCGCACGTGCATTCGGTGCTACCGGTATCGGTCTGTGTCGTACGGAACATATGTTCTTTGAAGGAGAAAAGATCAAAGCCATGCGTGAAATGATCCTGGCAGAAGATGCTGAAGGACGTAAGAATGCATTGAAGAAGATACTGCCTTATCAGCAGGCTGACTTCAAAGGTATTTTCAAGGCTATGCATGATCTGCCTGTCACAGTTCGTTTGCTCGATCCTCCTTTGCATGAGTTCGTTCCTCACGATCTGAAAGGTCAGGAAGAAATGGCGGAAACAATGGGTATTTCTGTAAAGGAAATCCAGCAGCGTGTAGAATCGCTTTGCGAACATAACCCGATGTTGGGCCACCGTGGTTGCCGCTTGGGTAATACATATCCTGAAATTACAGAAATGCAGACACGCGCTATCTTAGGTGCTGCCCTGGAATTGAAGAAAGAAGGTATCGTAGCTAAACCGGAAATTATGGTTCCTCTGACAGGTATCTTATACGAATTCAAAGAACAGGAAAAAGTTATTCGTGATGCCGCAGAAAAGTTATTCGCCGAAGTAGGAGACCGTATCGACTTTAAGGTAGGTACAATGATCGAAATTCCTCGTGCTGCTTTGACTGCTGATCGTATCGCTTCTTCTGCTGAGTTCTTCTCATTCGGAACAAATGACCTTACTCAGATGACATTCGGTTATTCACGTGACGACATCGCCTCTTTCTTACCGATTTATCTGGAAAAGAAGATCCTGAAAGTAGATCCGTTCCAGGTATTAGACCAGAATGGAGTAGGTCAGCTGGTTCGGATGGCAACAGAAAAAGGACGTGCAATCCGTCCGGATTTGAAATGTGGTATTTGTGGTGAGCATGGTGGTGAACCTTCTTCAGTGAAGTTCTGTCATAAGGTAGGACTGAATTATGTATCTTGTTCTCCGTTCCGCGTGCCTATCGCTCGTATCGCTGCGGCCCAAGCTGCTATTGAAGATTAGCGTAAAATGTAAATAAAGTAATTAAGAAGGGTATTCTTTGGGGATATCCTTCTTAATTCGTTTTAAAATAAGTCTTATTCTATGTCATTTATTTCATTATTCTCAAAATATAATTACTTTTGTATTAATGATTTTTTATTATTCATAAATGTAGAAAAATTTATATGGCACGAAAAGTAAATTATTCAAAAAGGATCGGGAAAATTAAAGCTCAACTGGACGAGTTGGTTAATGACATTGAAAATGGTTCTAAGAAAGAAACAGAAGAAGTTGTAGAACAGAAAGTGAAAATTTCTGACATCGATTTCGAAAGCGAAGATGTTGCTACGTTAATGAAAATTCAGACGCGTTTAGTTCGTGCAATTAATCAAAAAATGAAGAATTAATCGAATTGAGGTTCTATACCTTAAATGGAGAAGGGTGTTCTGTAATGGAATACCCTTTTTTTATAGTAATCAGGTCATGCCTGGTGTCCGGTTGATGCCAAATATTCAATGAGAAGTTTCCTGCTTAGACCAGTATGGGGTTAGCTATTGAAATTTAATAGATAACTTATTTTTATCGAACTTCTTAATATTCAAGAATAAAAGAGGCATTTTATCAGTACGTCTTTCTCTTCATAGTTATATTTCTTTGTAAAATATAGCCGGAATAAAGATAAAATACCGTATATTTGTTACTTGATGAAAATTAAAAAAACAATATCAACGTATGGAGCGGTATTTAATAATTAAGACGAGGGATGAGTTGTTACGAATAAAGATAGGGCAGATACTCTATTTTGAAGCTGATAGAAATTACACTAAATTACTATTGTCCAATGGAATCCAGTTTACGTTTGCAATTAATATCGGTAAAATAGAAGAGATATTAGAAAAGCAGGTGGCAGGATGCAACAAGATATTAATGAGAGTTGGTAAAAGTCATATCATCAATAAAAATCATATTCTGCAGATCAATTTACCTAAGCAAAAACTGTTATTGTTGACGGAAGAGGGCAAGCCTAGAGAGCTTATAATATCTAAAGATCCTTTGAAAGTGCTAAAAGAATCGCTGGAAAAGGAGATGGGCAAACCGGAAGAACCAAAGGAATTAAAAGATGAAAATTAAAATAGGTAAAGCTGAAGATAATGATTTTATAGTGAATGATCCTCATGTTAGCAGACACCATGCTTGTCTGATGCGTGAGGATCATGGCTGTTGGTTGTTAGAAGATCTCGGCTCTACCAACGGAACTTTTGTCAATGGTTCACAGATCGTCAAAAAACGAGTTACGCCGACAGATAAAATCATTCTGGGAACAAGGTATGTCCTGAATTTGTCTGAAGCGCTGAAGTATAATAATGACTATAGCGAAGAATTTGCTACTTTAAAGAAAGTGTATGATGATTATGTTCAAGCAAAAGTGAAGATACAGTCGGCTAATCAGTTTAAAACCAGATTATTCCAATCCCTTCCTTTCGCTTTACCCGGTATAATAGGTGTTGTGATCGGTTTTTTAGGTAAAGGGAGTCCTGAGTTTTTAGGGATAAGTCTTTTCATAACAATTTGTGCTCCTACCGTCGGTATTTATATGGGAGCCAAACAGGCATCCAAGACACCTCAACAGTTGCAAGACATTGCAAATCAATTTAAAATAGACTATGTATGTCCCAAATGCGGTACTTTTTTGGGAGAAATACCTTGGGAATCCCTGAGGAACAGAAAGCAATGCCCGGTTTCTTCCTGTAAAGCAAAGTGGGTCAGCGAATAAGTTGTTTCGTATCTCAAAAGCGGACAGTTTGTACATAAAACCCAAACCTTTGATTATAAGAGGAAATTACATGTTAATTTAATCCGTTACTTTTTCTACTTTTGTTTCCAGAAAGAATAATTTTAATTCAAACCAGTATGCAAGAGGAGGAATACACATTCGTTACACTAGACAGTGACGACTCCGTATTTAGTGATGCGGTAGTAGTAGATGTGGATGGGGAAAACGATTTATCTGGTATCGTTATGATTGATGATGATAATATGGATGTTTCAGATTTTATTACATTATCTGATGACACTATAATATTGTCTGACACAGATGTACATGACGCTTTCTCTAGTGATATTGACGGAGCTGATATATCGTTCATGTTATGATTTCAGTCAAGTGTCCACATTGTCACGTAGGATTAAAGGTAGACGAGGGGAAACTTCCCCTCGATCTCACTTCTTTTAAATGTCCGAAGTGTAAACAATCGATTCCTGTCTCTTTGCTTCAACTGGGAAAGCAAGGAGTTGATTGCGATCAGGATACAATTCTGGTCCATCCCGTTTTAAACAGCACAGGTCAGCTTTTGGTTGTTGGCGATGCCGTTACTCCCGAACAATCTTTTTCCCTCTATGAAGGTATTGCAATCATCGGTCGGAAATCCAATGCATCGAACGCTACTATTGGGATTCTGACGGCCGATAAATCAATGAGCCGGGAGCATATACGAATAGAAGTTAAAAAAGACCCGAAAGGAGGGTATAAACATTATCTTTCTGACAATAATAGTAAAAACCATACGTTATATAATAGCAATTACCTTGAAAATGGAGAAGTAGTGGTGCTGAAGAATAATGACGAGATCGTTATCGGGCATACTGTTCTTCGCTTTAATGAATAAAATCTGTTCGTGCTATGAATATAACGATTGGCAAGCCTTGGGCCGTTTGTGAAAAAGGCGGTAGACAAAACAACGAGGATTCAATCTATCCGTTACCGGAAATGGTTAATTCCAATCAGAAATTATTTCTGGTTTGCGATGGTGTCGGTGGATCAGAGAAAGGAGAGATTGCCAGTTCGCTGGCTTGTGAATCTTTCCAGACTTTCTTTTCTACATTCCTGGACGATGAACCATCAGAAGAGTTTATAAATAAAACTATCAGATATACAGAAGCTCGTTTCGACGATTATGTAAATACCCATCCGGAGGCCAAAGGTATGGCTACGACACTGACGATGGTTTCAGTTGGGACATCCGGTGTGACATTAGCCCATGTTGGGGACAGCCGGATTTATCAATTCCGCCAGGGAGAGATCCTTTATCAGACTGAAGACCACTCGTTAGTTAATTCACTTGTCAAATTGGGAAAGATAACTAAGGAAGAAGCATCGACCCATCCGCAAAAAAATGTTATTGTTCGTGCTATACAAAGTACGGAACATCCGACGGAAGCAGATGTGATCCTGTTAAAAGATATACAGGCTGGCGATTATTTTTTCATGTGTACGGATGGTGTATTGGAACGGTTGAAAAATGAGGACCTTTCTTATATTTTCTCAACCCATAATAACCCGGAAGATATAAAAGATGCCATTATGGCATCCTGTCGCGGGAAGACTAGGGATAACTTTTCTTTTTATATTTTACCGGTTCAAAACGTTGGTGAATCTATCGGAATAAAACAAAATATTCTCTCTTTCCTTTATTCTTTTATATAAATAACGTAATTTTGGCAGATTAAAAAGAGATACGCAATAAGTTATGAATTTGCCAAACGGACATCTTCTTCAAAATAGAAAATATCGGCTTACTCATGTAGTTGGTCAGGGCGGTTTTGGTATAACTTACAAAGGCGTCTGGTTTACTGAGGTTAAAGGACCATTGGGAACGATCAAAACCGAAGTTCCTATATGTGTAAAAGAATATTTTTTTAAAGATTACTGTTATAGAGATCCTGATTCTTTTGAAGTTAAAGTTCATTCAGAAACAGGAAGGGCGCTTTTTGAGAAGTTTAAAGAGAAACTGATTAAAGAGGCCAAAATATTATCGGATGTTCATCACCCTCATATTGTCAATGTATTGGAAGTGTTTGAAGAAAATAACACGGCCTATATTGCTATGGAGTATATTTCCGGTAATAGTTTGAAATATATGATGGATAAGGAAGGCGTCTTGCCGGAAGCGAGGGTGCTCAGATACGTGCATCAGATAGGAGAGGCTCTTCAGTTCGTTCACGAGAAAAATGTTCTCCATCTGGATATCAAACCCAGTAATATACTGATCGACCAAAGTGGGAAAGCACGCCTGATCGATTTTGGTGTGAGTAAACGATATGATATTGAACAGCAGGAAACGAGTACGACCATGCTGACTTTATCGAAAGGTTTTGCCTCTATAGAGCAGTATGATAATGAGGGTACACAAAATTTTTCGCCATGCCCGGATATTTATTCCCTGGGCGCAACTATGTATAACCTGTTGACCGGCAAGATACCGACAGAATCTATTCTCCGTGCAACCCGTCCGTTGCCAGCTCCTAGGGAATTAAATCCGGCTATTTCTTCCAAGACAGAAGCAGCAATAATCAAGGCAATGGAAATTGTTCCTGCTGACCGTTTTCAATCGGTGTCGGAGATGTTGGCAGCTTTGGACTTCCCAGAAGCGGAGGAAGAGGAAATAAAAAAAGATATATCTTCTCCGGAATATTTTGAGGAAGATGAAACGACGATTTTATTTACAACACGTTTACCCCAATCCAAAACGGATGAAGGAGATGAAACGGTATTGAATAATGTCGATCAGCCTTCAATACCTAAAAAGAAAAAAAGAAAAGTAACGTTAATATATTTACTTATTATTATATTTGCAAGTATAGCTTCTGCATGGGTGTTGTTGGTGCAACGAAACAAATCTGTACCTCCTGTTGTTGAAGTTCTGAATGCTGCTCCGAAAGGAAATAGCGATCCGGTCTCTGAAACGGTGGCTACAGATATTATTGAAAAGAACAATACGTCGGCAGTTGCTGAAGAAGAACCCAGAAATGGTTCTGATGAGAAAAATGTCGATAACCGGCAGACTTCGCAAGAGAAACCCGCTGTTAAGTCTGAAGTGACGACTTCACGAACAGAAACGGCGAAACCTCCAAAGGAGCCAACGGTTAAAGATATTGAGAAAACAGTTGTTACACCATCTGTTCCTTCGGAAGAAGAGATCAATGCGGAGTTTGAAACATTGATTACTTCCGGTAAAAGTAAAATGGCAGAGGCGCAGGTTTCTAATGGTGCAGCCGATTTTGCAAAAGCTACGGAAGAAATTTCGGAAGCAGGTATTGCTTTCAGTAAGGCTGCAAAGCTCAAAACGACGGATGAACTTATTGACCTTATAGGAAAATGTAAAGTCAAAGAGGAGGAAATACTCCTTGCCGGTAGAAAAGCACAATATGAAGAAATAAAACCATTTGGTGATCTTATGATCGTTCAGAAAAAGGATACGAAGAAGTACGGAGCCATTGATGCCAATGCAAGAGAACGGGTCAAATGCAAATATTTGGCGGCATACCGGACACAGCAAGGATATGGAGCGTTTGTCAGGGAAGATGAATTGTTCGATATTTATAATACCGAAGGTATAATGATCAGTGAACGTTTACCAGATTATTATTAATGTTTTTATGAAGAGACTTTGGATACTTATCTTATTTGTTGTATTGCCGGGTTATATAATGGCACAACAATATACAGAATATAACAAGAAAGGCGATGAAGCAATGAAGCGCCAGGATTACAGGAATGCGACCATGTGGTATGAAGAAGGCGTTATGCAATGTGATTCATACAGCATTGAGCAATTGACTACTATCTGGAAGCTCAATAAAAAGATGCGTCCGTCTATGCGTAGCCTGATGAGTAAGTGCTTCGACTGTCTGAGAGATAAAGCTACAATAGATAGCGATTCGACTGCCATATCGCAACTGATTCTTTATTATAAAGAAGGAATAGGTACTTTGGCAAATGAAGAACGTGCCAGAAGTTGGAGTAATCGCCTGGAAGAACTTCGCAGGCCGGTGGAATCGATAACTTATATCCCCCACCAGGAGAAAAAGCCCAGAGAACCCATGAAATTTTTTGTTGGTTATGCATTCTCCATCGAGGCTCCTTACGGCTTAACTGTAGGTGGCGTAGGAGAAAGGTTCGGTTGGTATGCACGGTTCAGAACGAATATGTCATTTGATAATTATACGGATAAATGTAAAGGAACGGATGAGTTTATCAGTTATCCGGAAAATACAGCTTTAAAGTTCACCAATAAGAAAAAAGTAAACTGCTTAACAGCTTCTGCCGGTCTTGTTGTTAAATGTACGCCGTGGTTGTATACTTCTGTCGGTTTAGGATATGGGAAGCGGGAGTTGTTGTGTGAATATAATGCTACCAGTTGGGATGATATCAATATAAAAAATACGTATTGGGCAAAGAATATTGATCATTCGTATGAAGGTGTGATCGCAGATTTAGACTTTATGGTAAAGTTCGGTTCAATATTTGTTAGTGCCGGATGTAATACCTTGAATTTTAAATATGTGGATCTGAATGCAGGTTTAGGTTTATTCTTTTAACTGATAAGATTATGAAACAATTATACTTCTTATTAACTATATTTTCTTTACTATTATCGGGTTGTTTGGAAGATCCGGATATGAATACCGGATTACAGAATGCATTGAAACCTGAGTTTGAAAAATTTAGTGGAGATGATATCACAAAGACGGCAACAACGATTGTTGCTAAAGCTACTATAAAGAAAGAAAATGGTTCTCCGGTTACTGAACGTGGATTCCAATATTGGGAAGAGAACAGTACTAATATTCAAAAAGAAACTGATAAGGAAAAAGAAGGCAAAGGAACATATAGTTTAACTATAGATGAACTGATAGATGGTGCAACTTACATGATATGTCCTTATGCAATTAATGGTGTTGGTACCAGTTATGGAGATACAATTAAGGTTAATACAAATCGTGGAACTGGTCGAGTAAAGACAACGACAATAGAGGATGAAGCTATTAATGCCACTTCTGTGAATGTAAAAGGCATCATTGCTGAAAAAGGAGAGGGGGAATATGAAGACTATGGTTTCCGTTTATTTAATGCTGAAAAAGATACAACATTCAATAAGGAAAAGGGTGTAGAACTTCGGGATGATAGTGTTTTAGTATATACAATTGAAGGATTGGAGCCTAATACTGAATATTTCGTGGAAGCCTATGCAAAGAATAAATTCGGAACATTTAGTTCTGATGGCAAAGTGAAATTCACAACAAAAGATGGTCTTCCTCAATTAGGAAGTATCAGTCTTAAGGAAGATGCAGGATATGATTATGCAATTTTAAGAGCGGAACTGGTTTGTGAAGGAGATTCTGCAGTGAAAGAGTTCGGCTTTTGTTGGGGGACAGATAATAGAACACCAGGAAGGCCCAATATTGAACAAGACGATACGGTCAGGGCCCTCTCATTGGATGCTGATAATTTCTTCGAAGCTACGATCAAAAATCTGAGTGCTGCAACAAACTACTATGTGATTGCTTATGCAACAAATGCATTCGGAACACGGTATAGTAATGATACGATCAGAGTGGTGACAAAGAGAGACCTTCCGACCATATTTCTCAATGAATCTTCCACTTATGTCATAAGTGCCGGAGTTGTTACGATTGGTGGGGAACTGCAAAGTGAAGGAAAAACGCCTGTAAGCGAATTAGCGGTTTATTATTCTTCATCTACTAAGACTCCTGGTCCGAAAAGCTATGAGGGGAAAAAAGAATTTACGACTGCTGATCTGGATGAAAATAATAAGTTTACCATTACTCTTGAGAATATAAAAGGAGGCAAGGAATATTATGTCAGAGCTTATGCGACCAATGAATCCGGTTCGGCTCCAAGTAATGAGATTCAAAAATTTACTACCCCTTCCATCTTTGGAGAAGATCTGGCTACTTTCCCCGGGTCAGGACGTGTTGAATTTTCTACCTTCTGTGTAAACGGTCAGATATATATTCTGGGAGGATATTCAGGTACCGGATATATTAAAGAACTATACGGTTATAGTCCGAGTGTGAACAAATGGGCAGCATTGTCATCTTACAATGAAAATGTGTATGGAGCTTCTGTCTGCACCCAAGATGATCATGTTTACTCTGTTGGAGGAAGGTCAAATTCTAAATGGTTTACAGAATTGTACGCTTATGAGAATAATTCCTGGTCTTCGTTTGCTTCAATGCAAAGTAAGATGGAATGTCTTTTCCCTACGAGTTTTGCATATAAAGATTCGCTCATTTTAGTTGGAGGAGAAAGAGTAATTCCTGATAGTGAAAGTAGTATGGAAGTACAAGACACTATATATCGTTATGATATGGTCAATAAAGAATGGATTGGATGCGGTAATTTTCCTGTCCCTATAAAGTCTGGAGTTTCTATCACTTCCGGAGACAGTGTATTTGTTGGTTTGGGAAGTATCTCTAAAGATAATTCATATGAACGGGGATTGTGGCTTAATACCTCTGGTAACTGGGGGGATTGGGCTAAGCTGGCTGATGCACCGACCGGTATGGGAAATGTCTGTTCTGGTATTTTGTTCAAGGATTGCTTATATTATGTAGATAATGGCGGCATTATCTGGCGTTTTAGTTTAGTAACGAAAGAGTGGGCAAAAATGTCCAGCTTCCCTAGAAAACTGGATAATCCACCTGTGGATTATAGGATATTCCTGTTGGATGATACTATATACATTTTCCTGATCAATTATTACTATTCTTATTTGAAGATTTATGATCCTTTGTGGGATGTACCACAAGAACAGAAATAAGATGAACAGAACAGATATTTTAAACCAGATACAAAAAAACGTTGAACGTTTATCGGCTTCCGATCTGCCGGAGTATAAATATATTCCGCTGCATCAGAAGCCATCACCTTCCGTACATTCGCTTCGGGAGGTAATGTTATTGCTACGAAAAGTGATCTTTCCGGGATTCTTTGGATCGGAGCAGGAGGCACAGGTAGATTCAATCCAATACTATACAGGTGTATATCTGGAGAAAATATACGACCTGTTACAGGAACAGATATACAATGGACTGTGTTTTGAAGTGGATCGTTGTTGCGACTCGAAAGATCGTGCTTCGCGGATAGCGATTGATTTCATAAATAAGATTCCTCATATAAAGTATTTGCTTTCTACAGATGTAAAGGCAATACTCGATGGAGATCCGGCGGCGAAAAGCCTTAGTGAAATAATTTTCTGTTATCCCGCCGTACATGCAATCCTCCATCAACGGGTAGCTCATGAGTTATTAAAGCTGGGAGTACCTGTTTTGCCGCGTATTATAACCGAGATGGCTCATTCCGAGACTGGTATCGATATTCATCCGGGCGCACAGATAGGAGAATATTTCAGTATCGATCATGGAACGGGTATTGTTGTGGGACAAACTGCTATTATCGGTAACCATGTCCGTCTATATCAGGGAGTCACTTTGGGTGCCAAAAACTTTACGTTGGATGAAGAAGGACTACCTATCGATGTACCCCGTCATCCAATCATTGAAGATTATGTTACTATCTACTCCAATGCATCTATTCTCGGTCGTATCACGATCGGAAAAGGTTCGGTGATAGGGGGTAATATCTGGTTAACTCATAGTGTCCCACCAAACTCCAAAGTTCTTCAGACGCGAGCTGTTGAAGACAAATAAATCTTTTGTTTTTTTAGAACAAAACACACCCGTAAATCAAACAGAAATATGTATGTTTGTGTCATACCCATGTGGTAATAATGCCTTAAATGTGTACGATGATGAACAAAGTAAAAACGTTAGATGACCTTCGGAAGATGCGTGAATCCTTACGTACCTCTCTTGATTTACGCGAGAAAAGTAATAATCCCGAGCAAATGGTTCAGATTAAGGTCGCTATGGCGACCTGTGGTATTGCTGCCGGAGCCAAAGAAGTAATGAGCTATTTTATTGAAGCCCTTGATCGGGAACATGTAGATGCCCTAGTGACTCAAACTGGCTGTATGGGATATTGCTATGCAGAGCCTACTGTCGAGATCACAGTCCCCGGCAAAGAACCGATCGTATTTGGTCGCATCAATAAAACCAAAGTAGATGAGATCATAACCAGCTATATCAAAGAAGGTATTCTGATAGACGACATTATACCTGTCAACTATAACTCGGTCGGCCCAGAATAAAAACCAATACAAATTCTTACATAATGGCACAATATAGCAACTATATCCTGGTGTGCGGCGGTACAGGCTGCCGTGCATCACAGAGCGAACTTATACTACAAAACCTGAAAGAGGTGGTCAGGCAAAACGGATTACAGGAAAGTGTACAGGTGATCCGGACAGGCTGTTTCGGCTTTTGTGAGAAAGGTCCGGTTGTAAAACTGATCCCGGATAATACTTTTTACGTGCAGGTTACTCCCGAAGATGCGGATGATATCGTCAATGAACATCTGATAAAAGGTCGTAAAGTAGAGCGTTTACTCTATGTAAACCCGGAAACGAACGAACTGATACTCGACTCCAAACATATCAATTTTTATAAAAAACAGTTACGTATAGCTTTACGTAACTGCGGTTTCATCAACCCTGAAAATATAGACGAATATATTGCTCGTGACGGTTACATCGCCCTGGGGAAAGCGCTGACCGAAATGACACCTGAAGAAGTGATCAAAGAGATTATGGATAGTGGTTTGCGAGGCAGAGGCGGTGGTGGTTTCCCTACCGGATTGAAATGGCAGATTACCCGTAAAGTACAGGCATCACAGAAATATGTAGTCTGTAATGCCGACGAAGGCGATCCGGGAGCGTTCATGGACCGCTCCATCCTGGAAGGCGATCCGCACTCTATTGTCGAAGCAATGGCAATCAACGGATATTGTACCGGTGCCAGCAAAGGACTTGTCTATATCCGTGCCGAATATCCATTGGCCGTAGAGCGTCTGAAGATTGCTATAGACCAGGCGAAGGATTACGGATTCTTGGGTGATAACATTTTCGGTACAGACTTTTCTTTTGATATTCAGATACGTTATGGTGCCGGTGCTTTCGTCTGCGGAGAAGAGACGGCGCTGATCCATAGTATGGAGGGATTGCGTGGGGAAGCCACGGTCAAACCTCCTTTCCCCAGTGAAAATGGTTATAAAGGCTGTCCGACGAACGTAAACAATGTAGAGACCTACGCCAATATTCCCGTTATCCTGCTGAAAGGAGCCAAATGGTTCAGCAGCATAGGTACGGAAAAGAGCAAAGGCACGAAAGTTTTTGCCCTGGCCGGTAAAGTGAACAACGTCGGATTGATTGAAGTTCCGATGGGAACAACACTCCGCGAAGTAATATTCGGTATCGGAGGAGGAATAAAAGACGGAAAGAAATTCAAAGCCGTACAAACCGGTGGTCCTTCCGGTGGCTGCCTGACAGAGAAGCATCTGGATCTACCGATTGACTATGACAATCTGATCACAGCCGGTTCCATGATGGGATCGGGTGGAATGATCGTGATGGACGAAGACGATTGCATGGTAGCAATGGCTAAGTTCTATCTCGATTTCACGGTAGAAGAATCGTGTGGCAAATGCGCCCCTTGCCGTATCGGAAATAAACGTTTGCATGAAATGCTGCAGAAGATAACTTCGGGTAGAGGGAACATCGAAGATCTGGATAAACTGCGTAACCTCGCTATGGTAATAAAAGATACTGCCTTATGCGGTTTGGGACAAACATCACCCAACCCTGTTCTTTCTACCATGGATAACTTTTACGATGAATATCTGGCACATGTCGACGAACAACGCTGTCCTTCTCACCAGTGCCGCGAACTGACCCAGTACTTTATCAATCCGGAGAAATGTAAAGGTTGTACCATGTGTGCCCGCATCTGTCCGGTACATGCTATCACCGGTAGCCGGAAAGTACCTCATACGATCGACTCGGAAATATGTATCCGTTGCGGATCATGTATAGAGAAATGTAAGTTCGATGCTATTTATGTACACTAAATAAGTTGACAGTAGATAATTGACAGTTGACAGAGAAGAATATGGAAAAGATAAAACTAACAATAGATAACAGAGAAGTGGAAGTCCTCAAAGGGACAACCATTCTCGATGCAGCAAAGAGCATGGGAATCCGTATTCCGACACTTTGCCACATGAAACTCGAAGATTTGAATTACGAAAACAACCCCGGAGCTTGCCGTATCTGTGTGGTGGAGATCGAGGGACGCCGCAACCTGGCCCCGTCCTGCAAGATGGAATGTACGGAAGGAATGGTGGTCAGAACCCATACACCCCGTGTAATGAATGCACGGAAAACAGTGATGGAACTGATCCTGTCCAATCATCCGGCCGGTTGCCTTACCTGTAGCAGTAACGGATATTGCGAATTGCAGACCATCGCTCACGACCTCGGTATTCGTGAAATAAGATATCAGGGAGAACAGTCTACTTTCGAGATCGACCGTTCTCCTTCCATTGTGCGGAATATGAATAAATGTATCATGTGCCGTCGGTGCGAAACCATGTGTAACAGCATACAGACGGTAGGTGCTTTGACCGCTGTTCATCGTGGATTCAATGCAGCTGTTTCTACAGCCTTTGAACGGGACATAGCAGGTAGCACCTGTTCCTATTGCGGGCAGTGCGTTTCAGTCTGCCCGGTGAATGCACTTAGTGGCCGCAACACCCAGCAGCCGGTACTGGATGCATTGGCCGATCCGACCAAGATCGTGATCGCACAAACTGCTCCGGCAGTACGTACGGCACTCGGACGTGATTTTGGCTGTGAACCGGGAACATTGGTTACAGGAAAAATGGTATCTGCCCTTCGTCAGTTAGGTTTTGATTATGTATTCGATACCGACTTTGCCGCCGATCTGACCATCATGGAAGAAGGTACGGAGCTTCTTCAAAGACTGGGCAAATACCTTTCGGGAGATCAGGAGGTGAAAATACCGATGATGACCAGTTGTTGTCCGGGGTGGGTGAGTTTTGTAGAACAACACTTTCCTGAATTATGCGACAACTTGTCGACAGCAAAAAGTCCGCAGCAGATGTTTGGAGCTATAGCTAAAAGCTATTTTGCAGAAAAGCTGGGAGTGGATCGTAAAAATATAGTTGTAGTATCCATTATGCCATGTCTGGCCAAGAAATATGAAGCCAGCCGTCCGGAGTTTGCCGTCGAAGGTAATCCGGATGTCGATATATCGATCTATACCCGCGAACTGGCTCGTTTGATCCGTTATGCCAATATCAACTTCAATGAACTTCCAGACAGTGATTTTGACCATCCTTTGGGTGAATCGACCGGTGCAGGCGTTATCTTCGGAACGACTGGAGGGGTTATAGAAGCAGCCTGCCGTACAGCCTACGAGCTATATACCCGGAAGCCGCTGGAAAAAATTGAGTTTAAGGAATTACGAGGTCTGGAAGGTATCCGCAGCGGAACGATTAACTTCGACGGTGTTCCTGTCAAGATCGGTATCGCTCACGGCTTGGGGAATGCCCGTAAACTGGTAGAAGAAGTGAAAAGTGGGAAATCACCTTATCACGTTATCGAAGTTATGGCCTGTCCCGGTGGTTGTATCGGAGGTGGCGGTCAGCCGTTCCATCAAGGTAGAATGGATGTTCTGCGTAAACGTGCTGCCGCTCTTTACAATGAGGACGAAAACAAACCGATTCGCAAGAGTCATGAAAACCCATATATTCAGCAATTATATAAAGAATACCTGGGTGAACCTTGCGGACCGAAGGCGCATAAGTTATTGCATACTCATTACTTCGACCGTAAAGAAGTAGTCAATATGTTTTTGGAAACCGATAAAGACGAATAAGCATGGAAAAGATACATTTGCCCCAATCAAAGATAAAAGAGTTGCAGGCCGTATGTAAAGAGCATGATAATGACTCCGGTGAACTGATCAACATTTTACATGCAGCACAGGAAATATTCGGTTATCTCCCTCGCGAAGTACAGGAAATAGTGGCGGCCGAATTGCATATCCCGGTATCCCGGGTATATGGTGTAGTCACTTTCTATTCATTCTTTACCATGACGCCGAAAGGGAAATATCCGATCTCCGTTTGTTTAGGAACTGCCTGCTATGTACGCGGAGCAGAAAAGGTGCTGGATGAATTCCAGCGTCAGCTTGAAATTAAAGTAGGAGAGACTACTTCCGACGGATTATTCTCTTTGGATTGCCTGCGTTGTGTGGGAGCCTGCGGACTGGCACCTGTAGTCACAATAGGAGGTAAGGTGTACGGTAGAATCACTCCGGAAAAAGTGCGGGATATTCTGTCTGAATATTATATTCGTGAAGAGTAATACAAATATCGAGATTATGAGCTATTCATATTAAATAACACAGTTTATTGTTACCTTTGTCGCCCGTAATATAAAATAAGAGTAAAAAGGAGATGAATAAACAACGTGTCGCTTATACTCCGGTTGGGGGAGTATGTTCGAAAATGATGATTATAGATGCTGAAGATAACATTATTACCGGTGTACAGATCGTGGGCGGCTGCCAGGGTAACACGCAGGGGCTGAGCAAGTTATTAATCGGTATGGCAGTACCTGAAGCTATACAGCGCCTAGAAGGTATCGACTGCCGCGAACGGGGAACGTCCTGCCCGGACCAGTTGGCACAGGCATTACGAAAACTTAGCTGATTGCCGACATACATTCGACCGGTTTACGGATTTAGGGGAATATCTTTTACCAACCTGAATCCGTTGTTGAAGTGTTTACTTCCCGGATAGATATAGTAATGACAAGTCGGTCGGCAGGTTGCCCGTTCGTTGAACCAGGTGCCGCCGCGTACGACTGCATATAGTTTGCCGTCTTTTTCAAATGTATCGGAACACCATTCCCATACATTCCCGCTCATATCATGGATTCCCAGTTCGTTCGGTTTCTTCATACCGACAGGGTGCGGTTTACCTTCCGAGTTTCCGGCATACCATCCGAGACTGTCGAGTTCCATTCCGCCGCTATACAGATGGTCCCGTTTGCCGTACAAACCGCCCCGGGCAGCATATTCCCATTCCTCTTCTGTCGGCAGACGTCCGCCTGCCCATTGGCAATAGGCCTTGGCTCCGTACCAGGTGATGTAAATGGCCGGGTGGGCTTCGTAGCCGGAGACTGGTTTGCCGTTTTCGATTCCCCAGTTACATTCATAATATAAGACTTGTCCGGCGTCAGGGCCTTCTTTGACTACATTGCTTTCGTATGTTTTCAGAAACTCGGCAAACTGGAAGTTCGTGATTTCGTATTTGCTGATAAAGAAACTGTTTACTTTTACCTCATGGGGTGGATTGTTATCTTCTTTATAGGTCGATCCCATCCTGAAGGTACTTCCTTTCACTTCGATCATCTCCGGATTGATGTTGGTCGATAGCCATTTCCGGAATTCGATCTCTTTTATCCGTTTCCGGGCTTCATTCCGGTCTTCTTCTCTGACATCGCTTTCAATGAATTTATTGAGGTAGGAGATAGAGATATCGTATGCTTCGTTTCCTTTCAAAGAAAGCAACTGTTCGTACATGGTTGCCAGTGCAATGTATCCGTCGGTACGTTCCGGATCCAGCCGTACGCCCTGTTCATAGAGTCTGTAAGCCTCTTCGGTATATTTGTACATGTTCATTGGGGTACCGCTAAGAGAGAGCAGATTGTCTGCCTGCCGGATGCAATTATCGGCATAAGGGTTGATTTGGTTACTGATCAGGCGGGCGAATTTAGTTTTCTTCATCTCCACCGGAATCAGACGGTAGAACTGCCTGAGTGAATCGGGCGACAGCTTTTTCATGATGCGGGTCAGGAGGAACTGGCCCGCGTATTTATCCATATTCTCTTCGATGAAAGCAATGCGGATCGAATCCCTTTTTTGCTGGGCGGCATGCAGTTCGATATCTGCATCCAGTTCCTGGCTTCCCCGTACCGGTTGAGCATTCAGATTGCTTAGGGATTGGAGGAAGGCAGGCTTCTTTTTCTCTTTGCCGTCGGAACGTTTTTTACCGATGGCTCCTAGTTCGTGTTGGGTCATCGAGACGGCATTCAGGCTGTCGATTCTTTGATTAAGCTCGTGCGTCTCTTCCAGGTAAACGGCATATCCCATGTGTGTGTCAGCTCCTTTGAAATGCAGTCCATTAGGGAAGTCGGAGAGGTGACCTTCTACGTATAATGTGTCTTTGTCGATGAGCAGGTCACAGTAATGGAACTCGTCATCTATCGTTGTGCATAGCCATAAGTGTTGGGGTACGTCGGCTAGTGTCCCTTTCATCTGGAATTTTCCTTTTTCGATCCGCATGGAGTTGATGATGCGCTGGTTGTCGAACTGTTTGAGGAAGAATACCGTGCCATCTTTCACTCCGCCGATGTGTACTTCTATGACATACTGGTCGTTATTAGCCGTCAGAAAAAGGCTGAAACAGGCAAATAGTATGGATAGAAATAATTTAGTCTGCATACGGATCGTTTATAGGTGATTCAATCAATGATCAGTTTATAGCCTATTCCCCGGACATTAAGGATCTTTATAGAGTCGTCTTTCGATAGTTTATGTCGCAGTTTGGTAATGAAGACATGTAGGCTGCGGGCATTGAAGAAAGAATCGTCTCCCCACAGGTCGAGCAGTACGTCTTTCATCGGCAATACATGGTCTTTGTTTTCGCAAAGCCGTCTGAGTATTTCCGATTCGCGGTTGCTTAGGAGTTGTTTCTCGCCGCAATATAATAATGTTTGCGTAACTGCATCGAATGTATATTGACCGAGGTTGAAAGTTGTTCTTTCTTCCTTGCGTACTGTGATCTTATTCAGCAGGGCTTTAATACGGACGATCAGTTCTGCCATGCCGAAAGGCTTTTTCAGGTAGTCGTTGCCGCCCAGCTCGAAACCTTCAACAACATCATTGGCGGCAGAACGGGCGGAGAGGAAGAGGACAGGTATCTGGCTGTCTGTTTTGCGGATATGTCGTATCAGGGTAAAACCGTCTATTTTAGGCATCATGATATCGGTCACGATAATATCCGGTTTGATTTCTTTGTAAAGCGCCAGCCCTTCTTCGCCATCGGCAGCCAGTACAATATCGAACTCCTCACCGTCCAGCGTATCTTTGATGATCATTGCCAGTGTCGGCTCGTCTTCCACTAATAATACTTTTATCTTTGCCATAGTTTTTTCTTTTTTAGTTTTTGAAATGGAGGGTGAATGTCGTGCTTTTTCCCGGTTGACTCTTGACGGTCACCGATCCTCCATGTTTCGACATTATGTCTTTTACATAATATAACCCCAGTCCATACCCTTTTACGTTATGCAGGTTGCCGCTGGGGACGCGGTAAAACTTGTCGAATATTTGTTGCTGGTTTGCCTCGCTGATACCGATACCATTGTCCGTAACGGATACGCGGATCTCGTTCGGCAGCATCTCTGCACTGACAGATATTTCTGCAGGTTTATCGCCGGAATATTTTACCGCATTGTCGATCAGGTTACCCAGTATATTATAGAAATGCGTACGGTCGGCAAATACTGCAATGTTCTCAGGGATATTTGTTGTGATATCGATCTTTTTTCCTGCTTTCAGCTTGTGTTGTTCAATGAGCGGAACAATCATATCGGCTATGCGGATCGATTCCTGTTTCAGCCGGAAGGTATTGCGGTTCTCCACAGAGAGGGTGAGTATCTGTTCGACCAGGCCGCTTAATTGTGTGAGTTGTTCCCGGACGATACCCAGGTATTTCTCCTGTTTCTCGCTGATATGGCTGTCGTAGTTGAGTAAAACGTCGTTGGCAGCATAGGCGACGGATATCGGGGTTTTTAGTTCATGTGTCATATTGTTGGTAAAATCCGTTTTCAACTCTTCGATCGTCTTCTGTCTGAGGATCGTATAAAGTAGGTAGATGAAAGCGATAAGTATCAGGATGACCAATAGAAGAGATGAAGTGAGGATACCTGCCATCTGTTTGAAGACCAGTAGGGAGGGGGCTTTTAATGTTAGTTGATAATATAGTTCCGGTTCTACACTTTTGATCGGATAGCTGAATTGTACTCCTTTATTGTCGAATGTCTCGACTGACCGGAATGTCATAATGGTTTCGGGCAGCCTGTCCTTTATCTGAATTACTTCCAGTTTATAAGGAACGGAAATATCGTACTGTTTGAGTTCCATGACGAGCAGAGTATCGTACAGGATATAATCGATAGGTATCAATGAATCGAGTTTTATGTGCAAGGCCTCTTGTATCTGACCTTCCAGTGAGGTCAGCAGGTCAAGGTATTCGTTGAGCGATTCGGCTGCTTCGTTATATTTGAAGGGGTTCTTATCTGCTTTTATGGAAAATGTATCCATTAATCCGTTTCGTGAAATTTCTTCTGTGCTATCCTTCGAAAGTTTAATCTCGGAGGTGATTGTTCCAGATCCTTTATTCTCGCTCAGTGAATCCATACGGATGAATAGCTCCTTGTAGTCAGCCATGCGCATGGCTTCTTGTATATTTCCGTTCACTTGTTCCCAGGTTGAATCGTAGAGTCCCTTCAACCAGTATCCCTGTGAAAACAATAATGCAGCCAGTGACAAACAGGTCAGTGCAGCAATAATCTTAAAACGTAGTTTCGTTTTCATCTTTCATTTTCTTCTTTCTGACAAAAATAAAGGATAAGTTTCAGAATCTACGGGTTATGGTAAGACTAAATAACACTTCTTTAATAAGCCCTGAGTTGCCCATAGACAGCAGAAATGATTGATTCTGCTTGTTTTTATAGATATCCGTTGTTTTCTTCGTATCCAGTGTGGCATGGCTGGATGAAGGAGTTTCGAATAGCTTGAAGACCTGTGTTTCCACCGGCTGTAATTGTTGGATATAACCGGTTTTTTCATTATTCCAGAGAAGTTGCCAGTGGAGATATTTTTGTCCGTTGCCACGATGGTGTGTTCTGCCGACATACCTGGTTTTACTCCTTGTATTACGATAGAAGCCGTACTTTCAGCTCGTGGAATGAAATCCTGTTCTACAAACCATCCGGAATGATTGTTCGGACTTTGCTCTGGATTTTTCAGGTCTATATCGAGCTGGCTGTTGTAAAATGAACGGGAGGCTTCCCGGAAGATGCGTTCTGGGGTAAATCCTTCCTTTTCCATTTACGCAGTGCCTCCATAACATCGATCACGCCAAAGTTGGCTTCTACATGTAGAGGGCGAAGGGTATCGAGCAGGTGCTCAAAGTCTTGTATGGTTTTGCATACTTTCAGTGCCTGGCGCATCAGTAGTTCTTCATGGTCCATTTTTTTTACGTCATCGTCTTTTAGATTATAGGAAGCCGTATTCATAATGGAGAAACCGGTTTCGTTACTGCCGGTCCATACAGCCCCGTCCGGATCATCGCTGTTCACCAGTCCCAGGAAACGATAACCGCCTTCGTCAATATAGGCAATATGATTGTAAGGGGCACCGGTATCACGATGTTTCCACATCAAAGGGCGCCCGTCGGGTGTCGCTTTCCCTGAGATAATGATAGAGGTACAAGCATGTTGTTGCTGGATAGAAAAACAGAAACAGAAAATTGCCGCTAAGATGAGCATTTTCATGACGTATAGTATTATGTATTTAGTGGCAAAAATTACCACAGGAGGCAAATAAAAAAACGGATATTCCTGCTATTGTTGCTAAAACTAACTTTCTCATTTGTTTAATTGGTATTTAAATCAATACTGATTTTATAAAAACAGTATTGATAAGAGGAAAGTTCTAATAATAGTAGCACCACGCAGTCGGAACCATAGATCATCCAATCTCCCTCCCGAATGGTGCCAGACTATAACTGTTTGTAGGAACGCTGCCTACGATCATATTTTACTCTACACTTCGCCCCATCTCATACGCCTCTTGCAGAGCAGGATTGCTCTTAATCTCTCCGACATGCCATACCCCTCCGCAGAAAACAGAACCTTTTATTGTCGGATTTTCCAGACAATCGAGGAATCCATTGAAGTTGGTTACGATACGTTCCATTATTTCTGGATCATCCTCTGCTGCGGTAGCTATGAAATAAAACTCCTTGTTTTTCATTTCCGTATAAGGACCGCAGCAACGGTCAATCAGCATTTTCATTTGTGCACTCATTGCATAGAAATAAACAGGAGTAGCCATGACAATAATGTCTGCCCGTAGCATTTTGTCGATGATTTCGGCAGCATCGTCTTTTTGGGGACACGGTTTTTTGTATTGGCTGCATACACTGCATCCCAAGCAAGGATGTATCGTCTTGTCCCGGAGAAAAACTTTCTCCACCTTATTGTTACTATCCACTGCACCACGCATAAATTCATCGCAAAGCATATCGGAGTTTCCTCCGCGACGCGGGCTGGATGATAAAATCAAAACTCTCTTTACCATATTTTTATGTGATTTATATTTTCTAACCGTTATAAGCTTTCATGCAAGATAGAAAGAATGTCCTCTCGCGTAAGCACCTTGAAACCGCCGCTCATAATGAATGTCGCATCGGCAATGCCTTCCAGCATTTCTTCGGCAACTCCTAGCGATGTGATTTCCGTAGCCACACCAATCTCTTTCATCCAGTTCAACAAGGCGTTCACACCTTCCTTTGCAAGCTGTTCATCCGTTTTGCCAGCTGCCGGAATATCCCATACCGCCGTTGCAAAGCGAACGAATTTATTCAATCCGTATCGAAGGATATGGCGATAATAAGCTATGGAAACACCCGATAAAGTCATGCCGTGGGTGGCATCGGTATATGCCCCGATAGCCTGGCCTATCATATGCACCATCCAGTCCTGGCTCTTGCCCTTGCCGATAAGCGTGTTCAAAGCCCATGTGGAGGTCCACATAATGTTGGAACGCGCCTCATAGTCCAGCGGATTCTTCACCGCTATCCTGCTGCTGTGTATAAGCGAGCGCATCAAACCTTCCGCCAGATAGTCGGAAGTGTTATCGTCTTCGCCGGAAAAATACTGCTCCATGATGTGACTCATGATATCGAAGATTCCTGCCACCATTTGCCGTTGCGGGACGGAGAACGTATAACGCGGATTGAGTATGGAGAATTTCGGCACGACGCTTTCACCGAATACCTTGCCGATTTTGAGCTTCGTTTCATGGTTGGTGATGACCGAACCGCCGTTCATTTCCGAACCGGTACCTACCATCGTTAATACGGAACCCACAGGAATGATACGCTGACTACTGTCGGGATCTTCCTGTTTGAGATAGAATTTTTCCCACGGATCACCATCATACCATGCTGAAACACTTATTGCCTTGGCATAGTCGATAGTCGATCCGCCTCCGACGGCCAGAATCAAATCCACGTCATTCTCCCATGCTATTTTCGCCCCCTCATACAGTTTTTCCTTCGTAGGATTAGGCATGACGCCGGACAATTCTATAGTCTCTTTTCCCGCTGTACGTAATGCGGATATTACCTCGTCATAAATGCCGTTTGTCTTGATGGAGCCGCCACCATACGTCAGAAGTACTTTTGTACCGTAATGCATTAATTCTTCGCTCAGGTTTTTCTGAGCATCATCTCCGAAATATAATTTCGTGGGATTGGAGTAACTGAAATTTCCTAACATTGTTTTTTAATTTTATTTATACACAAACATCTATTATTTCAAATTACCATTCAAGAATTGTTCTTTTATTCTCTTCTTTGGATGTTGCAAAGTTAGGTGGATTTATACCTGCCATTGGTAGACAAATTACAGATATTATAACCCCAATTACAGGTTTATGATGCGGACGGAATATATAATTGGTGTAATCCGTAAACAAGGTTATACAATCCGTAATTTAGGTTGTAAAAGTGACGGAAGTATCCCGTATTTTTGTAATCGAGATACGAATACTGTACAAAGAATAATCGGTAAGTAGGATATGGAAAAGAAAAATACATTGGATTTTAAGACCGTATATGATTGTAACCGTTGTCTGGACTGTAAGACGCTGCATCCGCAGGTGAGTCTTATCAATCTGGAGAACCCGTCGCTGGAGGATACTGTCAAGTTCGAGTTTTATGCTATCCTGCTGATAGAGAATTGCCCTGACGAATGTTCATGTTGCGGACGGAAATACTATGATTATTCCAATGCAACAATGGTCTTTCTTACTCCCGGCGAAATCTTCCGTATGAGTGAGGAGAAAACCCTTCCCGGCAAAGGTTACCTATTGGTGTTTCATCCGGACTTCCTGTTTCAGACCACATTAAAGAACCACATAGAGAATTACACCTTCTTCCACTATTGCAAGGAAGAGGCATTACACCTGTCACTGCGTGAAACGGAAAAAGTCACCTGCTGTCTGTGGAATATAGAAGAAGAACTTCATCACTCGATCGATACACATAGCAGCACCATCCTCTCCCGATACATCGAATTGTTACTGGACTATTGTACCCGTTACTACGAACGTCAGTTTATCACCCGTGAGAATAAGAACAAGACTATTTTGGAAAAAATGGAGCAGTTACTCAATGACTATATCAGCTCCGGCAGACTACAAAGCGGTAAACTGCCTGCACCCGACTTTCTTGCGGAGAGACTCAATCTTTCTACATCCTATTTCAACGATCTGCTGAAATTTGAAACGGGCAAGACGCTGGAACAGTATTTCCAATTCAAACGGTTGGAGGTTGCTAAACGGATGTTACTGAAATCCGATGCCGCACCTGCCATTGTGGCCCGTCAACTGGGATATCCGAATGTACAGTATTTCAGTCTTATATTCAAGAAAATAACGGGTGTTGCACCCAGTGATTACCGTTGTTCGCAAAATTGAAAATTGTCATTTTGATAATTATCCCCTTGATTCTCGGTCTTATTTGGATATAGGGGATGTAAGGGGTGTGTTTTTGTGCTTTAGCGGAAGTTAGAGTTTGACGTAAAGATTTTTGTAAGAGATAAAATGTGCATTTAAGCAGATAGTAATGAAATCATCATAATGATTTCAGAGTAGATGATAGAAGTAAGGCTAAACCAGCTATAATCTGTCAATCGAAAATGATCTGTCCCCAAAGAGCTTTTAGCCTTATGAAAGGTGTATTTGACCGACCTTAGGGTATAAATTAGAAGTTAATTTCCCTTCGTGCGGGCCGTATCCGTGCCTACTTGAAATGCCGTTTCGATATTCCCTATGATTGCGTTGCCTTTTATATCGACCGTAGTGGAAATTATCGCGATCAGGTTGTCTATAAAGTTTTACGGGGGATAGGGGATTATGTATTAAAAAAGAATAAATGACTGTTCGCAATATTACGAATTGAATATTGTTCGTATATTTGCGAACGATATTTTTATTCTATGTCAAGAAAAGAATTTACAACTGAACAAGAAAGATTGGCCCGTTTTGCTAAAGCATTGGGACATCCTATCCGTATAGCCATATTACAAATGTTGGCAAGTCAGGAATGTTGTTATCATGGGGACATGTCGGAAGTACTGCCAATTGCCAAAAGTACCCTTTCACAACATTTGAAAGAGCTGAAAGATGCCGAATTGATACAAGGGGAAATTATTCCTCCTACAGTTAAGTATTGCATTAATCAGGAGAGTTGGGAAGAGACGAAAAACTTATTTTCTTTATTCTTTGTCGCCATCAATAAGAAAGAAAACTGTGAGAATAAATAGAAATATCCATTATCTCCATAAGTACGGATCGCTTAAAATTATATATATGAAAACGAACGAAGAGAAAAAAGCATTGGTCAAAGAACAGTATAGCCAATTGGCACTAAACAGTAATTTATTAAAATCCGGTTGTTGTTGCGGTACAAAACCTATGGCTCCCTCAAAAAAGGTCTTTACCATTATGAGTGAGGATTACAGCCAGTTGAAAGGATATGAAGCCGATGCCGATTTGGGTGTAGGGTGCGGACTTCCTACCCAATATGCCGGTATAAAGGAAGGAGATATAGTTTTGGACTTGGGTTCGGGAGCTGGTAACGACTGCTTTATTGCCAGAGCTGAAACAGGTGAAAGCGGCAAAGTGATCGGGGTCGATTTCTCTCCGCAAATGATCGAGAAAGCCCGTAAGAATGCGATAAAGCGGGGGTATACGAATGTGGAATTTATCGAAGGAGATATAGAAGATATCCCACTGGCTGATAATTCAATAGATGTGGTCGTAAGTAATTGCGTCTTGAATCTTCTTCCTGAAAAGAATAAGATTTTTAAAGAAATACATCGTGTTCTCAAACACGGAGGTCATTTTTGTGTGTCGGATGTGGTTTTGAACGGCGTATTTCCAAAAGAATTTACGGACAATGCTTCCATGTATGCCGGTTGTATTGCCAGTGCAATTCAACGGGAAGATTATTTAGCTGAGATTGAAAAGGCGGCATTTGCAAATATCGAAGTCAAACGGACAAAAACAGTCCTGATTCCTGACGAGGTATTGGAAGAACATTTGGATGAATCGACAATATCCAGCTATAAGGCGGGGAATGTAGGGATATATTCTATCACTGTGACCGGCAAAAAAATATAGTAGTAACTATTTTAATTTGAAGAATATGACAGATCAGCTTGACTTATTGACAAAAGAGGAATTAAAAGATTTGGTAAGAATATATGCCAGGAATATTTATGCTCTTGACGGAGTGTGGTTTCAGTCCGTGGAAGCAGAATGTGGGATGGATGACGCTATGTTGCATGATAAGCAAGCGTGGACGAGGTTTACCCGTACCGAAGCATTAAGAATTAAGAACTTTCTGAACCTTCCCGAAAAGCCGGGGCTAGAGGGGCTAGAGAAAACGTTAGCTATTAGGTTTTCGGCTTTGGCAAATCCTTCTGTGGATCTTTTCAGGGAGGGCGAGTCCCTGATCTACCGGGTGAATGTTTGCAGGGTACAATCAGCCCGAAAAGATAAAGGAATGCCTTATCACCCTTGTGCTCCGGTCGGTTTTATCGAACATGCCGGTTTTGCCAGTGCGATCGACGAAAGAATCGTTACAGAAATGGTCTGTTGTTTCCCGGATGTAACAGACCCGTCGTGTGCTTGTTGTTGGCGGTTTACGATCAGTAATTCGTCTAATTGACTATATTTGCATCTTGATTATAAGAAACAAATTAAAAACCATTAATCAGAAAACAATGAAATTCAGTAATGTAAGATTATTAGTAAAAGACTTCGCTAAATGTTTCAGATTCTACACCGAACAGCTTGGATTAGAACCAGCCTGGGGAGATGAAAATAGCGGATATGCTAATTTTAAAGTGGCCGACGGAATAGAAGGATTCGCCCTTTTTGTATCCGACTGGATGGCACCATTGGTAGGCAATACCGATAAACAGCAGCCTGTTGCGATGCGTGAAAAATCAATGATCTCTTTTAGTGTAGATAACGTAGACGAAACCTTTGCCTCCCTAAAAGCAAAAGGTGTAACGTTTATCAGTGAGCCTACGGATATGCCCGATTGGGGAATGCGCACCCTGTACCTGCGTGATCCCGAAGAAAATCTTATAGAACTCTTTACCCCTCTGGCAGTGGAGCAATTTAGCCAGGAACTCCTCGAAGAGGATAAGAAATTTCAATAAAAGATGTTGCCAAAAAGAAACGGCTTATGCAAGTGAGCCGGACAGATGACATTTAATGAACCCTATAGTGATGCCGCTATGGGGTTCATGCATTTAAATTTACCAGTAATTTGGGTTAGATAATCAGTGATTTATATACTTTTATATTGGATACTATTCTGTAATTTTGTGTCATAACAATAAAAATAAGAATTGCATATGACAACAATGAAAGTGAAAGGTATGATTATGGTAGTGATCATGATGTTATGTATCCCCATAAATGCACAGACGCAAAGTGATAAGACGTTGGTTGCTTATTTTTCGGCAACAGGAACAACGGAGAAAGCAGCTAAGTTGATTGTAGAAGTTACAGGTGGAACGCTCTACGAAATACAGCCTGAAAAAGAATATGTAGCTGCTGACCTGGATTGGCATGACAAGTCCTCGCGTAGCAGTGTGGAGATGTCAGATGCCAAATCACGCCCTGCATTGAATTCCAAACCTGAGAATTTAGCAGATTACGATACCATTTATATAGGTTTCCCTATTTGGTGGAATTCTACTCCGAGAATCATCAATACTTTTATTGAGAGCAATGATTTTGCAGGCAAGACGATTATTCCGTTTGCAACGTCGGGGAGCAGCAGTATTTCTAATGCAGAAAAAGAGTTGCAGGAAACCTATCCTAATCTGAAATGGCAGAAGGGCCGACTTTTGAATGGTGCGACAAAGGAAGATATTAAGAAATGGACTAAAAAATAAATTATTATGAGAAAGAATTTTGGGGCAAAGCCCTTTACTTATCCGCAACCGGTGTTTATTATTGCAGCTTATGATGAAAACGGTATTCCCAATGCAATGAATGCCGCCTGGGGTGGTATCAGCGAAATGCATGAAATTAGTATTTGTATCAGTGAGGGACATAAAACGACTGCAAATATCCTGAAGCGTAAGGCTTTTACCGTAAGTATGGCAGAAGTCGGGCAGGTGGTTGCCTGTGATTACGTGGGTATTGTTTCCGGTAATAAAGTTTCGGATAAATTAGCCCGTGCGGGTTTCCATGCTACCCGTTCGGAGTTTGTGGATGCACCGTTAATTGACGAATTGTCTGTAGTGCTGGAATGTAAATTGAAGGACTATAACCCAAAGACCTGTATTTTGCGAGGTGAAATAATAAACGTAAGCGTAGATGAGCGTGTTCTCGACGAAAACGGTAAAGTGGATGTATCCAAAGTGTCTCCCATTATATTCGACCCGTTCAATAACGATTACCTGGAAGTCGGTAAAAAAGTCGGTAATGCTTTTTCGGATGGTAAGAAATTGAAATAGGGAATGGCAATAATGGAAGTTTGTCCCTTATTACAGGATGTCCCTTTACATTGGATGGTAAGACTAAATAACACTTCATAAGCCAACGGTAACACAGTTTCTCATTGCAACTCCTTTCCTTTGCAATGAGAAACAAATAAAATCGATGGATATGAAACGAATACTTTACTACATGATGTTTTTGCTGGTTACCGGTAATGGGATGTTGATCGCTCAAAATACGATTCACGGAAAGGTAACCGATACGGATGATATTCCGGTAGATGGCGTAGCTGTCGTACTTCAGACATTGGATTCCGTTTATGTGGATGCTGTGGTGACCGATAGTCTCGGACAGTTTAACCTGAACCGGGCAGCTGATCAGACTTACCGGCTTCTCTTCCAACATCTCTTATATGAACCTTTCCAACAAGAGATTTCACAGGCAGATGCCGGAACAATTCGTCTGACAGCTAAAGATTATGAACTAGACGGAGTGGTGGTAAAAGCAGAACGCCCGAAGGTCAAAGTGGAGAACGGCGCATTGAAGTATGATGTTCCGCAACTGATGAAAGATAAATCAGTGAGTAATGCTTTTGAGGCTGTAAAACAATTACCCGGTATTATCGGCGGTACAGACGAGATTCAATTGCTGGGAGCGGGGGCTCCGAGAATTATCCTGAACGGACAGTTGACGACGATGTCGGCAAACCAGTTGATCACGATGTTGAAGAGTATTCCTTCTTCGCGGGTAAAAAATGTAGAGGTTATGTATAATGCCCCTGCAAAATACAATATTAAAGGAGCTGTTATTAACGTTATATTAGATAAGGGATTGACAGAAGAGACGACTTTACAAGGCGAAGCTGGCGTTGATTATTTACAGAAACATTTTGCAACAGGTAAGGCACATGCAAACCTCTTGTATTCTACTTCTAACCTGACTGTCGATTTTCTGGTAAACGGAGAGAAAGGACGATATTTCGAAGGGGAAAATATTATGGCAAGACATACCCTGGAGAATAGTGTGACGGAAGTTTATCAGTCAGGCCGTGGCAATGGCCGTATAAACAGTGGAGATATGCGGTTAGGCGTAGACTATAAATTGAAGAACGAAGATATGTTATCTGCTGCATATACTCTGGGCGGCAATAATATAAAAAAGAATCGTGTAGCAGAAACTTCTTTTTCTGTACTGCAGGATGCGGAGACAAGTGACCAACGTTTCAGCCGGACTACCGGAGAGGATAAAGTAACTTTACATAATATCCGTATGCAATATGACGGTCATACGGGTATAACTGCCGGAATGGATTTTACGCGTTATAGTTCTCCGTCTTTCCAGAACTTTAGGGAAAACCGCGGACAAGAAACGTTGACGGATATGCAGAATAATTCTAAACAGAATATTTCACAATGGGCACTATTTACCAACCATACACACACTTTTTCCACCGGATGGACACTGAACTACGGTGTCCACGGTGGATACACTTCCTCGAAAACTTATATTGATTATCTATATAATAAAGGTTATGGGTATGAACCAGATCCGGATTTACTGGAAAATAATACGCAAAAGGAATACACGGGTAATCTCTTTGCGGAAGTGTCTAAGGATTTCGAAGAGCATTTTTCGGCAACCGTTTCATTGAAAGGAGAGTATTTCAGATCGGATTATAATTCAAACGGAAGTAAATCGACTCTTTGGAATGACTGGACATTTTTTCCGAATGCTTCTTTGAGTTATGTTTTTACACCGCAACATATTTTGCAGTTAAACGTGAACAGCGACAAAACCTATCCTTCTTATTGGGAAATAACACCGCAGATAACACCTATAAACTCTTATTCTGTCGTGATGGGTAATCCGGCTCTGAAGCCTTATCGTTCGTATGAAGGGCAATTCCTCTATATTCTGAAACAGAAGTATACCTTTATGGTTTTCGCGCAGTACGAACCGGATTACTTTGCGCAGTTACCGTATCAAAGTTCTACGGAACTGAAAAATGTGTTCCGTTATGAGAATATGGATTATAATTTGATGGCAGGAATAGGGGCTGTTATTCCGTTCCGTATCGGTGAGTTCATGAATAGCCAGTTTACGGCACAGGGAATCAGGATGCGTCAGAAACTGGATCATTTTAATGATATTTCTTTTGATAACAGTAAATATCTGGGACAATTCTTTCTGAATAATACGTTCACACTTTCCAAATCGCGTCCGAACCTGAAACTGGATTTAAATGGTTATTATATAACAGGTGCAGTGCAGGGTATCTACGATCTGGGTTCCGTATATAATGTTTCAGCCGGTTTGAAATGGCAGTTCTCCAATGATAAAGCGACGGTTCTCCTGAAGTGCGATAATATCTTCCGGAGTAATATCCCGAAAAAGATCGAGATCAACCAGGCAAACCAATATAGCCGCCTGACGAAGATTGACGATACACGTTGTGTGACGGTTTCCTTTATCTGGAAGTTCGGTGGTTATAAAAGTAAAAAGCATGATAAAGTAGATACATCCCGGTTCGGTAAGTAGTCGTCCTTTCAGAATATTTTTAGGCTATCAGAGTAATATTTATACCAGAAGAATATTACCCTGATAGCCTAAATGTGTTATTTTAATAGCTGAACAAAGAAAATATTCTATATAACAATGACAAAAACATATCAATTTGATAATTTGTTATTTTATTATTACTTTTGCACCCGAATTAGGACAAAGCATTGAATATGAACAAAGTTTATACAAATAATTTGAAAAGACAGAATGCCCTCGTGATGTGTGGTATTCCTGTTGTGCATGTCCATTGGTTTAGTGGTTTTATCTAAGTTATTTTCCTTTCTTTTTTCCGGATGTTTCCGAAGACCGTTTTATAACAATCATTTATTTTATTAACGTATCGCGGGAGAAGTGTATCCTCCGCGTGTAAATTGATTATACATATGTTTGTCATTTTATGCCTATTATGTGTAGGGATAGGTGTGGGTTACCTGTTCCGTCATATCCATAGTCTGAAAAGATTGGAAAATACAATTTCTTATACCATTTTTGTCATGTTGTTCGTGTTCGGTGTTACGATAGGAGCGAACAAGACGTTGGTCAATAATATAGGAGATTTTGGTTTGCAGGCCGCCCTGCTGGCTGTTTGTGGTGTACTGGGGAGTTTGCTGGCTTCTTATCTGGCTTTTAAAGTATTATCGGGGAAAGGGGGTAATGATGAAAAGTAATCTGATCGTGATAACCTGCTTTTTTATAGGGATACTTTGCGGCATATTAGGAGGAGATGAGTTGGCAGGTTATTGTGCCAAACTTCCGACTTGGTTGTTGTATGCGCTGATTATTCAAGTGGGATTGAATCTCGGTTCAAACGGAGAGATGGGGACCATGTTACGGAATATACGGATATCCAACCTTTTATTACCATTCTTTACCATAGCGGGTACTTTACTTTTTTCCGCGATGGCAAGTATCCTGCTGAAAACCTGGAATGTGTATGATTGCATGGCAGTAGGAAGCGGGTTTGCTTACTATTCTTTATCTTCCTTGCTGATTGTGCAGTTTAAGGAAGCCTCTGCGGGAATAGAGATTGCGACACAGCTCGGGACTATTGCTTTGCTGGCGAATATTATCAGAGAGATGATGGCTTTGTTCGGTGCACCGGTCTATGCGTCTTTGTTTGGAAAGTTTGCTCCGGTGTCTGTTGCAGGTATTAATTCGATGGATGTCTGTCTGCCGGTCATCAGTCGCTATTCCGGGAAGAATATCATTCCGATTGCTATCATTCACGGGATTGTACTGGAGATTTGTGTCCCATTATTGATTTCATTGTTTTGCAGATAATAATAATTTCCGGATGCAGATTTTTTCTCTGTGTGCTCGGCATTTGTCCGCATCCGGAAATATTGTATGTTATTTTCTGGGAACGATTTCAAACGGCACTCTCACAAATACACCTTGTTTCATCAGATTCATCAAATTGGGGTACATCCGTTCTTTGAACGAATCCCAGCAGCGATACTCCATTTGCGTCCATCCGGCTTCTGCCAGAGCCAGCCCACGCGGATAAGTCATATAGGTTACCCGGTTGATATCTTTTATCGCTTCTCCCCATAATGTGCCGGAGATACCCAGAATATGTGCCTGTTGTGCTACCGGAAGTCCGTAACCCGGATCGAACTGATAACAGGTTTCCAGCGTGGTAACAGGCATTCCCCAGTTATTGAATTCCGGAAGGTCGCCTTTGAACTGAGGATAATCCAGGTAGGTGTATTCACCCGGAGCCATGATCAGTGGGTTGCCGTGTTGGGCTGTCAGTTCGATACATTTAGGAGTAAGTCCGGCACGCCAGGTGACCAGTGTAACATCTTTCGGATAGTCGAACAGATACTCGTTAGCCGGCATGCGAATATTGTCCAGTTCGCACCACAGCATAGGCTCCTTGCCATATTTGCGTACGGAAGCCAGTATCTTATCGAAGAAATAGTTCATAAGCTGAGATTCTTTGGTATATCCCAATTGTTTCATTAACGATTGGCAATGATCACATTTGGTCCAGTTCTTTTCAATAACAGCCTCGTCACCGCCCAAATGAATTTTGGATGACGGGAATATATCTGCTATTTCCTTGATAATATCATCATAAACGGAATATACTTTCTCATTGTTGGCACAGAGCATCAGATCGACTGTCTTGCCCATTTCTTTCTGAATGGTATCTGTGTGTGTACAGCCCAGTTCCGGATAAGTCGCCAGTACGGCTACCGTATGGCCGGGAATATCCAATTCCGGTATGATCTCTATATTCCGGTCGGCAGCGTAACGGACCAGTTCTTTTAATTGTTCCTGCGTATAAAAACCGTTATCCGGCCCGTTCGAACCTGTTTTCGGATTACGGAAAGCACCGATCTCTGTCAGTCCCGGATGTGCCTTTATTTCGACACGCCAGCCCTGATCGTCTGTCAAGTGTAATTGCAGGATGTTGTATTTGTATTTTGCCATCTGGTCGATGTAAAACTTAACATCTTCAAGAGGCAGGAAATGGCGTGCCGGATCGAGCATTAAGGCACGGTAACCGTAGCGGGGTTCATCGTCGATACGGATAGGAGCGATCTGTTTATTCGCCGTATTGCATACATCGCCCAGTAATATCTGGTCCAGCGTCTTCAATCCGTAAAAAAGAGCTTTTTGGGTACTTCCTTTGATGGAAAGTTTGCTTTCCGAAATCTCGATCATGTAATGTTCTTCCCCTTTTATAGCAGGGTCTGTCCAAAGTTCGATCACAGAGTTTCCGCTTGCCTGAAAGCCTCCCATAATAGCGCTTTGCCTAACTCTGTCTCTCAATATACGTTGTAGTTCGAACAAACAGAATGCCTGCTTGGGCAAATTTGTTTTCACTACTGTTTGCGGAGTGACTGTAAAGTTCTTTTTGCCTGTTACCTGCTCGATATGGTTCGGCAAAGGCAATAAAGCCGAAGTGTTGTTCTGTCCGAATGACAAAGTTGCCGTTAATAGAAACAGAGAAATGAGTTTGAGTTTTTTAGTACTTAAGATCATAGATGTTAGATTTATTATTTTTTTAATTCCCTTCGAGGCAAAGATACATATCTGGTTGAATAAAAGAAATACTTAGAAACAGATAAGGACAGACAGGAACAGATAATGGCAGATAAAAGCAGTTTGTGGACCTAAATCCGGAGTTTTTTTTGTTTACATTTCTTAGTATTTGTCGTGTTATACGTATTATATTCGCGTTATGTGTTGATATATGGCTGTTAACAGCATGTTTGTATTGGGGTTCTATTTGCTGTTAACACTTTCCTCTTTAATATAATAAGAAGTATTTATATATAAATATTATATAATATAGGGATTTTCTGTTTTTTTTGAAAACTGACGGAACTAATCCTGATTCTTCCGTTTTCACGACATAGGTGTTTTGTTCGCAAACCATATATGTTTTGATGATAAAACACCTATGTTTTGATGAGTGGTGTTTTGTGCCATTAGCCTGAATACGGAATAAATTAGTCATTCAACTTTATTTTACCTTTTAAACTAAATAAGTATCAAAAATGTTTTTAACTTAGAAGCGATAATCATTAAATCGAAATGATCATGGGAGCAAAGAAGAATTTTGTATTGGATACGAACGTTATCTTGCATGACTACAAGTGTATCGAAAATTTTCAGGAGAATGATATCTATCTTCCTATCGTCGTGTTGGAAGAGTTGGATAAGTTTAAAAAGGGGAGCGACCAGATTAATTATAATGCCCGTGAATTTGTGCGCGAGTTGGATCTGCTGACCAGCAATGATCTCTTTCTGAAAGGTGCCTCGTTAGGTCCTGGTCTAGGAACATTACATGTGGTAACCGGTGATAAATACCAGGAGAAGATTGCACTGTCTTTCCCGGAGAAGACGCCTGACCACCGTATCCTTTCCTGCACACTTTCCGTTGCAGAAAAGACTCCGAAAATACAGACTATCCTCGTTACGAAAGATGTCAATCTGCGTATGAAAGCCCGTGCGTTGGGTATTCAGGTAGAAGATTATATCACTGATAAAGTGATCAATGTCGATATCTTCGAACGGGCACAGGACACCTATGAAAATATAGAGCCTGATTTGATCGACAAGATCTATTCGACACCCGACGGACTCGATGCGGATATGTTTGAATTCAAGTCGAAACTGGAGCCGAACGAATGCTTTATACTAAAGAGTGTACGTGCTTCTGTTTTAGCTCGTTATAATCCGTTCACCGGGAAAATAAAGAAGGTGGAAAAGATATCCAATTATGGCATACAACCCCGTAATGCGGAACAGAGTTTTGCCTTTGAAATATTGAATGATCCCGATGTAAAACTGGTCGGCCTGACCGGAAAAGCGGGAACAGGAAAAACATTATTGGCACTGGCCGCTGCGCTTAAACAGGCTGGGTTATACAAACAGATATTACTGGCCCGTCCGATCGTTGCATTGGCAAATAAGGATATCGGATTCCTGCCGGGTGATGAGAAGCAGAAAGTGGCTCCGTATATGCAGCCATTGTTCGATAACCTGAATGTAATAAAGAACCAGTTTGCACCCGGAAGCCAGGATGTCCGCAAGATTGATGACCTACAGAAGAATAACCAGCTGGTGATCGAAGCTTTGGCCTTTATCCGCGGGCGTAGTTTATCGGAAACATTCTGTATCATCGATGAAGCACAGAACCTGACACCGCACGAGATCAAGACGATCATTACCCGTGCCGGAGAAGGTACGAAGATGGTTTTTACCGGTGATATCCAACAGATCGACTCGCCATATCTGGATGCCCAGAGTAATGGGTTGGCTTATATGGTGGATAAGATGAAAGGACAGGACCTGTTCGCTCATGTGAACCTGGTGAAAGGGGAGAGAAGTCAGTTGTCTGAATTAGCTTCGAACTTATTGTAAAATACCTACTAATTATATGTAAAAGGGACTTTGAATTCAAAGTCCCTTTCTTTTGTTCGCCCGGCATGTGTTATAACTTTAGGGTGCAAGTCCCGAACGCGCTCTGATAGTGAGAAGCGTTAGCTTAAGGCAAGGGTGTCCTCTGTGAGGTGGAATCTGAAGGAAGCCGGCGGCA
>Ga0129308_1000431_pt1 | contig 62789 bp, 57 predicted proteins | sample L827metagenome_FD_94440 | JGI IMG/M metagenome (GOLD analysis project Ga0129308, IMG submission 94440) | Ring-tailed lemur group fecal microbial communities from Wisconsin, USA - L827 metagenome | ecosystem: Host-associated > Mammals > Digestive system > Large intestine > Fecal | place: USA...
ATTAATGATGATAAAAATTTGATTAAGTTCTAAATGTCTATTAAAAAACTTGGGGTGTTATACACCCCAAGCCAAAATAGACTTTGAATCCAAGGTAACCCCAAGTTATTTTAGATTACCAAAGTAAGATTATTTGTTTTGAAAATACACTCTTACTTTTTCTTTATCAATATTCAATTGTTGAACCAATTCGTCCTTTGAGAAAAATGCTTTTTCATCTCTTAACATCTGATAAAACTCAATTGTCATATCTTGTCCATAAGCTTCTTGATGAAAGTCAAGAATATAAACTTCTAATGACTTTTTCTTTAAAGCTGTAAAAGTCGGATTATAACCGATATTACACATTCCCATATAACTTTCATCATGAAAATAGACTTTTACAACATAAACCCCATTTTTAGGTAAAAAATATGATTGATAATCAATATTCGCAGTAGGAAAACCAATTGTATGACCGATTTGGCGTCCTTTGATCACTTGTCCAGTTATAGCATAATGACGTCCCAGTAAGTTCTTGATTTCATCCATTTTTCCTTCTTCAATCACATGACGAATACGTGTTGAAGATATTTTTTCACCCTTTTCAATGACTTCATCAACAACCGTAACATCAAACAAAGGACAATTTTGTAGTGTTTGAACATCCCCCTGATTCCTATAACCAAAACGAAAATCAAAACCACAAACCACATGTTGAACATGACATTTTTGTAAATAGTTTTCAATAAAAAGTTGTGGAGACAATGCGGCCACCTCTTGACTAAATTCAATAATAAAAAGATAGTCAATTCCCATTTGTGTTAAAAGACGAATACGATCCTCCATTGATGTTAAATAATATTCTTCTTTAACCCGACCTAAAATATATAATGGGTAATGATCAAATGTCATTAAAGCTTTTTGATATCCTTTTTCTTGAGCAAGCTGAATCACTTGATCAACCAATGCCATATGTCCAATATGTAAACCATCAAAAAAACCTAAAGCCACACAAACGGGATCGAGAATATTCAATTCAGATTGATTTAAATATATCACTTTCATTAAAATAACCCTCTTATACTTTTTAAATAACCTTGTCCATTCGGACCATAAACAGCCAAAACCTGATTGTTCTGATTCACTACAACAACTTGATGATCAATATCACTTTGAATCAATTGACCACAATAAACAATCTTTTCATCCTCAATAACATATTTTTCAAAATGTTCAAAAGCTTCTTCCAACGATAACAAACGATACTTTCCTTCAGCAATTTCATCTAAAGAAAAACAATCTTCAATTCTAAAATGACCAGATTGTGTTCTGATTAATTGAGACATATGCCCAGGATATCCTAATTTTTTCGCAATATCTACACATAAAGAACGGATATATGTTCCTTTAGAACACAAAACACGAAAAGTTAATAATGAATCTGCTTCTTCAATCAATTCAATTTCCTTGATTTCAATATCTCGTGGCTGCACTTCGACTTCCTCGTGATTTCTCGCATATTCATATAATTTTTTACCATTCACTTTAATGGCTGAATAAAGTGGCGGCATCTGTTTTTGACATCCTATAAATGAATCCAATACTGCTTTCACATTGGAAACACCTTGAAAGTCTTTTTCTTCTAATACATGACCACTTGCATCATAAGTATCTGTGGCCTTTCCTAAAGATAAAGTCGCAATATATTCTTTTTCCTCACTCATGAGAAATTGTAATGCTTTTGTTGCTTTCCCTACACACAAAACAAGAACTCCTGTTGCATCTGGATCCAAAGTTCCACAATGACCGATTTTTTTTGTATGAAGCATTTTTCTGACTTGATAAACAACATCATGACTTGTCATACCTGAAGGTTTATTCACCAATAAAATACCATCCATTTTTTATCACCTTTCCTAGTATACCACAAGAAAAAGAATTATCAAAGATAATTCCACTTGCCTCATATAGAGAAAAACAATGGTCTTTATAAACCATTGTTCTTTGTTTTATTGAACTTCACGATAAATATGATTCACAGCAACATCAAAAGTCACTTCTTGATCAGATAATTCAACCACTTCACCATTGACATAAGTTGAACCATAATTAGCAGGGAAAGTCACTGTTATCGTTTTTTGTTGAGCAACCTCCATACCAATCAATTGATCTTCAAAGCCATCAATAAAAGTACCTGACCCTAGTTCCAATAAATAACCATTTGCTGTACCACCTTGAAAAACTTCACCTTGAATCTTTCCAACATAATCAATCTTCACAATATCACCACTTTGACAGGCTTCTGTCACTTCTTGATAAACATGATTTAAAGTAATATCAAAAGTGCATTCTTGTCCTGCTAAAGTGGATGATTGATAATTTTCAGGGAAAGTCACAGTAATAGTACGTTTCTGCCCTGTTTTCATTCCAACAACCTGTTCTTCAAAACCATCAATATAAGTATTTGAACCAAGTTCTAAAATCGCATCATAGGCCGTTCCACCACTAAAAGCTGTCCCATCTAATTTTCCAACAAAATCAATTTTGACAACATCACCATCTAGGGCTTCCACACCACTTTGAGATGTACAAGCTGTTAATAAACCCAAACATAATAATAAAATAAATAATTTTTTCATAATTTTCCTCTATTTATGATTAATGACATAATAATTTTTCTTTCCACGTCTAATAACTGTTGCCTCTTTACCAAAAGCATTTTCTTTAGCAATTACAAAAGTCACATCAGTGATTTTTTCACCATTAACCAATACCGATCCACCAGTTACAAACTGTCTGGCTTCACGATTAGATGAAGCAGCACCAACTTTAACTAACGCATTTAATATTTGTGTATCTTCTTCCATATCAATACTTGGAACACCGTTAAAACAAGCTTTCACCTGTTGTAATGTTAAATTTTGAATCTTTCCAGAAAACAACATTTGACTAATTTCCACAGCTTCCTGATAAGCTTCTTCACCATGAATAAAAGTAATCACTTCTTTCGCAAGAGCTTTATGAGCTTCTCTTAAATGAGGTTGTGTCTTATGTTTTTCTTCTAATGCTTCAATTTCTTCCTTAGATAAGAATGTCAAGAATTTCAAATAATCAATCACTTTATCATCTTCAGAATTAATAAAGAATTGATACATTTCATATGGTGATGTTTTCTTTGGGTCTAACCAAATAGCATGACCGTTTGTTTTTCCAAACTTTGTTCCATCACTCTTTGTTAATAAAGGCATTGTAAAACCATAAGCTTCTTGACCTGTTTTCTTTCTAATCAATTCAATACCAGCGGTAATATTTCCCCATTGATCTTGTCCTGCCACTTGCATATGACAATCTTTATTTTGATATAGCCAATAAAAATCCATAGCTTGCATGATCATATATGAAAATTCTGTATATGTAATTCCTAAATCTAATCTTCTCTTGACAATGTCTTTATTTAACATATAGTTGACATTAAAATATTTTCCATAATCTCTCAAAAAATCAATAAAATTTAAATCTTTAGACCAATCATAGTTATTCACAACTTCAAAACCAAACAAATCAATAGCTTGTTTTTTCAAACATTCAAAATTATGTTGCACTTGTTCCTTCGTAATCATTGGTCGTTCAGTATCAGGCTTTGGATCACCAATCAATCCAGTTGCTCCACCAACTAATAAAATAGGATTATGACCTGCATCCTTTAAACGCTTACTAATTAAAAAAGATGAAAAATGCCCAATATGGAGACTATCGCCTGTTGGATCTGTTCCAATATAAAATGTCATCCCCCCATTATTTAACTTTTCTTCTAAATCTGGAGAACTAACATCTTTAATCAAGCCTCTCCATACCAATTCATCATAAATCTTCATAAATATCCTCCTTTATAATATAAAAGAGAACTCTTCCCAAAGGACGAATTCTCGCGGTACCACCTTTTTTTATGTTTACACATACACTCTTTGTTGATAACGATGAACGCACCGTCTAAGCTTTGCACTTAGAAGCTCCAGAGTGTATTCATTATATCTCATGACCTGTTTCCACCACCCACAGATTCTCTTTCACAATCCAATATAACTACTTGTCTCTTTCATTGCCATAAAGATATCATATTAAATTTTTAAAATGAAGTCAACTCATAATTTGATTATTGAGCATTTTTATTGATAAATTCAGGTGATGTTTTAGAATAAACAATCTTTTGTGCTTGATATAAACTAAAATATCCTGAAAGCACATATCCAAATGCAACAGCAATTGCCATTGGCAATAAATTCATACTTCCAAACATTTCAATTCCCAAAATGAGACTCGTTAACGGTGAATTGATAACACAACAAAACATTGTAACTAAACCAAGAGCTGCACAAATATGTACATCAAGTTGAAAAAGACTTCCCAATGTATATCCAAGGGTTGAACCGATAAAAAATGTTGGAACAATCTCTCCACCCTTAAAACCACAACCAATTGTCAGCGCTGTAAATAATGCTTTTAAGACAAAGTCATATGGTAAAACAGAAGCATAAATCGCATTATCAACAACGTCCATACCAGCCCCTAAATAATGACGACCAAACAAAATAACCAAACCAATAATCATCAAAGAACCAGCAATAACACGTCCATATGGATTTTTAAAATATTGATGAAACAGCTTATGACTATAATGCATCATTAAAACAAAAATTATAGAACATAAGGCAATAATTAATGTGAAGGCTATCAGTTTCAAAATCGTTATTGGGGAAATCTGTAAATAAGCAACTAAAGTATAAGTAACGCTTTGACAACCAAATATTTTAGCAATCTGTAACGAAACTAAACTGCTGCATAAACAAGGTACAAAAGCTGCATAATAGAATACACCCACGCTAACAACTTCCATGGAAAACAAAGTCGCAGTTAAAGGTGTTCCAAATAGAGCAGAGAAAACCGCACTCATTCCACACATAATCAAAATAGACATTTCCCTTTTTTCAGCATGAATAATTCTTCCTAAACTAGTTGCTAAGGAACCACCAATTTGCAAAGCCGCCCCTTCTCTTCCACTTGATCCACCAAATAAATGTGTAATCACAGTAGCCAAAAAGATAGCTGGTGCTAATAAAACAGGAACACTTTCCTGCTGACGAACAGATTCAATAATTGTATTTGTTCCTGGTTCGTGTTCCAAATGAACACAGTGATAAAGATAGACAATAATCAATCCACCTATTGGAAGCAAGTAAACAATCCACGTATTTTCCAAGCGAAACTCGGTTACATAATCAACAGACAAATGAAACATAGCACCTATAAAGCCACATACACTTCCTAAAATGATAGAAAGACAAATCCATTTACATACAAAAAGAATATTTAATTTCATATCCATCAAAAACTGCTTTATCCCCATAAAATTTTCCCCTCTTTCATAAAAAAACTTCTAAATGATTAGAAGTTCCTTTTATAAAGTTGTTGATCTTGACATCAATAAATGATGCAGAACAACTTCTCTTGTTTCAATATCTTCGTCATTCAGTATTTTTGTTAATAGACGAACAGCTAAAGCACCCATATCATAAACAGGCACATGAATAGATGTTAATGGTGGACGACAAATCAAAGCATAACTTGTATCCATCATACCAATCACTTCCATATCACGAGGAACACAAATATCATTATCAATAGCAGCATTCACTACTGCAACTGCTTCTTTATCATATCCTGTAAAGACAAGATCGTGACGATGTGTCTTAAAATATTCTAAAAACTGTGGATAACTTTTTTCATAATGAGTCGATGTATGGATGATTTGTTTATCTTGATCAAATTTTAATCCATGTTTCTCATATGCTTCCAAAATACCAGCAATTAAATCCTCTGATTTTATTAAAGTTTGTTTTGGACTTACAAAAACAATATTGTCTTTGCCTTGGGACAAGTATTTATCTACAATTTCATAAGCAATTTTCTTAGAATCAACAAAAATAGAGCCCATAAAATCATTTGATACACTTGATCCAATGACAACCGCAGGAATTTTATATTTTTGAATAAGTTGAATTTCTTTTTCAATTTCTTCATTATTAAAAAGAATGACACCATCGGCACGTGACTTCACAACTTTCTCAATAACAGTCTCAATAGGATTGCCATCACCTATCTCATCTGTCGTATAAATACTGACATTATAATCCAAACGACGACTTGTATCCCCAATTCCACCAATCATATCTTTTACATGAGCAAAAAGAGATTGAGGAAAAACAATCGCAATTGTGGTTGTTTTACTTGTAGCAAGTCCTCTTGCAATTTGATTTGGTTTGAAATCTAAACGTTGAATTGTTTCCAAAACACGATCACGTGTCTTTGGTTTCACAACACTAGAACCATTAATAACACGCGAAACTGTTGCTAGAGAAACTCCAGCTTCTCTAGCAACATCATAAATAGTGACTTTCTTATTCATGTCTATTCTTTGATTTCTTCAATCATTTCTTCTAATTTATCTTCAACATCTTCGATTTCGTTTTCTAATTTTTCAATGTCTTCTTCACTCAAAGTTGCATCTAAAACCTTTGTTTTGACTTCATCTAATTTAGAATTGACTTTTCCACTCAAATCAATAATTCCATCTTTTACTTGCATATATTGATCTGTTTCTTTCACTTTATTTGCAAATTCTTCTAATTTTCCTTCTAATTCATTTAACTTATCTTTTGTTGTTGCCTTAAAAGTTTCCATATCAAATTCATCAACAGATTTCTTAACTGTTTCAATTGTTTGTCCTAACATTGCTTCAACATCTTCTTTTGTCAAATTCTTTAGATTATCATATGCTTTAAGAGATTCATTTTTAATATCCTCTCTTAATTCACTCCCTTTTTTAGGAGCAAACAACAATCCTGCAACAGCTCCAATACCAAGTCCTACAATAAATCTACCTAATTTCATCTTAATCACCTTTCCTTTTATTTTTTCTTTTTAAATAATGATGTTAAAAATCCTAAACCAGCCAATGCTGTAGCTTTTAACCCACCTCTTGAAAACAATCCACTCACTAATTCTACAGGCGCATTTAGCATATCCATCTTATTATTGACATCATCCAAAATATGATTCACCTTTTGAATTGTCGTCTCAAGCATAGTCATTAATACTGTTGCCTCCTTAACTGTTCCAGACAATCGAAGAAGTAACAAACCTAAGCTCAACAAAGCAAATGCTCCAGATAAAATCAGAATACATAAGCAAACTAATTTAGCGTCGTTCATAAAGACTCCTTTCTATAGTTTTTTTCATTATACCATAAATTAACAATAGAAGAAAGACATCATGCTTGTGATTCTTTATAAGCAATGACCATATCTTCTAATTTATAGATATCTTTACTACTCATAAACAGGAAAACAACATGATCATGTTCAGCTAATAATTGAACAGCTTCTTCATCTTCATGAATCACAATCGCACGTGGATTATATTGAGCAATATCATAGATATCAATATCAATGCCTTCTTCTTTCTTTGCATTTTCAGGAAAATGAACGAAGAATGGATAATCAGCCAAATCCATAGCTTCTGCAAATTCTTTCGCAAAACGAAGGCCACGAGAAAAACGATCAGGTTGGAAAACTGCGACAATTTCTTTACCAGGATAGCGTGAACGTGTCGCTTCAATCACATAACGAATGGCTGTAGGATGATGAGCATAATCATCTACATAAATATTGTTCCCAACTTTTTTCACTGTATAACGACGTTTCACACCATCAAACGTTGCTAAACGTTGTTGAATGTAATCAGCTTCCATATTTTCTAAATAACCTAACGTAATTGCAGCAAGTGAATTATAAAGCATATGCATACCATAGAACGGTAAAGCAAAATGTCCAAATAAATCACCATGAATATAGACATCAAAAGACAATCCGTGATCATTATTAATAATATTTTTGGCAATGATTTCATTCTTTTCACCAGTTCCAAACTTCAAAACACGTTTTGTATAATGTAAATGTGGTAAATGAGGGTCATCACCCCAAATAATCACAGTATCTTTGACTTGGTTAGCAAATTGCTCAAACGAATGTTCATATTGTTCCATAGATTTAAAATAATCAACATGATCCATTTCAATATTATTAATGACAGCATAAGTTGGATGATAATGTAAGAAATGATCTTGATATTCACATGTTTCACTAATAAAATAATGACTATCTGCCACTGCATGACCTGTTCCATCACCAATCAAGACAGAAGTTTTATCATAATCCTTAAATAAATGATAAACCATTCCTGTCGTTGTTGTTTTTCCGTGTGTACCAGCAATTCCAATAGAGACATAATCATCCATCAATTTTGCTAAAAAGTCATAATACGTATGTGTCACAACATGAGGATTTTCCATTGCAGCTTTAACTTCTTCATTGGATTCATCAAAGGCATTTCCAATCACAACATGATAACCATCTTTGATATTTCTTTTATCAAAAGAGTAAATAGGAATATGACGTCGTCTTAATTCATCTTCAATAAAAATATATTTTTCAATATCGCTACCAGCAACTTCATATCCTAAATCATAAAGAATTGTTGCCAAAGAAGCCATACCTGAACCTTTAATACCAATAAAATAATACATTTTCGTCACCTCGTCACTATTCTAGCACAATTTCATGAAAAAGTATTGTGTCTATAAAAATTTTTCATAATTTTTTTTAAAATTCACATACTATAAATGTCAATAGAAAAAAGGAGAAACAAAATGAGTCATAAGAAATCAAGAAACAAACAAAATCATCACTACAAAGGATATAATCAGAATCAGCAAGCTGACCATAGTGCTGAAGATGGTTTATTGAGTGAAAAGTACAAAGAGAATTCAAATGCTCAAGAATAAACACGGGAAACCGTGTTTATTTTATATCATCATAAAATCTTTTTAATACACCCACATAATGTTCATTCCAAGGTTTATTCTTACCACAATAATGAATAATCACAGTATGTTCTTGAATCCATTTCAAATCAATATGATGTTTCAATGATGCATTATAAAATAATAACATACGATCACTTAAATTATATTTGATGTAATCGACAATTTTTATCTTATTGCCATATAAAGCAGTCAAAATATCTTGATCAGGTAATGTGAGATGATGTGCATGTAATTGTATATAATCTTTCATTTCTTGAATATTTTGATGAATTCTTAAGCTTTTCAAATTCATCAATATAACACCAGAATTGATATAGGGATGTTCTTCTTTGATATCTAAACCCAGTCTTATTTCATTGATTTTATTTAATAATTTTCTCACATGTGTACAAGCAATAAAATAAGCATCATCAAAATCCATTTCATAAAGTTCATCAAGTGGATTAATGACAATTGTATCAGGATCTAAATATAGAATTTTCTCTAAATGTGAAGGGAGTAAAAAAGCTGCCAAAAGTCGATAATACATAGCTTGTGGATAACGATAACTTTCGGGAAAATCTTCAAAAGTTTTTTCATCAATCCATAAAAAATGAAAAATAACATCATAATCAAAATATTGATGAAGGCATCTTTGGTCTTCTTGAGTCAAATCAGAATGTAAAACATAAATATGATATTTTTCTTTTGGAGTAAATCTAACAATTGATTTGAGACATGTTTCAAATGCAAAAAGATAGCTATGATTAAGCGTAAAAAGTAAATTCATGTTATCACCCACTGTTATTATATGGAAAAAATAATAACTTGATATGAACTTATTCACATATGAAAAAGGTTAAGCAAAAGCTTAACCTATCACCAATAAATCTTTTGTATATGAGTTTAAAATCTCACAACCATCTTTAGTCACTAAAACAAGATCTTCAATTCTAACACCAAATTCACCTTGAATATAAATACCAGGCTCAATAGAGAAAATCATACCTTCTTCTACTGCCATATCAAAAGCAGCTGAAACATCTCCATATTCATGAACATCTCTCCCAATAAAATGTCCTAAACGATGATTGAAATTTGGACCATATCCAGCTTCACTAATGATATCTCTTGCAGTTTTATCAATATCACACAATTTCACGCCTGGTTTAATCATGGCTTCAGCTGCTTCATTGGCTTGTCGCACAAGATTGTAAACCTTTCTTTGTTCCTCACTGACTTCTTTATAAAAGACTGTTCTCGTCATATCACTACAGTATCCCTGATACAAACCACCCATATCAATCACAATACTATCACCTGGTTTTAATTGAGAATCATCACCTTCATGATGACCATCAGCACCATTTGCGCCATAAGCAATAATTGCTGGGAATGAATATGTTGAGCATCCTAATGATTGAAGAATCTTTGTGACTTGTTCAGTCACTTCCATTTCAGTCATTGTTCCTTTAGCACATAATTGAATGACTTGATCAATCGCTAAATCATTTATACGACTTGATTCTCTCATCAACTCTTTTTCTTCTTCATCTTTGATCATTCTTACATGATCGACACAAATAGAACCAATTTCAAAGCAACATTCCTCGTTAGCAAGTTCCATCACTTTCATTAAGAATTTAGCTTCCCAATTTTTATCAACACCGACACAGTTAGCATTTTGTAAATATTGAGCAACGATAGCTGCTCCATCCTGAATATCTTCATACCATACAATATCAATATCAAGTTCTCGGTCTAAATAAAATAAACGATTCAAGAATAAATGATGATCACCATCTAAAGATAACAATAAAACATACATTCTTTCCCCTGGATGATTTTCATAATCTGTTAAATAATGAATAGAACTTGGTTCACTGATAATCAAATGATCTATCCCACGATGTGCCATTTCATCTAAAACAGCATTAATTCTCTTCTGATTCATTTTTAACCACTCCTATTCCCAATTCTTCTAATTGTGCATCTGCCACTCTTGTTGGAGCTTTTGACATTGGGCAAGTTGCACTGGTATTTTTAGGAAAGGCGATAACATCTCTTAATGAATCACATTCGCATAATAACATCGCAATTCTATCCAAACCTAAAGCGAATCCACCATGAGGAGGTGTTCCATATTGGAACGCTTCAACAAACCAACCAAATTGAGCATCAATTTGTTCTTGCGTAAAACTTAAAGCTTTGAAGGCTCTTTCCTGCAAATCTTGTTCATAAATTCTTTGAGATCCCCCACCTAATTCAAAACCATTTAAAACAATGTCATAAGCATCAGCTAAACAATGCTCTGGATCACTTTCTAATTTATCAATATCTTCATCTTTTGGTCTTGTAAATGGATGATGTTTCGCATAGTATCTTTGTGTTTCATCATCATATTCAAACATTGGGAAATCAACAACCCATAAGAAATCAAAAGTATGAGGATCATACAATTTTAATTCTTTTCCCAAATAATTTCTAATAGCAGCTAGAGCATCACAAACAACTTCATATTTTGCATCACTGACAAATAAAAGTAAATCATTTGTTTTCGCATTCATAGCTTTTAATAAATCAGTTAATTGTTCTTCATTAAAGAATTTTGCAATTGGACCTTGAACACCTTGATCATTCACTTTCAACCAAGCCAATCCTTTCGCTTTATATGTTTTGGCAAGTTCAGTTAATTGATCAATCTTTTTACGAGAAAAAGCTTGAGCTTGTCCTTCTACATTCATTCCTTTAACATGTCCGTTTGCTTCCAAAGCATTTCTAAAGACTGCAAAATCAACATCTTTAACCGTTTCATTTAAATTGACTAATTCCAAGCCAAAACGTGTATCTGGTTTATCAATCCCATATTTTTCCATTGCTTCATGCCAAGTCAATCTACGCAATGGCAATTGAACATCAATTCCTTTAACGTCTTTCATGATTTTCGCAATCATGCCTTCACCAATAGATAAGATTTGATCAGTTGACATAAAGCTCATTTCAACATCGACTTGTGTAAATTCAATTTGACGATCAGCACGCAAATCTTCATCTCTAAAACAACGAGCAATCTGATAATATTTTTCAAATCCAGCAACCATCAACAATTGTTTAAATAACTGTGGTGATTGAGGTAAAGCATAGAAAGCTCCTTGATGAACACGTGAAGGCACTAAGAAATCTCTTGCTCCTTCGGGTGTTGATCTATTTAAATATGGTGTTTCAATATCCACAAAATCTAAATTATCCAAATATTCACGAATACTACGTGTAATCTTATGTCTTGTGATGATATTATTTTGCATGACAGGACGTCTTAAATCTAAGTAACGATATTGCATTCTTGTTTCTTCTAAAGCATCCGTCTCATCTGCAACAATAATAGGAGTTAATTTTGCAGTATTAATGATTGTAAAATCTTTAGCCTGAATTTCAATATCACCTGTAGAGAGCTTAGGATTTTTTGATGATCTTTCAATCACCGTTCCTCTAACCTGTAAAATATATTCATTCTTGACTTCTTTTAATCTTTCTTCAAATGATTCATCAAAAATAATTTGAGTAATTCCATAACGATCTCTTAAATCAATAAACACTAAAGCTCCCAAGTTTCTTTTTTTAGCAACCCAACCAATTAATTCAACATATTCACCAACATGAGAAAGTCTTAATTCACCATTATGATGTGTTCTATTCATGATCATGTCCTCCTTCAAAATGCTCTTCAATAAATGCAACAATATTTTCTAAAGGAACAACTGTCTGTTCTTTAGAATGATTGCATTTCATATTCACGACTTCTTTTTGGACTTCTTCTTCTCCAATAATCATTGAAAAATGAGCATTAAAACGATCTGCTGATTTAAATTGTCCTTTTAAACCACGATCACATTGATCCATATCACATGTAAACCCATTAGCACGTAACATTGTGATAATTTGCATTGCTAAATCCTTTGCTTCCACACCTAAAGGCATAATATAAACATCCAAACCATCCTCGTCTGATGTTTCATCACCTAAAGCAATCATTAATCTTTCCATACCAAATGCAAAACCTACACCAGGGATTTGAGGACCACCTAATTCACTAATTAAAGTGTTATAACGTCCACCGCCTCCAACTGTTGCACCAGCACCTAGTTTTGGATCATCAGAGATAACCTCAAAAACAGTATGTGAATAATAATCTAAACCACGCACTAAATTTGTATCAATTACATAGTCAATTTCCAAATCATCTAGTAATGAACAGACTTTATCAAAATGTGCTTTCGCATTTTCACTCAAGTAATCAATTGTATGTGGTGCATCTTTCATAACAGGATGATCCTTATCAACTTTACAATCTAAAATTCGTAAAGGATTCTTTTCAAATCTTTGTTGACAATCATAACATAAATCAGTTAAAACTGGTTGAAAATGATTTCTCAAAGCTTCACGATAAGCATTTCTTGATTCCTCATCTCCTAATGAATTAATATGTAACTGAATATTCTTTAATCCTAGAGCTTCAACAACAGTAACTGCCATCACCATACATTCCACATCAACATAAGCAGATTCTAACCCTAGCATTTCTACACCAAATTGATGGAATTGTCTTTGACGACCATTTTGTGGTCTTTCATATCTAAACATTGGTCCCATATAATAGAACTTTTGTAATTTTTCTGGTAATGCAAACATTTTGTGTTCAACATAACTTCTTGCAATTCCAGCAGTTCCCTCTGGTCTTAAAGTGATTGAACGTTTTTTCTTATCTTCAAAAGAATACATTTCTTTTGTCACAACATCTGTTGTATCACCAACTGCTCTCGTAAACAATTCAGTATGTTCAAAGATTGGTGTTCTCATTTCTTTGACATTATAATTGGCACAAATTGTTCTTAATAATTGTTCCAATTCTTGCCATTTCCCTGATACTTCAGGCAAAATATCTACTGTTCCTCTTGGTGCACTATACGCCATATTTCATCCTCCTTCTTCAATAAATAAAAACGTCCTTATTTCTAAGGACGTTATTTAACGCGGTACCACCTTAGTTCATATTTTCATATGCCCTTTGTTGTCTTAACGCGACCAACGGTTATTTTCATAACTTCCTCCAAAGTGTCCCATAGTTTCCTTTCATTGTTTCCACCAAACCACAATGTCTCTATTAAATTTCACTATTTAATCTTCTTCAACGGATTATATATGGATTATAAAGGATAAATATTAAAAATGCAATATTTTTTATCAAAGAAAAAATAGGAGTTTTCACTCCTATCCCTATATAAAGAAGAAAAGTATCTTCTATGCAATCAATCTATATGAATATTTATTAAGGATTTTATGAAAAAAAATTTTATAGTTTCATGTTGTCTATTTCCATGTACTCACCAAATATTATCTTGATATCTAAAGCTATGCTTAAGATGCTGATATATTTGGGGGTAACAAATCCTTTTTCAAACGATATTCCTTAGGAAGAGTTTGACACATCATAAGGTTAGGTCTTAAGTCTAAAGCTTTTCTCTCTTTCATTTTTAAAACCTCCCTTTCTTTTCTACACTGTTATTATAACATAAATATTTTTATATTGAAAGCCCTTTCACTTTCAAATTATGAAAAAGAGTTATTATTAATGAATAACTCTTTTAATTTCATAAATTCCTTGAATTTTATTTAAATTATCAATTGTTGTTTGTAGAACTTCTGCATTTTCTACTGATAATTTTAATTTCACGTTAGCTTCTGTATCCTGTACACCCGCATTAATATTTAAAATATTCACTTTCACCTGTCCTAATACAGTAATCACATCATTCAATAAATTAGGACGGTCTAAGCCTTCTATCTCAATATCAACTTCAAAACGCTTTTCAGTAATATTTGTATAATCCCAATAAACATCAATTAATCGTCCTTTTTCAGCATTATTTAAATTAGGACAATCTGCTCGATGAACTTTAATTCCCTGACCTTTAGAAACATATCCAACAATATGATCACCCGGAATGGGATTACAACATTTAGATAACTGAACTTTTAAGCCATCTACCCCTTTCACACTTATACCCAAACTGCTGCTCGTTCTTTTTTGATTTTTTATTGCATTATTATTTTTCTTTAAAATTTTTGATAAATTATCAAAAAAACCAGCATGATTTGGAATAACTTTATCTAAAAGTGTTGATGCAGTGGCCTGTTTTTTACCAATGACAAGTAACAAATCATCAAAGCTATTTGCACCAAATGAACCATAATAAGATTTATAAGTATCGGGATCCAGATATTTTTTTTCATCAAGTTCTCTACGACGAATTTCTTCCTTGAGAAGCTTCTTTCCTTCCTCAATCACTTCTTTTTGTGTTTCTGCATCTTTTTTAGAAATATATTGTCTAATTTTATTTCTTGCTCCTGCAGTCTGAACAAATTTTAACCAGTCCTCACTTGGTCCAGAATTCTTGTTTGTTTTAATTTCACAAACATCACCCGTCTTTAATTTTGTATTAATCGGAACCATAACGTTATTGACAATTGCTCCTACAGCATGATGTCCGACTTCTGTATGAATACGATATGCAAAATCTATTGGGGTAGCTCCATTTGGAAGTTCAACAATTTTCCCTTGTGGTGTCATTACATAAACATTTGCTTCAAAAATATCTCTTCTTAAAGAATCATAGTACTCTTTTGCATCCCCATCTTTAATTTCATCACTTAAAGTAATAAAATCACCTAACCATTGTAATTTATTAACAATATCCTTTTGTTCTTGTTTAGAAGAATAATCTTTTCCTTCCTTATATCGCCAATGAGAAGCAACACCACGTTCAGCTAATTCATCCATTTCTTCAGTTCTAATTTGAATTTCAAAAATATGACCATCTTCACCAATCACTGCAGTATGCAAAGACTGATACATATTGGGTTTAGGCATAGCAATATAATCTTTAAATCTACCTGGTAAGGGACGATAATAATCATGAATAATTCCTAAAACTTCATAGCATTTCATTTTAGATTGTAAAATGATACGTAAAGCATTCAAATCGTACAATTCATCAAAACGTTTATGCTTGATAACCATTTTTTTATAAATACTATAAATATGTTTAGCACGACCCTTTATACGATATTCTATATGATTTTCGTCTAATATTTTTTTTACTGATGCCATCATTTTATCAACTGAATCTTTGCGTTCACTTCGCTTTTGTTCAAGCAAATCAGAAATCTCTTTATAGGCCTTTGGGTCAAGATAATACAAGCACAAATCTTCTAATTCTATACGAATGTCATTAATACCCAAACGGTGAGCAATAGGTGCATAAACTTCCAAGGTTTCTCTTGAAATACGTTGCTGTTTATCTGGACGCATATATTGAAGAGTACGCATATTATGCAAACGATCAGCCAATTTGATTAAAATGACTCGAATATCTTTTGCCATAGCAATATAAATTTTACGATGATTTTCTGCATAAACGTCTGCCTCATCTTTAAAAGGCATCTTATTGATTTTTGTCACTCCCTCAACTAATGATGTGATTTCTTCCCCAAAACGTTCAACCATTTCATCATGTGAAACATCGCAATCCTCCATCACATCATGTAACAGGCCTGCCGCAATCGTCGTTGGACCTGTTTGTAGAGTCGTTAATATATATGCTACCCAAATCAAATGAATCGTATAAGGTTCCCCACTTTTACGCTTTTGACCTTCGTGTTTAATCATAATGAAATCATATGCACTTTGAATCAAGTCAATGCTTTCTTTTTTAGTAATATACAATGAACAACTTTTCAAAACATCATCAAATGTAACCTGATCATGAGCACCTTTATATTCCATCATTATCCCCCCTTATTATGAAAAAAGAGACGATGTCTCTTTTTAATATTTTAAAACAGAGTAAACATCATATTTATTTAAAAGTTTACGACCTTCTAATGCTTCTAATTCAATTAAAAAAGCAATTCCTACGACATTTCCACCCATTTGTTCAATTAAAGATATAGCTGCATCAACAGTACCGCCAGTTGCTAATAAATCATCAACAATCAAAACATTTTGTCCTGGTTGAATACTATCACTATGCATTTGAATTTCATTGTGTCCATATTCCAACTCATATGTCTTGGATACAACTTCTCTAGGTAATTTTCCAGGTTTTCTCACAGGAACAAAACCACATCCTAATTGCACAGCAACAGGACATCCAAATAAAAATCCACGTGCTTCTGGTCCAGCAATAACATCAACATTTTTGTCCTTAGCATATTCAACAATCAAATCAATAGATTCTTGATAAGCTTTTTGATTTGCTAATAATGGTGTCACATCTCTAAAAATAATACCTGGTTCAGGAAAATCAGGAATATCTTTGATATATTTCTTTAAATCCATATTATTATGCCCTCCTTATGTTTATATATTATAACAAATAATCAAAAGATAATAAAGATTCTATATAATATCTTTTATCATAAAATTAATATTCTTTTGATTTCTAAATTCATTGATACTCAATGTTCCAACAATATTTATTGTTTTTTGTTTTTTCAGTGTTTCATAAAGTTTTCCTTGTTGAAAATATAAAGCACTTAATTTTACATTTGAAAAAACAATATCAATTTTTAAATGTTTTCCTTGACTTAACTGATAAACTTGCGAAATAGGAACATCTTTCATAACATATAAAGGTTCTTCATTAGCCATACCAAAAGGTTCTAATAAAGCAAGTGATTCAATATTTTGAATACTAATATCATTTTGATCAATCAATATAGCCGGTAATGAAGAATGCAATTCCAAATCCTTCAAAGATTTTTGAATACATTGATAAAATGATTGATAATGTTCTTCATCTACACTAAATCCGCCTGCCAAAGCATGTCCGCCAAAAGTCACAAATTGATCACGATGTGCCATAAAAAATTCATGCAAAGAAAAACCTTCGACACTTCTCGCACTGCCTTTATAAAGACCTGTTGCCCTATCATGATGCATGACAAAGCTTGGACGTTCATACTGTCGTGTATACTTTCCAGCAATCAACCCAATCAATCCCTCATGAACATCTTCACTCGACCAATATAAAAAGGAATCATTCATTGAAGCGTTTGCCATTGCATATTGTTCATTCGTCATAGTTTGTCTTTTATTATTGATCTGCGTCGCAATTGTTGCCACCTTCATCATCAGTTCTCTAGAAGCATCCTTGAGAAAATATTTGACTAAAATATTTGGATTGCATAATTCTGGTAAACGACCAAAAGAATTGATTTTTGGTGCAATGGTAAATCCTAATGTTGTTGTTGTATATTTTGTTTGATCTCCCAATAATAATTCTAGTGAAGGATATTTTTCCTCTTGCATAAACTGTAAAGCTTTTTTTACTAAAGAACGGTTTTCATCCAATAATGGCATCATATCTGAAATAGTTGTGACAGCAGCTAAACAGTATAAATATTTATCTTGCTTTCCTAGCAAAGCACTTGCTAATTTATAAGCCACAAATCCCCCAGAAATTTCCTTAAAGGGATAATCAGGTGAAAGTTTTGCATGAATAAAAGAGCATGCATCAGGTAAATCATGATCAAATTGATGATGATCAGTAATAATAACGTCCACTCCCAATTCATTGGCACATTCAACAGCTTCAAAGGCCTTCACACCATTATCAACTGTAATAATTAAAGAATATCCTTTTGCTGCCATCTGCTTCACACGTTGAACATTCAAACCATATCCATCTTCAAAACGATTGGGAATATGATACCCTACTTGAACACCTAATTCATGGAAAGCTTCAACAAGAATTGTTGTTGCTAAAATACCATCACAATCATAATCCCCATAGATACATATTTTTTCTTCATTTTCAATAGCCTCTTGAATACGATCCAGGGTTATATCGGCCTCCTCAAACAATGAAAAATCATGATAAATTAATCTCGGATTCAACAAAGCATGAATGGTCTCTCTGTCATATCCATGAAACCCAATCACTTTAGCTAATAATGAGTTCATATGAAATTCATTTTGGATATCTTGATTTATATTCGATTCTATGATTTTATATTCCATTTGTCTCTCCTTAAAAAGAAAAATAACTGCAAACCAGTTATTTAATAATCAATTCATGAAAATCATCTATTTGCATAGATGATGCTTCTTTAATAACCTTTAATTTCAAATAATCAAACACCTCAGAAAAACGTACTGACATAATATCATCAATGATATCACACATAGACAATGTCTCTGTATTTTTCCATTTGATCTGATATAAATATTCTTTCACATCATTCGCATCAATTTGGTGAATTCCTTCACTTTTAAATTCATTAGCTTTTATTCGTATTAAAAAAAGAATATCTAAAGGTAAGTTATTCTTAAGATCAATTTCCATTCAATGCACATCCTAACATATTTTTTTCATCTCCAACATATGTATTATAAAGGAAATTCGACAATAAAGGAAGTGTTTTATGAAAAGAAAGTTAATTAATTCATTTATCATTTTAAGTGGTAGCACATTGATTACTAAAGTCTTTTCTGTTTTTAATCGCATGCTTTTAGCAAGACTATTAAGTGAAGAAGGAATGGCACTTTATATTTTGGTTATTCCGACACTTTCCTTATGTATAACTTTAGCTCAATTTTCTATTCCCTCAGCGGTATTTAGGCTCATTTCTCATCCTCGTTATAATAACAAAAAAGTTATTATTTCGGCAATTCTTATTTGTTTTTTGTCTTGTTTACTCATTATGTCTAGTATTTTGCTTTTTTCTAAAGTTATTGCAGGTTATTTTCTAAAACAAGATCAAGCTTATATACCTTTATTATCTATGCTCCCTTTTATCCCATTAGTGGGAATAAGTGGGATTATTAAGAATTATTATTTAGGAAAAGAAGATGTTTGGCATTTATCAGTTGCACAATTTTTAGAAGAACTTTCTCGTATTGTTTTCACATATATCATGATTAAATCCTTTTCTTCTTTAGATATGTCTTATCTTGTAGCTATTGCTATTTTAGCAATGAGTGTTGGTGAACTTTGTTCTATTCTCTACTTTTATGCTCATATGCATAGAAGAATCAATATTTCTTATCATCCTTTTGTTTATTTTCAAGAGCATTTTATTTTCAAGGACATGATGAACATTGCTCTACCATTAACTGGATCACGTCTTTTACACTCTTGCTATAATTTTATAGAACCTATTGTTCTTGTCGCTATTTTAACAAGACTATCCATTAATGAAACAGAAATACATCTTCAATATGCTATCATCAATGGTTATGTTATTTCTTTATTAGTCACACCAACTTTTTTTAATAATGTCATTTTAAGATTGCTTCTTCCTATTTTAAATAAGGACATTGCTTACCATCGTCAAGAAGAATTAAAGAAACATGTCTTGGCAGGAGTTTTTGCCTGTTTTCTTGTCAGTTTACCTTTCACGCTTCTTTTTTACTTTTGGGGTGATCATTGTTTAATGATCATGTATAACACAACCAATGGTTATGCATGTCTTAAATACATGTCTATCCCTTTTACACTCTTTTATTTACAAACGCCTTTAAGTGCAACGCTACAAGCCTTAAATAAAAACAAACAAATGTTTATCATGAGTACATTAGAAGTCATTATAGAATTCATATGTTTACTTATTCTGACACCACGTTATCATGTTTTAAGCGTAGCAATTGTTATGTTGATAGGTTTATTAACAACACTTGTGCTTTCAGCATTTCATGTTTTTCAATATGTTTATAAAGAAAACAAGTAGCTTTCACTACTTGTCAAATTGCCTTAGCCATTTTGAAAAAAGTGGTAATCCTTTTTGTACATCATATTGATGTGTAAAACCAAATCGTAAATGATTTTCCAAACCAAAGGTACTTCCGGGAACAAAGAATATTCCCGTTTCTTTTTGTAATTTTTCACAAAGTTCTTTTGAAGGAATATCCATATCGTATTTTAAGAAACATACTGTTCCTTCTTCAGGTATAACACATGAAATATGTGGTTCTTGTTTTAACCATTCTCTAAGATAATTCTTTGTATTTTCACAAATTTTTAAACTTCTCTGAAGAATTTTATCTTTATTTTCTAAAACTAGACTTCCTAGATAGTCATTTAAAGGACCATTACTAATAATGTGATAATCACGTCGATAATTAATCAAATCAATTACATCCTGTGCAGCCTTAATCCAGCCTAAACGTAATCCAGCAAAAGAAAAAACTTTTGATAAACTTTGTGTGACTATTGCTTTTTCATAATGGTCTGAAAAAGATGGTGAAAGCTTTTGAGTTGTTGTATTCACTCCTCGATAAATTTCATCGCATAAAATATAACAATCATTATTTCTAGCAAGATTAATGATTTCCTGCATCAATTCAAATGAGATTGTTGTTCCTGTTGGATTATTTGGTGAATTCAAACAAATCATCTTTGTATCATCTTTTATTGCTGTCTTAAAATCTTGAATAGAAGGCATCCAGCTTTTGTCTTCATCTAAACAAACAAATGAAACTTCACAGCCTAATGAACGAGGAAAATCATACATTTGTTGATAAGTTGGAAATAAACTAATAACATGATCTCCCGCCTCAAGCAATGTCATCATCACAAGCTCATTACCATTAATAGAACCTTGTGTTATTGTAATATTTTCTTCATGACCTGTTTCATATAAAGATAAAATTGCTTGTTTTAAACGTGATGATCCAACGATTGGACCATAATCCATAGTCATATTCATCATATGAGTGACGATATCTTCTGATACAAATTGTTGTAAATCTTTTAGCGATAAAGATGATACACATGTCTCTGTCAGATTATATTGGTAATTTTGTTCATGTTCAGTCATCCACGTTTCAACTTCAAATTCAGGTATCTTCATTAATGCATAACCTTTCTTAAAAATTCTTTAGCTCGTTCTGTTTTAGGATGAGAGAAAAAAGTTTCTGAATCATTTTCTTCAACGATTCTTCCATCTTCCAAGAAAATAACACGATCACCAACTGTTCTAGCAAAGCCCATTTCATGTGTGACAACAACCATTGTCATTCCTTCTTTTGCAAGTTCTTGCATAACTTCCAAGACTTCAATAACCATTTCTGGATCGAGCGCACTTGTTGGCTCATCAAAAAGCATAATTTCAGGATTCATACATAAACTTCTTGCAATCGCTACACGTTGCTTTTGTCCTCCTGATAATTTATTAGGATATTCATCTTTCTTATCCAAAAGTCCAACTCTTTCTAGATATTGACAAGCGATTTTTTCAGCATCTTCCTCACTTCTTTTTTTCACTTGAATTTGTGCCAATGTTAAATTTTTTAAAACGCTCATATGAGGAAACAAATGAAAATGCTGAAAAACAAAGCCCATCTTTGATCTTAATTGATTGTACTTGTCTTTATCATTTTCATCATAAAGTTCATGATCAATATAAATGCTTCCTTCCTCTGGCTTTTCAAGACCATTGATACATCGTAAAACCGTACTTTTTCCAGATCCTGAAGGACCAATCAAACAAACAATTTCACCTTTTTTTATTTCTAAAGACACATCGTTGACAGCCTTTAAATCATTAAATTTTTTTACAATATGTTCTACTTTAATCACTGACAGCCAACTTCCTTTCTAATCTTTTTGCTATATAAGAAATACTTAATGTCATTATCAAATAAAAGACAGCTGCTAAACAATATGGAGACATAAACTCATAATATTGATTTCCTAAGACTTTCGCTGATGTCATTAATTCTACTGCACCAATACAACTAATCAAAGATGAGTCTTTAATTAATGTAATGAACTCACTGACAACAGGTGGGACAATTCTTTTAAATGCTTGTGGCAAAATGACCAATTTCATTGTTTGCCAACGACTCATTCCTAAAGTCTCACAAGCCTCCCATTGCCCCTTATCGACTCCATTAATTCCACTTCTAATAAGTTCTGTTGTATAAGCACCACTATTAATACTCATTGCTATAACACCAACAACATAATAATTTAATCGAAAAACTTGTCCTGTTATATGTGTCACCATAATCGGTAAAACATTAAAAATAATCATAATTTGTAAAAGCATTGGTGTCCCACGAATGACTTCTACATAAATATTTCCTAATAATCTCAAAATCTTACTTCTTGAAATTTTTGCTGAAGCACCTAAAACTCCAAAAACTAATCCAATCAAAAGGGATAGACCTGCTATTCCTAATGAAATCAGTGCCCCTTTTGCTAAATACAACATATTTTCTGGAGTAAAGATTTTATGAAATGCACTAAACATATCTATCCCTACCTTTTATATTTTATTGTAATGGCTTAATATCCCATTGTTCACATAATTGTTTGTAATCATCACTTGCAACAAATTTTTCCAATGCTTTATTCACTAATTCAATCATTTCTTTATTATCTTCTTTTGCAATAATAAAGTTTTTTTCATCTAATAATGGTTCATCCAACATAACAAATCCTTGATTCTTTACATAATTTAAGGCTACAGAATAGTCTACAATCACAGCATCATATTGATTACTCTTTAATGATTCAAAAATTTGTTGTGCATTGTCAACAGAAACAACTTTTGCATCTTTAACACCTTTTGCCGCATCTTCACCTGTTGTAGATGTTTGTGCTGCCAAAGTCTTTCCCTCTAAATCTTTTAATGTTTTTATTTGAGATCCTTCAGCAACTACAGCAACTTGTGAAGTAATTGCATATGGATTAGACCAAGCAACAATTCTATCTTCAGAATAAGTAAATCCAGCAATTCCTAAATCAGCTTGACCACCTTGAATTTGAGTTACAATTTGAGTAAAATCCATTTGTTTCCAAACAAATTTGTATTCTGTAGTTTCATCATTCAAATAACTTGGAAACAATGCTAACATATCGGCATCAAATCCAACAATATTTCCACTTGTATCTAGTGATTCATAAGGTGGATAATCAGGTGAAACAGCAACTGTAATTTCCTTTACAGTTTTCTGAGATTGGGTAGATGAATCATCCGTTTTTTCTTTATTTCCACCACAAGCTGTCATAGTTAATGCCATAGCACAAACTAACAATCCTTTTAATAATTTTTTCATTTTTATTCCTTCTTTCTTTTATATTGTATAAAAACTCTTTTCCCAATAAAAAACGTCCCTTAGCTCCTAGCTAAGAGACGAAAGATTCCGCGGTACCACTCTTATTGATATATCTCAAGATATAACCCCTCTCGTCTTTAAAGCAGACCTACTCAATATCCTACTCATTTTCAAATATTGCTCTCCAAAGTGCGGTTCATCTAAATGTGTATACTAATCTCACACCAACATTAGCTCGCTTAATACGACATTTAAATTACTCTCTTTTTCCACGAGTTTTTATATGTTTCATATTATAAACTATTCCTTCCAATTGTCAATACAATTTTTCAATATCTATAAAAACATCCTTATTATTTACGAAAAGACAAAATTTCTTTTGATATATGATTTATTTTCACAAATGATTCATTCATTTCATCTAACTCTTCTTGGAGCTCATCCAACATTTGATTTGTTTCTTCAATATCCTTTTTCATAAATTCCAGTTTTTCTTTCTCATGTACTAATTTTTCTCTTCGATCTATCAAATAAATAGCTAGTGCTAAACAAATCACTCCACCTAAAATATATAAAATAATCATAAAGACACCTCTTCTTTCTCCATTATTATACCACATTCTTTCTCTTTTGAAATCATAGAAATGATGACATTATTCTTTTTTATTGTTTAATTTTCGATAAAATGATACGATATAGAAAAGGAGGTTTTATGATGAAAAAAATATTTCATATAAATAAAGAAATAAACACTATTTTTTATTTTATTTTATCATTTCTATATTTAGAAATCTTACTAAGACTAATAGTCTTTCATAATATTCAACTCTCATTTCTTTATATTATTCTTTTTGATATAAGCCTTGCTTTCTTTTTGGAACTTATGACTCATCTTTTTAAAGTTAAAATCAACAGAGTCCTTTTCCATATCATACTTTTTTTGATTTGTTTCTATTTTTGTGCACAGATTCTTTACTTTGACTTTTTCAAAGTTTTTTTAACAATATATTCAATTGGAAATGGTGGTCAAGTTGCTGAATTTTATAAAGACATCTTGCAATTAATCATTCATAATCTCATATGGATTTTCCTATGCTTTGTACCTTTTGGATTTTCTTTATATATAACAAAAAGATTAGATATGTCAAGATTTAAAGAAAAAAGAATCATCATTTCTTTCTTAGTTTCATTTTTTACATTTTCTATAAGTTATGCGATGCTTTATATTCCAACACAAGCTATCAATACTCCTCTTGATATTTATAAAGATCGTGAAATGAATGAATTGACAGTCAATCAATTTGGCATGTTAACGGCGGCTCGCTTAGATTTGCAATCATTCATCTTTGGTAAAGAAAAAACAATAATTGTAGATGAACCTATTGTTGAGGAAGAACCAGAGAAAATTGTCTACGAGCCTCAAATTATGTCGATTGATTTTCAGCAATTGATAAAAAATACTAATGATAAAGACTTGCAAGCAATGGATCAGTATTTTGAAAATATTAAACCAACTTATAAAAATCAATATACAGGTATGTTTAAAGATTATAATGTTATTCAATTGACATGTGAGGGATTCTCACCTTATGCCATTCATAAAGAAGTGACACCAACGCTTTATAAATTAGCACATGAGGGGTTTATTTTTCAAAATTTTTACACACCTCTTTGGGGTGTGAGTACGAGTGACGGAGAATATGTCGCTTTACAAGGCCTTATTCCAAAAAGTGGAGTATGGAGTTTTGAAACATCATCAAATAATGATTTACCCTTCACTTTAGGAAGACAGTTTCAAAAACTTGGTTATACAACAAAAGCTTATCACAATCATTCATATACATACTATGGCCGTGATAAATCACATCCGAATTTAGGATATGATTATAAAGGAGTAGGAAATGGTTTGAATATTACAAAACAATGGCCTGAATCAGATTTAGAGATGATGCAACAAACAGTAGACGAATATATTCATGATGAACATTTCCATACTTACTATATGACTGTGAGTGGTCATACAAACTACACTTTTAATGGCAATAGAGTCGCCTCTAACAATCGTTCTTTAGTCGAAAATTTAGATTATTCTGATCTGGCAAAAGGGTATCTTGCAACTCAAATAGAATTGGACAGAGCTATGGAATATTTACTTCAAAGACTCGAGGAAGAAGGTGTTGCTGATAAAACACTTATTATTATGAGTGCAGATCACTATCCTTATGGTTTACCAAAACAAAATTATGATGAATTAGCTGGACATAAAATTGATGAAAATTTTGAAATCTATGAAAATAGTTTAATTATTTGGAGTGCTTCAATGAAAGCACCAGTTGTTGTTCAAAAAATAGGTAGCAGTTTAGATATCCTTCCAACTGTCTCTAATCTCTTAGGACTAGAATACGATTCTCGATTACTGATGGGAAGTGATTTATTGTCTGACAGTGAACCTTTAGTTATTTTTTCTAATCGTAGTTTTATAACTGATAAAGTCATGTATAATTCAAAAACAAAAGAAACAATATGGCTGAATGGTGCTACAGAAGATTTGGATTATTTAAAGAAAATGAATCGTATTGTGAGACAGAAATTTGATTATTCAGCACAAATTCTTGATAAAAATTATTATCACCATGTTATTTCATAAAACAAAAGAAAAGGAAGATTGACTTTTTATTGATATTCAATAATCATTTCATCTTCCTTTTTATATATTTCTAACATATTCTATAATTACTTGAATAGACTTTCTCCATTGGTTTCAATGATTTCCTTATATTCTTCATAGGAATTCTTTATCTTTCTTTCAAGAGTTCCAGTACCATCATTAAAACGATCAACATAGACAAAACCATATCTTTTTCTCATTTCACCTGTACCAGCACTCACAATATCAATAGGACCCCAATATAAATAGCCCATGACCTCTACACCATCTAAAATAGCCTCATGAATATATTTTAAATGATCTTTTATATATTTTATACGTGCTGGATCATCAATTTGTTCATTTTGATCCAACTTTTCATCCAAACCAATTCCATTTTCAACGATAAATAATGGCAAATGATAACGATCATACAAGACATTTAAAACGTATCTTATCCCCTGAGGATCAATTGGCCAACACCAAGGTTCTGGTGAACATCCTTTCAAATACGGATTTGCTTTACCAATTAAACCACCCGTATCACCACTTAAAGAATTTTCATGATCATATGTCGAAGAACGATAATAACTCAATGCAAAGAAAGCTACAGTATTTTCTTTGATAAGCTGAAGTTCTTCATTATTCATTTCAGGTGTACAATTGTGTTCTCTCCAAAAACGTTTAACATAGCCAGGAATAATGCCTAGACAAAAAGGATCACCGAAATAAAAATGAGACATTCTTTGGGTATTAAGTGCCCCAAAAACATTTTCGGGATCACAATTATAAGGATAGGTTGCAACACAAGATGACGTTAACATACAGCCAACTTGCGCATCATCATCAATTTCATGACACAATTTCACTGTCCAAGCATTAGCAACACAAATATTATAATATGCTTGCCATTTATCTTTTTCTGTTGTTGAACCAATAGGATCATGAATATCAGCTGGATTAAGTGTTAAAACACCGCCTGCTACAAAAGGATTACGCATCATATTATTCACTTCATTAAATGTTAGCCAATACTTTACCTTTCCTTTATAACGTGTCATAACTGTTGTGACATAGCGTTTCCAAAATTCAATTAATCGATGATTTGACCATCCACCATATTCTGTCAATAAATAAAGTGGTGTTTCATAATGACTTAATGTTATAACTGGTTCCATACCATATTCAAGCATTGTTTCAATCAAATCATCATAAAATGCTAATCCAGCTTCATTTGGTTTACTTTCATCACCATGAGGAAAAATTCTTCCCCAAGCAATAGATGTCCTAAAACAATTGAATCCCATTCCTGACATCAGTTTTAAATCTTCATGATAACGATGATAAAAGTCTATACCTTCATGACTTAAATATTGCTTATCTGGATCTAAAAACATTTCCCATTTTTGTGTTTCTTGATTCCATTTCAAACCAGGATCTTTTGTTCCAATACCAACCATAATATCTGTAACATTAGGAGCTTTTCCATCCTCTAACCAAGCCCCTTCACATTGATTTGCTGCAACTGCGCCACCCCATAAAAATTGTTTAGGAAAACTCATATTTTCCAACCTCCTGTCCTTTTTATTATCTGACTCCTCTTAACACAAATAAAACTTTTTCATCATAGATACTTATACTCAAATTTATATTTCAATCTTCAAGAAAATATTTGTTTTGCATAAACCACATCATTTTTTATGTTTTTCAATTATTGAATCTCATGGCTCTTAAATTGCATTTGATACAAATAAGCATATTGTCCATTCATTTCAATTAATTCTTCATGTGTACCCGCTTCCTCTATTCCGTTCTCTGTTAATACACAAATTTTTTTAGCATTTTTAATTGTTGACAAACGGTGCGCAATAACAAAAGTTGTTCGATTTTGAGCAAGTGATTCTAATGACAATTGAACAATATGTTCACTTTCATTATCTAATGCACTCGTTGCTTCATCAAAAATAAGAATAGGTGGATTTTTTAAAAAAACTCTCGCAATCGATAATCGTTGTTTTTGTCCTCCTGACAACTTAACTCCTCTTTGCCCACAATCTGTTTGATAACCATCAGGTAATTCCATGATAAAATCATGAGCATTAGCTTTTTTTGCAGCCTCGATAACTTCTTCATCAGTAGCATCAAATTGTCCATAACGAATATTATCCATAATTGTTCCAGCAAACAAATAAACATCTTGTTGAACAATTCCTATATTCTGTCTTAAAGATTTTAATTGAACATCTTTTACATCATGATCATCAATCGTAATAACACCTTGTGAAACTTCATAAAAGCGTGGCAATAATGAACAAATCGTTGTTTTTCCCACTCCAGATGAACCAACTAATGCAATATAATCACCTGGTTCAACATCCAAATTGAGATGCTGAAATACATAGTCTGTATTTTCATTATAACGAAAACCGACATCATGAAATTGAATATGTCCTTGAACATCTTTTAATTCTAAAGCATTTGGTTTATCTTGAATATCTGGTTCAATTTCTAAGATTTCCATAAATCTTTCAAAACCAGTGGCTCCCTCTTGAAATTGTTCAGTAAAATTAATCAACTTTTTTACTGGATCAATTAAATTTGTAATATACAAAAGAAAAGCTATCAAATCTGGCGTTGTAATGGCTTCCTGACTAATAAATAAAGCCCCAAAAAAAATCACAGCAACTGTAATCAAACTCGTAAAAGCACCTAAACCAGAATGATATTTTCCCATATAATAATAACTATTACGTTTACTTTCAACAAATTGACGATTCTCATATTGGAACTTATCCATCTCTTTATCTTCATTCGCAAAACTTTTCACAACACGAATTCCAGATAGATTATCTTCAATTCTTGCATTAATGTCACCAATTCTTTGCTTATTACGTTTAAAAGCTTTTTTCATCTTCTTGTTGTAATACATAGCAAATGCAAACATCACAGGCATAAATGCAAAAACAATCAAAGTTAAATAAACATTAATTGTTGATAAAATAATAAAAGCACCAATAAACTTAATAAGCGAAATAACAATATCTTCTGGACCATGATGATAAAGTTCAGTCAAAGAAAAAATATCATTTGTAATACGAGACATCAATTGTCCTGTTTTTTGATCATCATAAAAACTGAAAGATAACTTCTGATAATGTTCAAATAATTCATTACGAATATCTCTTTCCATATATGTTCCCATAACATGTCCCTGATAGCTAATATAATAATTACAAAAATATTCAACAATCACTAAAACAAGCATGAATGCTCCTAACTGATAAATCATTTTGATACGAATAGGTTCTTGAACTAAAATTACACCTGTAACATATCTTGTAATCATTGGAAAAATCAATGTTATAGCTGCCCCCACCATTGCACAAAACATATCCTTAAAAAATAAGACCTTATATGGTCTATAATAAGACAAAAACTTACCAAATCTTCCTTTCATATCATTTCCCCCTTTTATACTTTCTTTATTTTACATGATTTTGGTATTGAAGTCCATATAAAAAGCCTACATCAAGCAGGCTTATAAAATATAGTCAGCAGGATCTACATGTTCCTCTTCTAATAATCTATTGACTTCTTCACTATCTTCATTGAGGATAGAGAATGCTATATTCGTCGCATGATCTGCTACTCTTTCAAGGTTCGCTGCCAAATCTGAATAAAGCATACCAGCACGTGGTCTCATTGTTCTCTTCTTCATATCTGATAGATATTCATGTTGTAATTCTTTTTCTTTCTTATCAATAAGATCTTCTAATTTTAAAATTTCAGATAAATGTTCAAGAGTCTTATTTGAGAACATATCAATACTAAATTCCAATTCAGAATTCACCAAAGTTAACAATTCTCTAATTTGTACTTTATGTTCATGAGTAAATGAAATATTTTTTTCTGCACACTTCACAGTAATATTCGCTATTGATGAAGCATGATCCCCTATTCTTTCAATATCAGCAATCACATGAATCAAAGGACCAATCATTTTATTATCTTCTTCAGGCAATGAATATTGATTAATCTTTGTTAAAAAGTCATAAATACCATGATTCAAAATATCAATGTGTTCTTCATTCTTCTTAATTGTCTCCTGTGTTGAAGTATCAACTTCTAATAATGAATTCACTGAAAGATTTAAATTTGTCAATGCAATTGAAAACATTCTTTCCACTTCATGGATTGTTTGAGGAATTGCAGTTGTTGGTGAAAATGGTCCATCATTTCCAATAAACTGCAACCCAAATGTTTTATTTTCATCTTTTCCTGGAATAAGAATTGTTGTTAATTTCACAATTTGTTTATAGAATGGGAAAACAAGTAAAATTTGGAAAATTTTAAATATCGTATTTGAATAAGCCACATCTTTTCCTAATGCCGCTGCTAATGCTGGGCCTGTTGCAGTCGCAGAACCAGTCAAATGAGTAATAAAGTTAAGCATTGTTGGCATAAACAAAGCCAATAATATTCCCATAACTACAGTTCCAATAATATTGATAATCAAATGAATTGCTGCAGCACGCTTAGCGTTCACTGTTCCACCAATACTTGCAAGCAGAGCCGATACACAGCATCCAATATTACATCCTAATGTCAAATAAAAAGACATTTCTAATGATACTAAACCTTGAGATGCTAAAACAATCAAAATACCAACCATTGCTGATGCACTTTGTAAAACAGCTGTCACAATAATTCCTATCAACACAGCTAAAATCGGATTTGATAAAGATGTTAATGTATCTACAACAATTGGTGAATCTTTCATCACCTGCATAGCTGATGACATTGATGTCAAACCAACAAAAAGAATACCAAACCCTAAAATAATTTCTCCAACTTTTTGAATCGTTGGTTTCTTACAAAATTGAACCATACAAACACCACAGAAAACAATAAATGGAGCTATTTCAGATAAATTGATTGTCATCAATAAACCAGTAACAGTTGTTCCAATATTCGCACCCATAATAATTCCTGATGCCTGGTATAAGTTCATTAATCCTGCATTAACAAAGCTCACAACTAACACAGTTGTTGCTGATGATGATTGAATAATTCCTGTAAATAAAAGACCAACAAATGTTCCTATCAAAACATTTTTTGTCATTTTTTCAAGAATACTACGAAGCTTTGCTCCTGCCACATTTGTTAAGCCATCACTCATTAACTTCATACCATACAAGAATAATCCTAAACCACCAGATAATGCAAAGATAGTTATTAAACTCATAAAATGACCTCCTCATCCCTTGTCATTTTTTATCACTTTAAGTATAGTATACTATATTTGTTCTGTCTTGAAAATAATGTTTTAACATTTTCTTAACATTATCTTCATAGAATTTTTACATATTTGTTGAATTAGACAAGAACTCTACTATATGTTATAATACAAATACATATCGAAAGGAAAATGTTTATGTATAAAATAAAGATAATAAATTATAAACCCTATGAATATCAAATTCTTCAAGAACAATTAGATCAATTAGGAAAAGAAGGATATTATACTGATGATCTTGCTTTTCTTTCTTTTTTCAAGAAAAAAAATCATCCTGTTTATTATAAAATTGATTTTTTCAGGCAAACTGGAAAATCTAAATTTGAGAAAGATACACTTAAGGATCGTTTTTATGATCCTTATTTAGATGATAAATATGTTCCTATTTACAATAAAAATGGTATGTATGTTTTTGTTGGTGAAAAGCCATCAAAAGTTCAAGTGAATTGGTCAAACCAAAAAAAGTTTATCAACGATAAAAAACGTTTTCAATCATTAAATCATCTGATATTTTCTTTTTTAATAACTTTATTATTGATTATAGGTTCATTTTTTGTCATAAAATTTGATACATTTTCAACTTATGGAATGACTTTTGTATATATTGGTGCAATTTTGTCTTGTTTGACTGCTATATATCGAAATTTTTGCAATTTTTACGAATATCGACAATTTCATAAAACTATCCAAGCTGGAATTCCTCAGCTATCTCAAGGAAAATTAAAGAAATTACGCTTGATTTATAAAATTGCCACCATTTTATGCCTCATTTTAATTGGTGGTGGATTAATAGAAGATTGTTTTAATGTAAAAGATATTTCTAAAAATGATTCTCAGCTACTCATTTTTGAAGATTTGGGTCTTCAAGATGTTTCAGAATTTTCCTCATTAAGCAAATCCAGTTTCACAATTCCACATTATTATACAGCATTAGAAGTCATTGATAATGATGTTTTATACACAAAACAATATCAATTCAATAGTGAAAAAAAAACATTAAATGTTATAAAGACATTAATTGAAAAACCATCTTTATGTGATTGTACCTCTTTGCAAAGAAAAGATACAGTGACTTATGGATACTATGAAGATAAGCTGACAACATTAATTATTCAGAAAGAAAATATTGTGACTATTGTCAACTTCTCATTTGCATATACTGATACTCAAATTCAAACAATTATTGATTATTATAGTAAAAAGGTCACCTAGTGACCTTTTAAAAATACTTTGTCATATCTTTTACAGCTTTCCTCTGTGGCATTTGAGGTTCAATATCAGCATATCCCACTGCTATCACACTTAAAATCATTTGATTATCATCAATTGATAGTAATGATTTTAATTTTTTTTCATCTCTTAATCCCATAATTAAAGTAGATAAGCCTAAATCTGTTGCCTTTAAAATAAGATTCATATCATGTAATCCACAATCATAACAACCCCAGCCATTGCCAATTTCATTACTTGGTGTTCCATCTCTTTCAAAACCAGAACGATTCTTTATGATACAAGACACAATCAAAACTGGTGCATCTTTGACATTGTTATAATTAAATTCAGGTAAAGTTTTCTTTACCTTTTCCAACATTTCAGGTGTTTCTACAACATAATAACGAATCACTTGTGAATTTTTCCATGAAGGTGCTAAATTAGCTGCTTCAATCATTCTTTCAATATCTCCTCTATGAATTCTTTTATTCTGATATTTTCTAATACTTCTTCTTTGTTCAATAACTTGTTGTAATTCCATTATTCTGTTTCTCCTTTCACTTCACCAATGTGATTCTGATAAAATAATTTTACAAATCCATTCAATTCCTTTTGTGACATACAACCGTTTTCTAACATTGCTTTATAATTTTCTGATACTGTAGCATGATCTCCATAAACCACCTAATTTGAAGATAAACCAAAAATCCTAACAACATGATAATCTTCTTATACTCATTATAACATAATAGTCCAGAAACAAAAAATTATTTCTGGACTATATTCCTATTTATTTGCATCAATCATTAATTGGCAAACTTTGTTTGAGAATCCTACTGGGTCATCAATACTAAATCCCTCGATCAATAAAGCCTGATCATATAATAATGAAGCATAATCATTGATCTTTTCTTTATCTTTTTCGAAAACAGATTGCAGTGCCGAAAAGATCTGATGATTTGGATTAATTTCAAGAATTCTACCAGCCTTAATATTTTGACCATCAGGCATTGCATTTAAAACCTTTTCCATTTCAAATGAAACACCTTCACCACTAACCAAACATACAGGATGTGTTTTTAATCTTGAAGACACTTTCACATCTTGAACTTGATCTTTTAAAGCATCTTTTAATGTTTCTAATAAATCTTTATTGTCTTCATTGACTTTTTCAAGTTCTTTCTTTTCTTCTTCACTATCAATATCTAAATCACCTTGATTAATATTTTTAAATGGTTTTTCTTGATAATCTCTTAACATTTGCATACAGAATTCATCAACATTATCAACCAAATATAAAATATCAAAACCTTTATCCTTTACCAACTCAACTGTTGGCAAAGCATCAATTTTTTCATATGTTTCACCACTTGCAAAATAGATTTCCTTTTGGTTTTCCTTCATTGCATCAACATATTCTTTTAAAGTAATCATTTTCTTTTCAGTTGCACTATAATAAATTAACAAATCTTGTAATTTATCCTTTAACATACCATAACTGTTATAAATACCAAATTTTAATTGTAATCCAAAGTTCTTAAAGAATTCTTCATATTTTTCTCTGTCATTCTTTAACATTTTTTCAAGTTCACTTTGAATACGTTTTTCAATCTTATCAGCAATTATCTTTAATTGACGATCATGTTGTAACATTTCTCTTGAAATATTTAATGATAAGTCTTGTGAATCAACCAAACCTTTCACAAATCTGAAATGTTCAGGAACCAAATCACTGGCTTTATCCATAATAAAGACACCACGTGAATACAATTGTAACCCTTTTTCATAATCTTGAGAATAATAATTCATAGGTGTTTGCGATGGAATAAATAATAATGAATCATAAGAAATTGTTCCTTCAACACTATTATGCATAACCTTTAATGGATTACTAAAATCATTAAATTTATCTTTATAGAATTCATTATAGTCTTCTTCAGTAATTTCTTTTTTTGGTCTTTTCCATAATGGTACCATAGAATTCAATGTTCTATTTTCAATCACTTCTTCATATTCATCGCTATCTTCTTTTTTCTTTGAAGTTGTCATATCCATTTTGATTGGATAATGCACATAATCAGAATATTTTTTCACCAATCTTTGAATTTCATATTCATCTAAATATTGATCATAATTTTCATCATCCGTATTGTTCTTCAAATATAAGTTAATTCTTGTTCCATGTGTTGGATAATCACATTCATGAATCATATAACCATCACTTGTGTCAGATTCCCACAAATATCCTTGGTCATCACCATATTTCTTTGAAAAAACTTCAACTTTATTTGCTACCATAAATGCTGAATAGAAACCAACTCCAAATTGTCCAATAATATCAATATCATCCTGTCCTTTTTCTAAAGCATTTTTAAATTCAAAAGAACCACTATTTGCAATTGTTCCTAGATGTTCCTCTAATTCTTCACCATTCATTCCAATTCCTTGATCCACAATAGATAAAATACGCTTTTCTTTATCTATAATGATTTGAATAGATAAGTCTTCTCTAGAAATACCACCAATATTTTCAGTTAATGCCTTATAATATAATTTATCAGAAGCATCACTCGCATTTGAAATCAACTCTCTTAAAAAAATCTCCTTATGTGTATAAATAGAATTAATCATTAAATCTAATAACCTTTGTGACTCAGCTTTAAACTGTTTTTTTTCTGCCATACTTACATCTCCTTCTATATTTAGCACTCACATAAGACTTGTGCTAATAGTATATTACACCTATTGTTTAGCACTGTCAACACTAAACTGCTAAAATTATTTTTTCATATTCAAATAAACCATAAAAGATATCAGAAAGCCTATTTTACAAAAGATATTTTTGACGAACACGACTTAAACAATCATATATCTGATTTTTATAGGCTTTATCACAACTTCCTTTTCTATATAAATATTCAATTTTCTGATATAAATTTTTATCATATGCTTTTATTTTATTGAGAAAATAAGTTTTTGTTGGTCCACGCAAATATAAAACTCCTGGTACAATCTCCTCTACACCAATTTGAGATGCCAATTCATAAATAGCTTCGAAGTTTTCATAAGAATCATTGATATAGGGAATAATAGGCATCAAAAGTATGGTAATATGAGCTTGTGTATGCTGTTTCATCATTTGAAGCATTTTCATTCTTTCTAAACTTATTGAAGCATAAGGTTCCATTATTTTTTGAACAAATATATCAGCACAAGTCACAGTTGAGACAATGTGTACATCTGTTAATGCAGAAAGTTCAGCAATCAAATCTAGGTCTCTTAAAATAAGTTTAGATTTTGTAGAAATCAGAATGGGATTTCGATATTTAATCATAAGTTTGAGAACGCCTCTCATAAGTTGTAATTCTCTTTCACAAGGTTGATAACTATCACATACACTCCCCAAATTAATTTTTTCTCGTTTCCAATGAGGTGAAGATAACTCTTTTTCTAAAACTTCCAAAATATTCTCTTTATAATATATATGCTCATAAAACTTTTCGTCATTCAGATAACGATGTGAATATACTGCGTAACAATATAAACACCCATGCTCACAACCACGATATATATTTAAATCGTAATCATATGGAAATCGTCCTCTCACTTTACGAATAGCTGTTTTACATCGAATTGGTATATATTCCACAATTTACTCCTTTATTTCATATCACATTTTCTCTGTGAACTACCCATTGTCTAAAGCCTGTGGGATTGCAATAGTCCTATTGCAACATTTCTTTATTACTTATCATATTATCATAGAAAGTTTCATAAAACAATAAAAATATGCAACTTTTATTTGGAATAAAATTCATACTGCGATGACTTTCCTTTTTTATATTTATTTTTTGTTTCAGCAATAAATTATTATAAGGCTTAATTAAAAATAAAGACATAAAAATAGGTATTTTAATGCTTGTTCAGCATTAAAACACCTACCTTGACAATATGGAAACTTTAAACAGACTTCTTTTTATTAAAACATTAACAGCATATTCATTAAATAACATCACTCATATCACTATAGTTATTTTCATTTTCAAAAACATACCTATCAAATATATAAACTATGGAGATTGTTGTTTTATTTTTGTTTGTTAGAAATACTGAATTAAAATATACGAGTCTCTAGACTATTGATTATTTTTTCAAAACCTCATTCAATACATCATCATAAACTCAAAGATGACTAATCTAAATCTTCACCATTTGACTTAAAGGCTTTGGCAACCCATGCAAATGATTTCTTAGGAATACGCTTCATATCTCTTAAATCTTTATTCGTCCTATTCACATAAACAAAGCCATAACGTTTATCCATATTACACATAGAAGCTAAAATATCAATAGGTCCCCATGTAATATAACCTAAACAATCAACACCATCTTCAAACATTGCATTTTTCATTTCCTGAATATGATCTCTGTGATAGTTGATTCTATAATCATCTTCAATTGTTCTACCTTCACTTAACATCAGATCAACTTCTTCTTGAGTCAAGTCTTCTCGCCATCCAATTCCATTTTCTAACACAAAAACAGGAAGTTGGCTACGATGGCATAAATCGTTTAATGTCCATCTAAATCCAATTGGGTCAATTTCCCAATCCCATTCATTGGCTTCACAATGAGGATTTTTAATTTGTTGTTCACTGACACATGCACATGCTGGTCTCACATCATCAAATACACCTGTTTTCACAGTATTTGAACGATAATAAGAGAAAGCAATATAATCTACTGTATATTTTAAGAGTTCTTCATCACCTTCTTCAAATTCAGGTGTCCATCCTCTTTTTTCAAGATAAGCCTTCCAGTAAGCAGGATATTGACCATAAGCAAAAGTATCAATTAAATATGTGTTTAATAACTGATAGGCTTGTGTTGCAAATAAGTTATTCTCTGGACTATTTTCATATGCATAAATATTTGTTACGGCAGCCATACCACAGAATTTTGCATCTGGCTGCATTTGTCTTAATGCACGAACTGCTTTACAATGTGCCATCATAACATGATGAGTCACTTGATACAAATGTTTAGGCATTGATACACCTTCAGGAATCACTTCGGCATTTGAAACTCTTAACATTTGGCTATGTAAATTTTGTTCATTGAAACTCATCCAATGTTTAACTCTGTCACCAAATCTTTCAATACAAACCTTAGCATATCTTTCAAAACAATCAACAACATAACGAGAAGCAAAACCATTATACTTTTCAACCAAATGATATGGCATATCAAAATGTACTAAAGTAATCATTGGTTCAATTCCTGCAGCAAGTAATTTATCAATTAAATCACTATAAAATTGAACTCCCTCTTCATTCACTGGTTCATCAAGCGTACCATTAGGAATAATACGACTCCAACAAATCGAAAAACGATAAAAATTAAATCCCATCTGTTTCATTAATTCAATATCTTCATCATAACGTGTATATTCATCAATTGCATCGTTCCAATCTGAAAATTCAGGATTCATTGGTCTTACATCATATACACACAATCCCTTTCCTCCTTCATAACGATGTCCTTCAGTTTGGAATGATGAAACTGAACCACCCCAATAAAAATGATCTGGCATTTTCTTTTCCACTTTAAATTTCCTCCTTATTTACCTCATTTTTATTTTAAAACAAAAAGAAAAGGAAGTAAATCATTATCATATTCTTCCTTTATCTTTATAATTTTATTTCATTATTTTCTTAAAAATAGGATATTTTTGAAAATAAGTTTCATATCATTCATTTGTCAAGTAAGATGAAATTGCATAAACAATTTGACCATTATAATCTAATTTAGACCACCCATTAGAATGAATACCAATACGCTTGACATATTCTCCATGCTTTAATGTATAAACAATTTCTGAATCAGTTGTTGAAGGATAAGAGCGCAGATTTGTTTCATCTTTCGCAGTGACTTGCTCATTCACAATTGCAAAGCCATCTGATTGTGAAACCGTCGGTGTTTCTGGTTGAGCCACAACTTCGTGAGAAAGGTAACTCGTAACAGCATAAACAGTTTGGCCTTTATAAATCAATCTCGACCACCCTTTATTGCTGATGGCAGTACGTTCTAAGAAATCACCACTTTCCAAAGTACCCACAATATCACTATCAGTTGTTGGAAGTGAACGTAGGTTGACTACATCTTTTGCAGTCACTTTATCCTTTTTTGCTTCAAATGTATTTCCTGCTACAACATCTTCTTGAACAGATTCCACAGATGTTGACTGATATGATAAATCTGTTGTTAGATAACTTGAAATAGCATATACAATTTGATTATTATATTTCAATTGAGACCAGCCATTTGTACCAATTCCTATACGTGTGACGGTTTCTCCATTTTTTAAAGCAACCACAATATCACTTTTCGTTGTTGCTGCCTTTCGCAAATTTGTAAGGTCCTTCGCAGTCACTTTTTCATTCACTGAAGTATACTTTTTTTCTTCTTCTGTTAAAGGTGCAGCAGCTGTTGCAGGAGTTGCTTTTTTATTCTTGACTGTTGCCTCTTCATTCACGAAGTAACATACAACCATATCAACATTCCCAGAAATACCATTTACACTTCCTTTGTTTGTATATTGCCATGCTTGACATTGTCCATTATAATCTGGCTTATCCTTTTGAGGATATGAAACACTAGCATACTGGGCAATCCAAATTTTATATTTTGTCTCAATTTGAGACAGATTCCAATAATGAGTATTTTGAATATCGTTCAATGACCCATAAAACATTGTATCGTAATCTTGCGCAGCGATTGTTTTTAAAAAAGCCAAAGCATTATTCGTACGCTCTTGAGCAGTCAAATGATATGTACGACTATCTATATTTTTGTATCCTTCGCAATCATAAACAACTGGATAAGATATTTTGTATCCTTCTATAGCCTGCAAAGTCCATTGAGCTTCTTCCATAGCTTCACTTTCATTCAATGCCGTTGAAAAGAAATAAACACCAACTAATACACCAGCTTTTTGAGCTTGTTGAATATTATAATCTGCATGTTCGTCTTTATAAAGAATCCCATTATCCCCTCGATAACCAATACGAATAAAGGCAAAATCAATGTTGCTATTTTTCACCTTTTCCCAGTCAATTTTTCCCTGCCATTGAGAAACATCAATTCCATGGCTTCTGCCTTTTTCTACAGACACATCTGATGCTTTCACATTGACTCCTTCTTCATCAGTCATTTCTTTATTTTCTGGATCTATAGAAGCATCGCCGAGCAATGTTGTATCAAATATTGTTGAAATTTCTGATTTTTTATCATTTCCCTTTAGAAGGACAAATAGACTCATCACTCCAATAACAATGACAATTGCTATTATACAAAATAGAATGACTTTTTTTGAATTGAAATGAGTAGATTTTGATTGATATTTGTTATAATACATTGAAAATCCCTCCTCACTCTCCATAATTCATTTTACTTCAAAAAAGAATAGACGTAAACAAAAATAAACTTGTTTTTCATGTCAAACAATATCTATATTCTTTTTCAAATATATTAAGGTTTTAAAAACCTGAATGGCTACTGCAAACAGGTTTTTAATCATTAAAATTCATGAGTTTCAGCAACTTTTCTTATCCATTCTGCCGATTTCTTTTCTTTACGTTTATATCCATCATCAAGACAAACACGCACAAAACCATAACGATTCTTAAAAGCATTGCACCAAGACCAGTTATCAATTGCACCCCAATAATGATATCCTAAACAATTTGCTCCATCTTCAATAGATTTTGCAATCCATTCTAAATGATCCCTTACAAATTCAATACGGTAATCATCTTGAATGACACCATTTTCATCCATATATTTTTCTTCACCTTCAACACCCATACCATTTTCAGAAATAAAGAAAGGCAAATCAGGACATTCCTCTTTAATTTTCATACCAAAATCATAAATACCTTTTGGATAAATTTCCCAACCACGATAAACATTCATTTTTCTTTCAGGCCAAATATATGGTTTAGAAATACATGGCAAGCCATTTTCATCGAATTTTGAATCAGGCGCTTGAACACGTGTTGGTTGATAGTAATTAAATCCTAACCAATCTACCTTCCCTAATGCAAGGATGGCTTCATCTCCAGGACGTCTGTTGATTTCCACTTTCCAATCATTTTCCACTGTATCAAGAACATCTTCTGGTAAATGTCCATGAGCAACAACATCTAACCACCAACGATTATGGAGTCCATCTGTCATACGCACTGCTTCTAAATCAGCCTCACTAGGATTATCTTTTGTATATGGAGGGGCAAAACAATTGATCATGCCAATCTTTGCTCCTTCAATTAGTTTTTCTTCTTTTTGTAGTTTTCTAAAATTTGCAACTGCTAAGCAATGAGCTAAAGTAATATTATATTGCACATTAATAGATTGTTTAAAATCCTTTAAATAAGGATACCAAGTTCCATGTAAAAATTGTTGTTCTGGTTCGACAATAGGCTCATTAAAAGTAAACCAATACTTTATTTTTCCTCCAAATTCTTCCATTGCTTTTTTCACAAAATGAGCATAAGCTTCAACAACTTCCCTATTTTGCCAACCACCACGTTTGACAAGATATTCAGGCATATCAAAATGATACATATTCATAAAAATATCGATACCATTCTCATTAGCACAGTCAATCAATTTATGATACCAGGCTGCACCTTCAGGATTAATATTCCCATTTTGATCTAGCAGTCTTGTCCATTGCATTGATGTTCTAAAAGATTTAAAATTCATGCTCTTTAATAATTTGATATCTTCTTCATATTTGTGATACATATCATTTCCAACATATGATCCAACATTGTTATGAAAAGCATTGATTTCCATATCTGAATACATATCCCAATAGGAACGCAATCTTCCTCCTACATTCCAACTTCCTTCTGTTTGTGGTCCAGACATTGCTGCACCAAAGAAAAAATCTTTAGGTAATTTCATTTGTACTCCTCCTCGTATAATCTCATTATATTTTAAAAGAGGTAACCTGTAAACATTTTCTCAATTGTTCCAAAAGAATTTCAGATACATTAAGCATTTATAGCTTTCATGAAACATTGTTTCTTGATATAATAAACATGGTGATAAAAATGAGTATTATGACGCAACTAGAATTTGAATTAGAATTCTCCCAATCAGAAAAAGAAATTGCTAGATATATTTTAAATCATGGAGATGATGTCTTAAGTATGTCAGTCAAAGAATTAGCCAAAAAAACATATACATCACCAGCTACCATTGTGCGTTTATGTAAGAAAATTGGCTTAGAAGGTTATAATGACTTTAAAATTAAATATTCGGCCGAACTTCAATATGACTTTCATCATACTGATCGTATTGATGTTAATTTTCCTTTTCAAAAGCAAGATACATATCCTGTAATAACACATAAACTGGCTTCATTATCTCAAGAAGTTATTTCTGATACAATCCAACTTCTTAATTTTCAACAACTTGAAAATATCGTGAATCTTTTATATCAGCATCATGATATTGATATTTATGGATATGGAAACTCTCTTTTGGCTGCTATGTCCTTTCAACATAAAATGATGCGTATTGATCGTAATGTTAATTTAAAAATTCTACAAGGTGAACAAGCCTTTATGTCTTATAATTCTAATGCTAATCACATTGCAATGATTATTTCTTATTCTGGTGAAACAAATGAACTGATTCAAATTGCACAAACTTTAAAAGAAAAAAAGACCCCTATTATTGTTTTGACCTCAATTGGTGATAACCGATTATCTCATTATGGAGATTATATTTTGAATATCGGATCACGTGAAAAAATTTTTACAAAAATTGCTCCATTTTCATCACAAATTTCTATGGAATATTTGTTGAATTTAATTTTTTCTTGTATTTTTCAAAAAGACTATGATGAAAATATTTATAACAAAATCAATTATGATAAAAAGAATGACTCACGTCATCCTTTATCAAGCCCTATTAATGATTAATTAATCAAACTGTGTTTTCCACATATCATCATGATATGCTTGAAAGCACATTTTTATTTGATCAAAATGACATTTTTCCTCTGCCAAATGAGGCAAGTCATCTCATGAAAAATAATCAAATCCTATTGTCTCAATATTTTCTATAAATGTCCCTGATATAACATGGCATAACAGAAAAATCTTGCATACACCATAAGCATATGGTGGAAAATTATGCTTATTTCTATCTTGAATAACAATAACTTTATCAACTTTGACATCTCATCTTGATTTTACTTCTTTAATTGTATTTGATTCAATAGATTCTAAAACATCTACTCATCCACCAGGTAAGGACCAAGTTCTATTTTTCTCATGAACTAACAATATTTGATTATCCTGAAAGATAGTTGCTCTTGTATCTCATTGTGGTGTTTGATATCCCTTTTCATTACAAGATAATGTTTGAACTTTATTGAAAGGAAGATCACTTTGATAGCTAAGCATTTCAGCAGTAATTTTCTTTAAACACACAGACCTTTTTTGATCATAAACATCTTTTGTGTATGTTTATCCACATTGTGCTAAACTTTGAAATTCTATTGCCCATTTTAGTCAAGGCTCTTTTAACCAATTTTTTTGCATTTATAATCCTTCATTAAATAATGACAATTGTTCATATGTATTTTGAGATGCTTTATAAGCTTTAATAATATCCTCCATTTTATAAAGCAATCCATATTTTTGACACTCTCTTTGAAAGACATATTTTAAATGTTGAATATTTAAACAGCGACACTCATAACGATGATCATAATATTGAATATATTTTTCTTTTAATTTTGGAAAATATTCATCAAGTTTTTGATAATAATAATCTCTTTGACGATCTCTTAACGTTACACCAAAATAACAATGAATAAACTTAGCTCCGTTTTCATATGCTAATCTGACAATATTGATGATATTTTCATCAGTATCAGTTATAAAAGGCAAAATTGGATGTAAAAGAATTCCTGTAAATAAACCAGCATCGCTTAATTTCTTAATTGCTTGAAATCTTTGTGAAGAAACGCAAACATGTGGCTCAATGATTTTGGAAAGCTCATCATCATAAGTTGTTATTGTCATTTTAATAATGACATTATGATATTTTTGAATATCTAAAAACAAATCAATATCTCTCACTACCAAATCACTTTTTGTTTCTAATGAAACACCAAAATGATAATCTCTTAAAAGCTTTAAAGCCTCTCTTGTTATACATTCTTTTTTTTCAAAACGATTATAGGTGTCACTCATTGCTCCAATTCCAACAACACCCTTTTGTCTTTTCTTCATCAATTCTTTTTGAAGAATATCTAAAACATCTGCTTTAACTTTAACAATATCAAATTCATCATTTTGATAACATTCACTACGACTATCACAGTATATACACCCATGATGACATCCTCTATATAAATTCATATTATAATCATTACCAAACCAATATTGAGGATATTTATTTTTTGTAAGAATATTTTTAGCTGGTATTGTTTCCATAAGTTCTCCTCTATATCATCATTTCCTTTTATTAACCATTTTTAAAACATCTTTTTTACGAATTGATGTTTTCATGAAAAATTCATTTAAGGATGTTCTTTTTCATTATAAATTCTTACCATCATATTTTGAAGAAATTTTGACTAATCTCTTTTCTTTTAAAAGACTTCAATATAAACTTCATACATTTCCAATTGCTCTTAATTGTCTCCACAATATATTATTCCTTTTACAATTTCATCATCATATACAACCGTATGATAAAGGTTTTCTACATGAATCTGATCAAAAGAAAACTTATTCATCATGAAAAATATCAACACAAGAACCTCTTTTTTATAATAATTTCAGTTATACAAGAAATATTCTCGGTATCTCTATGAAACGATTTCATTATATCATATGTTAGACAAATTTCAATTAATTCATATATAAAGAAAAAAGAGCCGCCATAGCTCTTAATTCTTATCATCTTCATCATCAGTAGCTAATTTTCCACCTAAGAATCCTGCTAATAAGCTTTTCAAATCAACGCCTAATGATTCATTCATTCCTTCGCTCACTTGTGTTGCAGTATTCACAATATCAGAAACAAGTTTAGCACTGTTACCTTCACCATACATTGTAATCTTGTCTACTTTTTCTAATGGTTTCGCGGCCGCTTCCACTGCCTTTGGTAACATATTAAAATACATTTCCATGACAGCCGCTTCACCATATTTTTTCATAGCTTCAGCTTTTTTATTTAAAGCTTCTGCTTCTGCCATACCTTTAGCTTCAATTGCTTTGGCTTCAGCTTCCCCTTTTGCTGCAATACCAGCCGCCTCTTGTTCCATTTGATACTTGATTGCTTCAGCTTCAGCCTTTTTAGCCTCAGCTTCACGTTGTTTTTCAAACAATTGCGCTTCAGCATCTTTTTGACGTTTATACAAATCTGCATCAGCTCTTTGTTGAGCAGCGAATTTTTCTGCTTCAGCTTGCTTTTTGACCTTAGCCTCTAATTCTTGTTCAGTGACCTCAACATCCTTACGTCTTAACTCAATTTCTTTTTCTTGACGCATGATATTAGCATCAGCAGTTGCAATTTCAATTGACTTACGAGACTGTTCTTGTTGAATAGTATAAGCCGCATCAGCTTCAGCCTTTTTAGCATCAGCAATTTTTTTCAATTCAGCTTGCTTAATGGCCAATTCATTATTACGTTCAGCAATTTTCGTTTCAGCATCAACCTTTGCATCATTCGCTTCTTGAGAAGCTTTGGCTTGTGCTTGAGCAATATCTCTTTCACTCACAGCACGAGAAATTGCTGCATTTTTTTGAATTTTGACAATATTATCAACACCCAAATTTTCAATAACACCATTACCATCCACAAAGTTTTGTACATTGAAAGAAACAATATCTAATCCCATCTTGGCTAAATCAGGCTCTGCATTTTCTTTCACCAATTCAGCAAACTTTTGACGATCAGAAACCATTTCCTCTAAATTCATACGCCCTACGATTTCACGCATATTTCCTTCTAAAACTTCTCTTGCGACATTTGCAATATATTCTACAGGTTTATTCAAAAAGTTTTGAGCAGCCAAATTCAATCTTGTAGGCTCATCGCTGATTTTTACATTGACTGCCGCATCAACATTAATATTGATGTAATCAGCTGTTGGAACAGCATTTGATGTTTTCACATCAATAGGAATTAACTGTAAATTTAATTCATCTTTCTTTTCTAAGAAAGGTATTTTAATACCTGCCTTCCCAATTAAAACTTTAGGTTCTTTTCGTAACCCTGAAATAATATATGCAGTGTCTGGAGATGCTTTAACATATCCTGTCAAAATAATTACAATGACAAATATGGCAACAAGCACACCAATCACAATCCCAATATTTTCAAATAATAATTTTAAAAATTCCATTTATATCCCTCCTTGATATATTTTATTTTATCATTAGTGAGATATGCAAAGCAACAATTATCGACAAAAGAAAAAGGAATATCATTCCTCTTTTAAAGCCTTCTTTAAATCAATTATAAATTGCTTCTGTTGTTTTTTTAAATACTTATTTGCAAATAATTGCATGATTTTCTTTTTCACTTGAATTGCTTCTGTCATTTCCAAGTGAACACGACCATTAGGTAAAGTCTTTAACTTCCCTATCCAGTGCCCTTCTATATTATTATTTTTCATATTAAACTCATATGTTTCATATTTAATTTTATTCAAAATAATAAATTCTGTTTGATATCCCTCATTATCATACTCAATAAAACGATGATTATCCAATTTCTCTATTCTATCAAGCTGACTGCGCCAACCTTGATGATCAAGATTTGTCAATAAATCCCATATATCTTCAATAGGACTTACAAAAGTTTCTTCAATCTTTACAATATTCATAATCTCATATCCCCTCTTATGAAACTATTATTGCACTATAAGAATAGTTTTTCAAGAGAAATTATTGATCTTTTCCATTCTCTAATGCTATTTTCACATGTCCTATTGAAAATGCATCATCAAAATTTAATCCAATATTTAAATTTCCCTCATCATCTCTATAAATAATTTGATACCATTTGTGATATTTTTCTTCTTGAATACATGACAAATCTTGATCCATTGCGAATCCAATACCACACAATAGAATCCCAATAATCAGAAGAAGTGCAATTGCACTTAACCATAAACGATATGCTCCCTTCAACATACAACTCCCACCTTTCTACAAAAAGTTAAACTATATTTTTTTAAAAAACATGTCATTTTTAATGAATAATCCTTAATTTTTGCATATGATAACTTTGTTAATAATATTCCTAATAAGCCTACTGAACCAGCAAGAGCTCCTATACCAAGTTGCATCAAACCTAAAGATAAAGATGTACTCATAAGAGAAAATGTTCCAAATACCCCTACAATAAAACAAGCCATACCTGATAATCCTATAGCTCCTGTCATAAGAGGTATACACCAAATCACAACATAAAGACACAAAAGAATGGCTAACAGTGTTGCCAATAATGTTCCCCATAATGGAAATGTTACAATCATCAGAATCCATGTTCCTATTTGTGATGATGTTTTCATTTTTTTCATTTCATAAACAGGTTCTTCTTGCTTAATATTCAAAACTACCTCTGAAATATCATCTAGTCTTTGAATAGCTTCTTCTTCACTTAAACCATCTTCACACAAATCATCTATCATTTCTTCATAATAGTCTAAAACTTGACAAACTGTTTCATAACTTTCATTCTTAAGCTGTTCTTTTAAAATATGTATATATTCATTTTTTGTCATTTTGTATTTCTCCTTTCACATATAAGTAAATATTTTCAATTTGCTGCCAACTTGTTAAAAAATTTCTAAGATATTGAGAACCTGATTCTGTGATTCGATAATATTTTCTCAATCGTCCATTATGTTCTACTGAATATGTGACAACAAATTTTTGACTTTCTAATCTTTTTAAAATAGGATATAAAGTCGATTCAGAGATTTCAATATAGTCATGAACATCTTTGATAATTTGATATCCATAAGAATCTTTATGCATAACACTTGCAAGCACGCAATACTCTAAAAACCCTTTCTTCAGTTGTGTATCCATAAAATACCTCCTTACACATTATACTATACATTACATAGTATAATGTGTCAAGAGATATATAAAATATATCATCACTTTTTATGATTATACTTTATAATTAAAATCATATTAATAAAACCAATCCTTTTTAATACTTTATCACTTCTCGTTTTATCATGAATCTTATAAAAAACATTTCATTTTTTTAAATAAAGTGACTCTTTTATTGCTCCATGTGTATAGCTCATGGTTCTATGTTTCGTATCTTTTAGATAGTCAACTGACAAAAGTCATAAATTCACACCTGTGTGAATTTTATAAATAAAAAGATGTGATTTTTTATCATCACATCTCAAAATCTAAACTTTATTGATTATATCAATATTTTTATTAACCAAAATATCTCTTTAATAATCCAGCAAATGCTTTTCCATGTCTAGCTTCATCTCTAGCCATTTCATGAACTGTATCATGAATTGCATCTAAGTTAGCTTCTTTTGCACGTTTAGCTAAATCAACTTTACCAGCAGTAGCTCCATTTTCAGCAGCCACACGTAATTCAAGATTTTTCTTAGTAGAATCAGTAACAACTTCTCCTAATAATTCAGCAAATTTAGCAGCATGTTCAGCTTCTTCCCAAGCAGCTTTTTCATAATATAAACCAACTTCTGGATATCCTTCTCTATGAGCCACTCTTGCCATAGCTAAATACATACCTACTTCACTACATTCAGCCTCAAAATTTGCTCTTAAATCCATAATAATATCTTCAGAAACACCTTTAGCTACTCCAACAACATGTTCAGCTGCCCAAGACATTTCTCCTTCTTGTTTTGTAAATTTGTCTGCCCCTACTTTACATACTGGACATTGTTCAGGTGCGGCTTCACCTTCATATACATATCCACATACACTACATACCCATTTTGCCATATTTTATTTCCTCCTTTAAATTCATGACTTCATTATACTACAATTTTTAGTAAAATCAAGTGATTTTTATTAATAATAGGAATTGTTACTAATTATTTTATGATATTCTATTTGTTTTTTGTAGAGTCATGATGTATAATGGCAATGTTGAAGAAGATAATCATATAGTAATGACTTGAATAAGCATTAACTTTATCTCCCCTTTAACAAATATATATAACGTCGCATTCGTATGAAGTGACAGTGGAGGAAACAAATGAATAAACAAAAAACAAAGAACCTTGCGTTCACCTCGCTTTTTATAGCGATAGAAATGATCATGGTCATGGTCCCTTTTTTAGGCTTTATACCGATTGGTCCCATTAGTGCTACAACACTACATATTCCTGTCATTATTGCAGGTATTGTCATGGGGAAAAAGATAGGTGCAGGAATTGGATTCGTTTTTGGACTCAGCAGTTTAATCATGAGTACCATTCAGCCAACACTTACATCCTTCGTTTTTTCACCATTTATAAGTGGTAATCTTCTAAGTGCTGTTATTGCAATAGTTCCACGAATTCTTATTGGATATGTAGCTGGAAGTATTTATGAAAAAGTCAAAAATAAAAATGATCTTATGGCAATGAGTATGGGTTCTTTTTTCGGTTCGCTAACAAATACCATTCTTGTTCTTGGAGGTATCTATATTATTTTTGGAAGTCAATATGCCTCCGTTTTAGGATATGATTTTTCTGCACTTTTCCCTTTATTATTGGGAATTGTTGTGACAAATGGTATTTTAGAAGCTGTTTTAGGAACTATTATTGCTATAATGGTTTCTCGTATATTAATAAAAATTAAGTAGAAGAAATGGGGTTGTCCGATGTCAAAAAAAATTATTGTTGGAATAACAGGAAGCATTGCTGCTTTTAAAGCAGTACAGCTGATAAGTGATCTTGTCAAAAAAGATTATGATGTTGAAGTTATGATGAGTGAAAGTGCAACAAAATTTATTACACCAGTATGTATTCAATCATTGACGAAAAAAAAGGTTTATGTTGATACCTTTGATGATGAAAATCCGGCAATTATTACACATGTGGATATTGTAAAAAATGCTAATTTATTTGTTATAGTGCCAGCTAGTGCTCACACTATTGCAAAATTGGCTTATGGAATGGCTGATAACATGTTAACGAGTGCCTTTTTGGCTGCAACTTGTCCAAAATTAATTGCCCCTGCAATGAATGTTCATATGTTTGAAAATCCAATTACGCAAAAAAATATGCATATTTTAAGAGAATTAGGTGTTTATTTTGTGGAACCAATTTCTGGATTGCTTGCTTGTGGAGATATAGGTAAAGGAAAACTGGCTGATGAAAGTGATATTTTGGAAATGATTGATTATGCACTTAGTCCAAAAACATTGAAAGGAAAAAGGATTCTTATTAGTGCTGGTCCAACTCAGGAAAGTATTGATCCTGTCCGTTATATTACCAATCATTCAAGCGGCAAAATGGGCTATGCTATTGCGAAAGCAGCGTTTTGCTTAGGGGCTGATGTTACTCTTGTGAGTGGACCAACAGGTCTCAAAAAACCTTATGGAATTCATATGATTGATATAATCACTGCTCAAGACATGTATGATGAAATCAACAAAATATCTGAGCAATATGATTATATCATCATGGCCGCAGCCGTAGGTGATTATCGTTGTTTTCATATTGCTAACGAAAAGATTAAGAAAAATGATGAGCAATTGGTTTTGAATTTGACAAAAAATAAAGATATTTTGTATGAGCTTGGTAAAAAAAGAAAAGAACATCAAATCATATGTGGATTTGCGATGGAAACAAGTGATTTAATTGAACATGCACAAGAAAAACTTATAAAAAAACATTGTGATATGATTGTTGCTAATCATTTAAAAACAAAGGGTGCAGGATTTCAGGGGGATACCAATGTTGTTTCTTTTATTACAGAAGAATATATTAAGGAACTTCCTTTAATGTCAAAAAAGGAACTTGCTTATATAATTTTGGAAACATTGCATGGAATGGAGGATAAAAATGTTAGTTGTCATTGATATAGGAAATACAAATATTACATTAGGTGTTTATCATCAAGATCAATTAATGGGAAATTATCGTTTGACAACGAAATTTCAAAGAACTTCTGATGAGTATGGTTTTATGCTTCTGTCATTTTTAAATGCATCTTCTATTTCTGTTGATGATATTGATGATATCATGATTAGTAGTGTCGTTCCTAAGATTAATTATTCTTTTACGAATGGAATAAAAAAATACCTTCATAAAAATCCTATCTTTATTGGTCCTGGTGTTAAAACAGGCATTGATATACGTATTGATAATCCTTCTACGTTAGGTGCCGATCGACTTGTTGATGCAGCTGGAGCATATTACACATATGGTGGTCCATGCCTTGTGATTGATTTTGGTACTGCGACGACCTATGATGTTGTTACTGGAAAGGGTGAATTTATTGGAGGAGCAACTGCTCCAGGTATTGGTATTTGTGCACAAGCTTTATCATCACAAGCAGCCAAATTACCTGAAATTGAAATTCAAAAACCAGAAAAGATTATTGCCAAAAATACTATTAAAAGTATGCAAGCTGGGGTTGTTTTTGGATATATTGGTCAAACAGAATATATTATTAAAAAAATTAAAGAGGAATATGGTAAAGAACTCAAAGTCATTTCAACTGGTGGATTAGGACGTATGATTGCTCGTGAAACTGATTTTATTGATATTTATGATGCTGATTTGACTTTTAAAGGATTAAAAATTATATATGAAAAAACAAAGAAAAATTTATATATTTAAAAAAGATGTCATAAAACAGAAATCTTTTATCAAAAGGTAGCTAAAAACATTATTTGTTTTTAGCTTCTTTTTTATAAACTTCTGACAAGCTCAAATTTTTTAAACTTGCTTTATCAGTAAATCAAAAAAATTTCATATTGAGGTATCTTCCTTACAGAGGGTACCCCAAAGACTTTATATCTCAAATAAAATATTGTTGTGTTAGAAGCAGTATAGCCTGTAACTCTGCTGTCAGCTTTTGGATGATTCCATCAATCTCAATAACACGCCATTTCGCCTTGTTAAACTCCCTGCACTTATCGGTATGCTCCTACTTCCTTTTTCCAAAAATCATCCATCTGCCACTGACAGTACAAAATAATTTTTAACGGCAGGCAATGACATTTCCTCTTAGCGCACCGTGGGCATTGAACAGCTCACAACATAATTTTCATGAAAAGAACATTAGGTATTCAGTTGTAAATTCCCCTGAAAAGAGCATCTTATTATATATTGTGGGGCAAGAGCTTTTAAATTCTTCCATTATGCCTTCTTTTTTAGCAAGTTACTTTATCAATCGAAAGAACAATTCTTTGATATACTGCAAATGCCATTGCTCCTATATCCGATAGGCTTTTCTTCTTCGGGTAGCAAAGTCAAGCACGGCAGATAATATTCACCTTGCAATTCGTACCAAAGATCATTGTTTCCATCATAAATATATTTATCCATTGTGTAATCCTTCGTTATGATTTGATTTTCTCCGACAATTCAATCACTCTGTCTGATTACAAGGACGAAGGGAGAAGCTACTTCCTTATGTAGCCTCTCCCTTTTATGAAATTTTTTAAGTATTGAATTCATTGTATAACATTGTTAGCAATCTTGCCATAACAATTTCTTTAGAAAAAAGCGTTAAAAACATTTTTGTATCAACCTTCTCCTCTTCTGGGTAGAGGAAAGCGTGTAGTAATCTCCCAATAATCCCCTTTTTACTCATATTTTTAAATGTTCTTGTAACTTCTTCTGGAGAACGGAATGAAACCATCTGATAATGTGGATCAGTGTATTTAGAAAAATCCTGTAAAATATCTTTTACAAGAATATGAAATTGATAAATATAACTTGGATCCCTTTCTAATAATTCACATATCCAATCTATACATACATACAAATAATCTTTTTCATTTAAGGGCATATCTTTATGCGATTCCATAAATTTATATATTAAATTGCCACTTGTATCACTACGAAAAAGTGAACGCATATATCTCTCAAGATAAAGAACATCTGTATAAAACTTATGAAACAATGGTGACTCAAAAGGTTCAAATGTATATTTGACTCCTGCAAAGTGTCCAAATGTTTTCATTGCTGTCTGATAACCTATGCGCATGTTACGATCTAATGCCTCTCTAGAAAAATCCATAAATCCACCCAAATCAAGATAAGGCGTTGTATAAATAATAGAAGGTCTATTCAAATAATGTCTATGTGTTGTATCTTTATGCATGTCTACAACGATCACTTCATCTGCTCCCATATCAAAAGCCAAATCAACAGGAACATTGTCATAATAACCACCATCAATAAATGATTGATTATCAAATGTATGAATAGGAAAAACAGGAAAACAAGAAGCACTTGATATGAGATAATCAAAGATATATTCTTTTTTCATTTCTTCTTTTGTAATAAACAGTGGTTTTAATGATGGAAAATATACTGTACATAATCCAAAATCTATTGGTGAAGAGAGGAGTTTATCTTCTTTTAAAAGATTTCTTATTAATTTCTTTAATGGTGTAATATCAGCACCTTTTTCTTTAAGATATTTTTTAAAAAAAGAAATAGCCAAATTTGATTGATTTAACATATTATCCAGGTCAAAATTAAATTCAGGAGAAAAACCACCTTCAAATACTTTAGAAACATCTAAATTTTTCCATAATTCTTCCATAGCTTCAAAATCTTGTTGTGCTAATAAACAACCATTCAAAGCTCCAATAGAAGTTCCTGTAACAATCTGATAATCAATTCCCAACTCATTTAACGCTTTTACAAAACCAGCCTCATATGCTCCTTTAGAACCTCCACCAGCAAGAACTAATGCTCTTTTCATACTATCCCTCTTTCCTATGACTCTTTTCTATCATATGACTATAAATTTCCATATATTCGTCAAATTCATCAAATGAGGTCAAACGATATTCCCAATTAGGTGAACCTATTTTTCCTGGAACATTAAAACGTGATGAGCTATCGGCTCCCATCATATCCCAAACTGGAATAATTACCTGTTTAGCATCTAAATCCAAGCAATAATGAATAATTTTTTGATAGGTTTCTTCCTCATTATATTTTTTCAAGAGTTTTTCCAGTAACAATTGTTCTTCCTCATCTAACCCTTTAAACCAGCCAACTAATGTATCATTATCATGTGTTCCTGTATATACAAGAACTTTATCAAAGTCAAACTTTTCAGCATGATGGAATTGAAAGACATACATTCCTTTTAAATGATAATGATCTCTTAATTCATAAACTTCATCTCGCAGTTCACCCAAATCCTCTGCTAAAACTGATAATTGGGGTATTTCTTTAAACAAAGTATCAAAAAGTTTGTATCCAGGCGCTTCTACCCACTCACCTATAATTGCAGTTGCTTCACTGGCAGGAATTTTCCAATATGTGTCAAACGCTCTAAAATGATCAATACGAACTGTGTCATACATTTTTGTTGCGGCTCGCATACGCTCTACCCAAAAAGCAAATTGTGTTTCTTCTAAATAATCCCAATCATAGATAGGATTTCCCCATCTTTGTCCAAATTTACTAAAATAATCTGGTGGTACACCTGCGACAAATGATGGTGTTCCATCTTCTTCTAACAAAAAGCACTTTTGATTCATCCACACATCAACAGAATCCAATCCCACATAGATTGGCATATCACCAATAATGGAAATATCTTTTTCATGTGCATACGCTCTTAAAGATTCCCATTGTTTAAAAAAATAATATTGTAAAAACATTTGATAATGAATATCCTTAGTAAAAGGAATAAGTGAAAATGAGTGATCTTGGGGATAAAATTTATATTCTTCTTCCCATTCAACCCATGACTTCTCATGATTTTGCATTTTAAAAACTTTAAAGAGTGCATAGTCATATACCCATGAATTGTCTTGAACAAACTGTTGATAATCTGCATTTTCTTGAAAACGTGAAAAAGCTTTTTGGTACAATACTTCTTTTACCTTTCTCACATCCTGATAAGCAACAAAAGGCATTTGGCTATTATAATAAGCCACTTCTTCAGATTTTAATAATCCTTCTTTTACAAAATCATCTAAATCTAAATATAGTTCATCGCCAGCATGGGTTGATAAGGGCTGGTATGGTGAATTCCCATATCCTAAAGGATTTAATGGTAATATTTGCCACAAATGAATTCCCTTTCTTGACATTTTATCAACCAATGCATAAGCATATTTTCCAAAGTCACCAACACCATAACGATTTGGTAAAGCTGAGATTGGAAACAAGAGTCCTGCTTGTTTTGTCATACATTTCACCTAATATCCAAAGTTACTTTCAACAATAATAACTTTAATACGATTCACCTTTCCTTGATATCCTAATTTCACATAACTTGAACAAATGCGCTCTGGACTGAGACAATCCATACATTTTCCAGTTTTTATGCAAGGTGTCTTTTTGTTTAAACGCATAGCATTTGCTGGAGCACTACAATTTTTAATACGATTGATAGCTTCAGTTTCATCCTGACATATTTTGTTTAATCCAGCAATAACAATAACTTCCTTTGGACCATAGATCATGGCAGCAACACGATTTCCATTCCCATCAACATTATATAAACATCCATCCATTGTTAAAGCATTGGTACTCGTTAAAAAGATATCAGCAAAGAAAGCTTCTCTAAAACGATGTTCCATTACCTCTCTTGATAGTCCATTCTCATAACGATCAATAAAGTCAACATCACTTTCTCTTATCAAATCAATAACTCCTAATTCATTTAATGTCACACTTCCCCCTACCGCAATCTTTTGACCTTTGTGGAAAATACCTTTAAGATATGTTCTTAATTCCTCCTCATCCTTGACAATAAGACAAGTCATGTTATTTTTTTCAAAGGCTTTAATCAACTGATTTTCTTTTATTTCTAATAAATTTTCTAAATTCTTTTCCATTTTTCCTCCACATCTTTCATCATACATCTTTCCTCAATATACATTAGTATATCTCATTCTCGCACATTTGACAATTATCCTTTCAAAAAAAAGTCTTTCCTAACTGATAAATCAAAAAAGAAGTCATATATGCCATCATTGTTTGAAAAAAAGAAATGAGGATTGCTTGTTTCCATGAATTGACTTCACGTTTTGTTGTCATAAAAGCAGCAATGCAAGGTGTATATAGAGCGATAAAAACAAGAAATGATAAAGCAGTTAATGGTGTAAAGATCATTTTCAAAGCATTATTGAGACTTATTGTATCAGAAGCTATTGTCAGTATAGAGAGTGTTGAAACAACATTTTCCTTGGCAGTTATACCTGTTATAATTGCGGTCACAGCTCGCCAGTCATCAAAACCCAATGGTTCAAAAAGAAAGGAAAGTTTCTGTCCTATATCCGCTAGTATGCTTTCTTGACTACGCTCCACCATTTCTAATGAAAGATTAAAGTTTTGTAAAAACCAAATAAGAATTGATCCTAATAAAATCACGGTAAAGGCTTTCGTTACAAAATCTTTTGCTTTTGACCATACATTCAAATAAATGTTTTGATATGTAGGAAAACGATAGGTTGGTAATTCTAAGAGAAAAGGCATTTCTTCTCCAACAAACAATGTATTTTTTAAAAGAAGTGATGAAAGTATAGCTGTAAAGATTCCTATACTATAAATTGTGATAAAAACCAAAGCAGTTTTTTCTGGAAAAAAAGCTGTCACCATCATACTATAAATGGGTAGCTTGGCACTACAAGACATAAAGGGTGTGAGTGTAATTGTCAAATAGCGATCACGTTTACTCGACAAAGTTCTTGTTGCCATAATGGCAGGAACACTACAGCCAAATCCCATTAACATCGGGACAAATGAACGACCTGATAATCCCAATTTTCTTAAAGGTTTATCCATGATAAAAGCAACTCTTGCCATATATCCACTATCTTCCAAAAGTGAAAGGAAGAAAAACAAAATGATGATGACAGGCAAAAAGGAAAGTACACTCCCTACTCCAACAAATATACCATCGTGTATTAACGCACATACCCACTCAGCAACTTGATATTCTTTCAATAATAAAAATATACGTGTATTGATATCATTTATCCATTGGTTCATATAATTCTGAATAGGTGTTCCTAATAAATCAAATGTTATATAAAAAACCGAAATCATGATAAGGATAAAGAGAGGAATTCCTAAATAACGATGTGTTAAAAAGTGATCAATTTTTTGAGAACGTTGTTGTTCTTGAGTCTTTCGATAAGAATCTATGCATTTTTCAACGATTTGGTCAATGAGAACATAACGCATATGTATCATGATTGTTTCACGATCATACCCCTGCTCTTGTTCCATTGTTTTTATGATATGTTCAATTTTGCTATTTTCTTGTTGCGATAAATGTAATTTGTGTAAAATATTTTGATCGCCTTCAATCAATTGTGTTACACAATAGCGTAGTGGTAAATGATATTTAGAAGCATTCTCTTGAATGATTTCACTTAATGAAGATATGATAGGTTGCATAAGTGGTGTACATAAATCTAAATGATGAATGTCATGTTCGTTGATTTTATCAATTTCTAAAAGCAACTCTTTAATGCCACGATTTTGACTTGCAGACATAGGAATCACTGAAATTCCTAAACTTTGCTGAAGTTTTTCAATATGTATGCAATGTCCATTAGAGATGACTTCATCCATCATGTTTAAAACAAGAATCATAGGAATATTAAATTCTATTAATTGTAATGTTAAATAAAGACTTCTTTCAAGATGAGTTGCATCTACAATATTAATAATCAATTGAGGCTTTTCATTTAATAAATATTGAATGGAAACAGTCTCCTCCATCGTATATGCCGATAATGAATAAATACCTGGTAAATCAATAAGCTCTAGTGTTTGATGAATCCCTTTGATAAATCCCCTTTTTCGTTCTACTGTCACACCTGGAAAGTTTCCAACGTGCTGAGATGACCCTGTTAAATGATTAAAGAGTGTGGTTTTACCACAATTTTGATTTCCTATTAATGCAATCTGTTTATTCATGTTGTACCTCCTTGACAATAATCTGTGCTGCATCTTTTTTTCTTAATGTTAAAGTATAATGTCGTAAAAAGACTTCTATTGGATCACCCATCGGAGCAATTTTGCATACTGTAATTTGGGTTTGTGGTGTTAATCCCATTTCTAAAAGACGTCTACGTAACAATCCTGCACCTTTAATTGAGAGGATTATAGCTGAATGATTTGGCTGTATCTGATCTAATGTCATTGTCTATCCTTTCATTATATTGATAATATTTATGTAGAATGAATTGAATTTATTCTCTTTGAAGTCATTGACATGTGATTTGATTTTGATACAATAATAAAAAACGAGGTGAAAAAATGAAAAGATTATTGATTGTTGTTGATTTTCAAAAAGATTTCGTAGATGGGAGTTTAGGTTTTGAACAAGCAAAAACTTTAGAAGAAAAGATTGTCAAATATATTCAAGAATATCAAAATAATAATGATGAAATCGTATATACAATGGATACACATCAAGAAGATTATTTAGAAACTTATGAAGGTGTGCATTTGCCTATTGAACATTGTATTGAAAACACTGAAGGATGGCAGCTTTATGGTCAAATCAAAGATTTATTAAATGATTACTTATGTTTTAAAAAGTCGACCTTTCCTTCTTTAGATTTAGCTAATTATCTTAAAGATAAAGAATATCAAGACATTACACTTATTGGTCTCGTTTCTCATATTTGTGTACTTTCAAATGCAATCATGGCAAAAGCGGCATTACCACAAACGCCTATTCGTGTAGATATTCGTGCAACCGGAAGTTCAGATGAAAAAGTTCATATGGAAAGTATTGATGTCATGAGATCTTTACAGATAGAAATTATAGAATAAAAATAAAAGTCGTCATCTGCTATGATGCGACTCTTTTATTATATATCATTTTTCCCCTTATATTTTAGATACCTCTTCTAAAATACATTTCATACTCCTATTTCTCATTTCATATGTGATTGTTGATATATGTTATGAATATCATCTTTAATGATAGCATAAAATTCTCGAGCAAGATTTTGATTCATCTGGTCATTTTCTGATTGATTCAATGTATAATATAAGTTATATATAAAAGATGACTGTCCTAAAAAATACTGCACTTTTAAAATATAATCATCTTGATAGTCATGAGACAAAATAATAAATTCAGGCTTAATTACATCAAGGTCTTCTTTCTCATATTGAATGGATAAGAGTTCATACTTATTGAATGTTGCAATAGAAACATTATCTAATAAAGTAATATCTGGTTGATCATTAAGCCAATAAATATAGCCGAGAAAAATCCATGCTAATGTAGCTGACAATGAATAAACATAAAAAACACCAAAGTCAAAAAGTCCTCCAATAAATTCACTCACATAAATCATAATTAATAAAAGAATCATAAAATATGATTTTTTATTTTTATATTTGATTAAGATATCTCTTGTAACAAACAGAGTTTTAATAAAGAACAAAATAAAGACAATAAAGCCAAAAATACCTGTTGTCACTAATGTTTCCAAAAAGACTTGATGACTGTGAAGAATTTGTTGTCCTATTGACTGATCATTTGTTATATCTATTAACATAGGTCTAAAATTATGAGCCCCTATTCCATGCATAGGATTTTTTTCCCATATTTTTATTGTATTCTTGAGTAATGTAATACGACCACTACTGATTTCATCTGTTAATTGAATAATTTTAGGAATATTTTGTAGTTGACCACTCATTGTTAAAACAACAATTTCTTTCACTTTCCCTAACTGAAAACGACTTTCATTTTCAACAATTGCTCCTTGTAGTTGAGGAATCGTAAATGCAATTTTATTCATAACTGTAGACCCAAATATAATACACAAGCAAATACTTATATTTAGACATACTTTTTTGATTGTAGATATTTCTTTTGACCTGAAAAAATGATAATAAAGTACAGCTGTGATAATGATGGCCAAAATAATGAGAGCTGCACGACATTGTGTTAAAATCACATAAGATAATTGAATAATAATATTGATAAAATAGAGAAATTCAAATTTATAATGGTTTTTTATGGCAATCAATGACAAAAGAATCACAATGATAGCCAGAAAAGAAGCTGGATTACAATTGAAATAAATACCAAACAGCCTACTTCCCACAAGCCCAATATACCAACCATTATTCTCACCCGAAATATTCATAAAATACATAGCCAAAGATATAAAAGATGTAACACCAACAAATAAACATGTTATAGGAATGAGAGTATGAAGTTCTTGTTTTAAGGTTTTCAATGTCATTGATTTTGGTTGTTCAAATAATAATACAAAGATAAGAAATTGCATAAAGGCTATAAGATATGAATCTCTTGTAGAATAATCTTTATTGAAATATGTTGCCATTATCAATAACAATCCATATAGAGTAACTAACAACAAATGATTCTTGGAATATATCAGTTCTTTTTGAACAAGACTGTACAAAATGATACATACTCCATAAATAATGACAATTAGGGATAATGGATTGAATTGAATATCAAAATAGCCTAATGCCAATGTATTTGTAAGCATATAAATTATAAATAATATTTTAAAATATTTTCTTTGAAGAAAAATTTGATTCATCATTTTGATCTTCCTCCTTAAATCAAAAGAAGATGTGTTCGCACATCTTCCAATTCTTATTCGACTTTTTCACCATTTAAAACTTTTTGAATAGCTTGCTTGTTTTCCGCAACACTGCTTTCATTTGGAATCATATACCATAAATTACTTCCAGGCATATAAGCACCACCTGTCATCATTTTACCTGTTCCACTTAATTGCTTAGTAATGAATGTCCATGAAGCCATATCATTAATTTGCATTTGTATTAATGAAGTAATTTCTTTAGATGACATATTTGTTTCAAAAGAACCATCAATAGATTTTAATACACTAGAGTAACTTGTGATAATTGCAGGTGACATCATTTTCTTTAACATAGCTGTTAAGACTCTTTGCTGATTTGCCACACGTGCATTATCTCCTCCGCCTAAAGCATATCTTTCTCTTGAAAAGGCTAATGCCTGTTCACCATTGACATGATTTGTTCCCTTTTTAAAGCTATATCCAGCAGCAGATTTGAATGCTACAGGAGATTCAACATCAACTCCACCTAATGCATCAACCATTTTAATTAATGAAGTAAAGTTGACTCTAGCATAGTAGTTGATATCTATTCCCATAAAGTTTTCAACTGTCGCAACTGTATTTTGAATACCACCTAAACCTGAATGTGTTAATTTATCTTTCTTTCCTTTATTAGCTAAAGTGACATAATAATCTCTTGGAATACTTGTCATAAGAATTTGTTTTGTTTTTGGATTCACAGTAACAATCATATTCACATCTGATCTTGATACTGTTGAAACTTTTCCATATGTATCAATACCACTAATATAGATGACAAATGGATCTTTTGTAACGTTAACATCTTTAGAAATATCTTTAATTTCTTCTGTCTTTTCGTATGTCCAAATCACTTTTGTTTTTGATTCATAATCTTCATGTTTTTCTTCAAACATACCATTATACGCTTCATTTAAGTAAATAGCATCTGCTTTTTTAGAATACAAATCATCTGCTAAAGTAGCAAAATCATTAATATTTGTAGTTGTTAAAGAAGAACTCTCTTTTTTAAGTCCTGCAATGGCTTCTTCCATCACTTCTGGTTCTTCAGAAGTACACGTTTCAATTATTTTTCCATTTAAATCATCTAATGTCTCATAGCCACTTTCTTTTAAAACAACAACAGAAATACGTGATGTTTGTTCATTTGCACCAGTGATTGTATGAATTGTTGAATCTCCTTGTGCTATATATAAAGATCCAAGCAATAATACAATACTTAATAAAAGACTTATTATTTTACCTATAATATTACGTTTTTTCTTTTTTCCTTTTTCCTTTGATGGTTTCATCAAGAAAAAATTAATCAGACATAATATCGCGGTTAACATAATAATGACTATCGCATATTTCATAGGTATAGCACCTAATTTAAAAATAAAGCCAATTAAAACTAAAGATGCAAAAATTTGAATACCTAATATAATTTTCCAATCTGTTATTTTTGCAACTATGTTATTCTTTTTAGCCATAATATCCCTCTTTTCTTAAGTCTTTCTCATATTATCATATTGTTGTGTACTTTTCAAGAATATATGAATAATTCAAATTATTTCAATATTTAATACATATATTTATTATAAGACAAAAATAGATCAAATTTGTATATATTTTTAAATACTTCCCCTACTCATCTACAATCAACTATGGATAATAGTCAGTTATCCTTTATTGAAGAAAAGATTGCTGTTGGGAGAAATCGTTGCTATGTCACGTTTGTCTTAAAGTATGGTCATATGTGATAATTATTGAATATATCAGTATATTCAAT
>Ga0129308_1000432_pt1 | contig 62782 bp, 40 predicted proteins | sample L827metagenome_FD_94440 | JGI IMG/M metagenome (GOLD analysis project Ga0129308, IMG submission 94440) | Ring-tailed lemur group fecal microbial communities from Wisconsin, USA - L827 metagenome | ecosystem: Host-associated > Mammals > Digestive system > Large intestine > Fecal | place: USA...
CACATTATAGAAATTGCGTTTGACTCCTTTGAGAATAAGCGTTTTCGTGATCCGGATGTTCTGTATCCCTATCTCAAGGAGCAGATTAAAGATAGCGGAATGTACTATGTGCTGCTGGATGAGGCGCAGCTTTTGGGAGAGTTTGAATCTGTATTAAACAGCCTAATCCGTATGAAAAATGTGGATGTATATGTGACAGGAAGCAATGCTCGGTTTTTGTCCAAGGATGTGATTACCGAATTTCGGGGACGGGGAGATGAAGTTCATATGCATCCTCTCAGCTTTGCTGAATTTATGTCTGTCTATTCGGGAACGAAACAGGACGGCTGGAATGAGTATATGCTTTACGGTGGCCTGCCGCCTATCATGAATATTTCAAGTCCAGAGGAAAAGATTAGTTTCTTGAAGTCACTGTTCGAGGAGACCTATATTTCGGATATGGTAGGAAGGCATAATGTACGCAACCGGGCAGAATTAGAGGAACTTCTGAACATTCTCTCATCTGCTATCGGCTTGCTTACAAACCCGACAAAGTTGTCGGCTACCTTCAAAACTGTCAAGCAGAAAACTATCAGCAACACAACCATCAAAAGGTATATCGACTATCTTTGTGATTCCTTCCTGATCGACAGTGCTGTCCGATACGATATTAAGGGTAAGAAGTATATCGACACACCGGTCAAATATTACTTTACCGATTTGGGACTGCGCAATGCCCGTCTCAATTTCCGTCAATTGGAAGAAACTCATACTATGGAGAATATCATCTTCAATGAGCTGAAGATACGGGGCTTCAATGTGGATGTGGGCGTTATCGTTCTGAATAAAACCAATGAAAAAGGTCACGGAATCCGCAAGCAGCTAGAGATTGATTTTGTCTGCAACAAAGACTCTAAGCGCTATTATATCCAGTCAGCCTATGCGATTCCGGATCAGGCAAAGATGGAACAGGAGCAGCGCTCCTTGACGCTGACTGGCGATTGTTTTAAGAAGATTATCATCACGAAAGATGCACCTGCGCCGTATTACAATGACGATGGGGTGTTGGTTATGAGCATTTATGATTTCTTGCTGAATGAGAACAGTTTGGATAACTGATTTTATGGTCGGTAAATCGGGGCAGAATACGGTATTTTAGGAGGATTTTCGTTTATGATAAAAGTATTTTTAGCTGCTGCAGCACAAAATGATTGCACAAGCCAAAACGCAGTGTTATCAAGGGTTTGTGGGACTTTACAAAGAAAAAGTACACCAATCTTACACCAAGTAATTGGTGGCAAAATAATTATACGAGAATGTGATTTAAATGCAGGAAAGATAGAGAAGTGTTAATACTTATTGAAGCGTGGCTACTGATGATTGAATTGCCCTTGTGGGGGTGTTTGTGGCGATTTGGGGAAATTTTTATGTCATGAGGAAAAGCACCAAGGGACAAGTATGCCCATTGGGTGGGCTATGGTATGGGGCACAGTGAACTATGCAGTTAAGTATATAGTTTAAGTATTAAAGACAGAGAAAACGAAGCATTTATATTGACTTTCACGCTATATAAAAATATAATTATAAGCATAAAAGTCAATGAAAAGAAAGGGAACTATTGTGGGAGCAACTGAAAAAATTATCAAGATGGCAAAAGAGAATAATGGCACAGTTACTACAGCAATGGTGGTTGCAGCAGGTATCTTGCGTGGAAATATCAAATACCTTGTTGATAAGGGCATGATTGAAAAGTCAACAAGAGGTGTTTATATTTTGCCGGAAGTATGGGATGATGAAATTTTTAATTTGCAGAGTCGATTCAAAAGGGGAATCTATTCTCATGAAACAGCATTATTTCTTTGGGATTTAGCGGATAGAACGCCGAAACGATATCATATGACTTTTCCGGCGAATTATAATTTGACAAAACCAAAAGAAGAAAACATTCGATGTGTGCAATGTAAAGAAGCATTGTATGATTTGGGAGTAACAGAAGTGATTACGCCGGGAGGAAATATAGTAAGGGCTTATAGTGTGGAACGTACCCTCTGCGATATTTTACGCCCTCATAGTCATGTGGATATTCAAGTGGTCACGGAAAGTTTTAAACGTTATGCAACCAGACTGGATAAAAATATTCCTGTCTTGTCAGAGTATGCAAAAATCTTGAAGGTCGAGAAAAAACTCAGAGCATATCTTGAGGTGTTGTTATGAAAAATGCAATGCAGCTAAAAGCGATTATTAAAAATCTTGCAAAAGAAAAACATATCTCTGCACAGCTTGTAATGCAGAATTTTATGTTGGAGAGATTGCTGGAAAGAATATCTATTTCAAGATATCAACAGAATTTTATTTTGAAAGGTGGATTCTTGATCGCAGCGATGGTTGGACTTGATACTAGAGCAACCATGGATATGGACGCAACTATAAAAGGCTTGCCTGTCAATGAACAGACTGTACGGGAAATGTTTGAAGAAATTTGTAAGGTAGAATTAGATGATGATGTGACCTTTAGTTTTCGTAGCATTGGAGAAATCAGAGAGGGCGATGTATACACAGGGTATCGTGTTTCATTGTCTGCAAATTATCCACCAATGGCAATTCCGCTGAAATTGGATATTACGACAGGGGACAAGATTACACCGAAAGAGATAGAGTATCAATTTAAACTTCTCTTGGAGGACAGAAGTATTTCTGTGCTTGCGTATAATTTGGAAACAATTATGGCGGAAAAACTGGAGACAGTCATATCCAGAGGTGACCAGAATACCAGACCAAGAGATTACTACGATATCTACATATTGGCTAAGCTGCAATATGCAAACATAGATCCGGCTGCTTTAAAGGCTGCACTGATGGCAACCACAGAGAAACGTGGTTCGTCGGCAGTGGTTAAAGAGTATCGTAGTATTATGGACACGGTTAAGAAAAGTGAAGTAATGCAGAGGCAGTGGAAGAATTATCAGAAGGATTTTGAATATGCAACAGACATTGTGTTTGAGGATACGTGTGACGTGGTGGTAGAGTTGATGGATGAAGTTCTACGATGATTTTGTAAATCAGAATATACCATAGGGAGAAAAGAAGTGAGTATACAAGGAAATATGTAGGAATGTCATGAAGCGGTTGCAAGGGAGGAGTCGGCAAACTATGTGAGCTTTGTAATGGGTCCGGGTGGGCTGCAGGATTATGTGGAAAGTGAAATTCAAACGGTAAAGGAAAATATTATAAACGGCAAGAAAAATGGAAAGTGCATCAAGAGGTATAACAAAGGGTTTCATGTGATGGTACTTAATCTTTACAAAGGAGATTTTGATAATGTTTGAAAAGTATGATATAAAGACGTTTGATGCGTTAAGGAAACAGCATAATATTATGGTTTTAGTTGGGAATGGGTTCGATGTTGCGATATTGAATAAATATAGTACAGGTAGTTTGCAGGGAAAAACATCAACGTATAATGACTTTTATGAATACCTTAAATATTTTCGTTTGTGTGATGAGAATAATATTTTGTTTAAAAGAATGACAGAAGATTTATTAAATGGTAGAGAGAATTGGAGCGATTTTGAGGAAACAATTAGTAAGTTGCTAGAAGATAGAACTGTGGAAATATCTGAGATAGAAAAATGTGTAGATGAATTTCAATCGTATTTTACACGCTTTTTAAATGATTTAGTGGATTCTTCGGTGTTGCTGAGAATGAATGCAGATGTTAAAGAGAAGGCATTGGCAATTCAAAGTTTATCCCACTTTATGAAAGACTTGCCAGATACGTGTGATATAAAGTTTCCTGCAACGACAGACCACTATGATTTATTCAACTTTCTCTTTGTGGATTTTTGTTATACATCGTTACTAGATAATTACATGTATTTAGATAAAGGGCAATTTGAACCTCATGCATGGAAAAATGCAGACCGTCATTTTGAATTTTATCCAGAAATGGTATTAACATCAAATCCTACTAGATATTCTTCTTATTTGGTGATAGATGTCATTCATCCACATGGAATTCAGGATGTTCCAAGGTCAATTTTATTTGGAGTAGATATACCTGATTTCAATAAAGGAACATCAAAGGAGAAACGATTGATTAAATCATATTGGTCTAGATATGATGTGAAATATAAATCGTACTTTGAAGAAACAAAGCTATTTATAATGTATGGTATGTCTATCTCTAAGACTGATGGTTGGTGGCTGGATCAGATATTTGAAGGCATAATTAATAGTGGAGCTGAATTGATAATATACAAATATGGTTGCGAGAATGAAGAGAACATTAAAAACCAATTTGTTCAAGCATGTATAAGGCATAAAAATGTAATAGAAGCAGATATTGAAGAAGTTAAGCAGCATATTTATGTTGTTACATTTGAAACGAATGATACATATTTTCTGGGACTGGAAAAAAAGGAATACAAGACGATATAGAAGAAGGAAGGTTACATATGACAGGTGAAAAGTTTACATTAATGCAATACTCAGTTAGCGCGATCCTTGGTTTGATTGATGTAGAGGATTTTGTTATTCCTGAAATTCAGAGACCATTTGTGTGGAAGAGAAGTCAGGTTAGAGATTTGATTGATTCATTGTACAACGGTTATCCAACCGGATATATTATCACATGGAAAAATCCGGATGTTAAGACAAAGGATGGCGGTAAGGCAAGCGGAAAGAAAGTGTTAATTGATGGTCAGCAAAGAGTTACTGCTTTAATGGCTGCTATCGCCGGAAAAGAAGTCTTGGATGATGATTTTAACAAAGAAAGAATAAAGATAGCGTTTAACCCCTTGGCAGAAGATGAAACAAAGCGTTTTGCGGTGCAGGATGCTTCGCATTTAAAGGACAAGCGTTGGATACCGGATATTTCTGTTGTCTTTGATATAGAGTTTGATTTCTTTGATTTTGCGATGAAATATTGCGAAGTGAATGAAGGAATTAAACCAAATGAAGTGAATAAGGCTGTAACAGCATTGAAAGGAATCGCCAACCGACAGATAGGTGTTATTGAGTTGGATGCAGCATTGGATATTGATGAAGTTACGGAAATCTTTATCCGTATTAATTCCAAGGGAACGGCTCTTAGCCAGTCAGACTTCGTAATGTCTAAAATGGCAGCAGATACAATTCATGCAGGTAGCCTTATGAGAAAGACGGTGGATTATTTCTGTCATTTGGCTGTAAAACCGGATTTCTATTCGCAGCTAACACATGATGCAGAATTCCAAGCATCGAAATATGCGGATAAAATAAAATGGTTAGCGAAAGATTATGATGATATCTATGATCCGGATTATGGCGATATGCTTAGAGTGTCGTTTATGCATCAGTTCCGGAGAGGTAAATTGGCGGATTTGGTTAGTTTGCTTTCAGGACGTGATTTCGTTACGAAGGAATTTAGAGAAGATATCGTAGAAGAGTCCTATGGAAAATTGGATGCTGGTATTATGGGTTTTATCAACCAGTATAATTTTTCGCAGTTTGTTATGGCAATTAAGGGTGCCGGATATGTATCAAGTAAGCTCCTTAATTCAAGAATGACATTAGACTTTGCATACACATTGTATTTGATGTTATTGGATGACCCTGCAATTCCGAATGCTCAGATAAAGAGATATGTACAGAAGTGGTTTGTTCTTTCAACATTGACTTCAAGATACATAGGTTCACCGGAAACGCAGATGGATCGTGATATGAGAACAATTGGAGAGAAAGGATTCTTAACATTTTTAACAGATGTTGAGGCTTCGGCACTTTCAGAAGCTTTTTGGACAGTTACATTGCCTCAGAATTTGGAAACATCATCTGTTAACAGTCCGGCGTTTAATACATTTTTAGCTGCGCAGATTAATATGAATTGTAATTCCATGTTGATGAACGGCACGAAAGTTGCAGATTTGATTACAATTTCAGGAGATGTGCACCACATATTCCCTCGTAATTATCTGAAAAATAATGGCGTGGATAACAAGACTAAATATAATCAGGTTGCGAACTACATATACCTTGATACGCAGGTAAATAAAGCAATTAGTGATGATGCACCGAATGTATACTTCGGAAAGGTTTTGAATCAGTGTGAAGGTGAAAATATAGTGCTGGGAAATATTGCAGATAAAGACTTGCTTGCAATAAATCTTGAGGAGAACTGTATTCCACAAAATATTATGAATATGACAGTTGAAGACTATGATGAATTTTTAACTGAGAGACGTAAAATGATGGCAGCGTTGATACAGAAGTATTATGAGAGGTTGTAAATTATTATACTGATGAATCAAAGCAGTTTTTTGACTATGAACTTCCGATAATTTTTTATTATCAGAACCTTATACGAAAGGATGGCAGGTCTATGAAACCGGAAGAACGAGCACGTGTAAAAATAGATAAGCAATTAAATAATGCAGGATGGGAGATTGTATCAAGAAATGAGTATGTGCCCAATAGTACCTTAGCAGTAAAAGAAGCTATTATGCGCGGGAATACGGAGAGTGACTATTTACTATTCATAGAGGATAAGGCTATTGCGGTTGTCGAAGCTAAAAAAGAAGATAATCCATTAGGAGAGGCTGTTGAAAGACAGGCGGAAGGATATGCTGTTAAGCCGCAGTCTTGGTATGGCCTGTGGTTCGACAATCTTATTCCTCTTGTATACATGGCGAATGGTAATAAAATTTATTATAAAAATATGCTTGTGCCAGATAGTGAGTATGAAGAATTGACAGAGATGCACTCACCTAAAAAGATGTTACAGATAATTGGTAAGAAATCCGAATTTGGTGCACTACCATTGCTAGAAAAACAGGGATTAAGAGAGTGTCAGTACAAGGCAGAGATAAATCTTGAAAAGTCATTAAAAAGTGGAAATAAGAAGAATCTTGCAATTCTTGCAACTGGTTCAGGTAAAACATATTTAGCCTGTTTGGCTTCTTATCGTATGTTAAATTATACATCTACAAAAAGAGTATTGTTTCTAGTAGATAGAAATAATCTTGCGAGACAAACAGAGAGTGAATTTAATTTGTTTGATAGGACAGAAAAGCAACAGTCTTTAAGCGATTTGTATAAAATCAATCGTCTTAGAAAAGAGTCTGATATTAAAAGTGATATTGTTATATCTACGATACAAAAATTATTTGCGGTATTAACAGGTCAAGCATTGACAGATGATAACGAAGATACTGAGGACGAAAACGCAAAACGAGTAGAGGAAAAAGAACTTGAAGAAGTTGTGCAATTAGGAAGTGATTTAAAACTTCCTCCAGACTATTTTCAGTTAATTGTGGTGGATGAGTGTCATCGTTCTATTTATGGTAAATGGAAGGCGGTATTAGATTATTTTTCTGGTGCAAAAGTGTTAGGACTTACAGCAACACCAACTCCAGAGGCATATAGTTATTTTAATAATAATGTTATTGAAAAGTATACATATGATGATTCTGTTGTTGATGGTGTAAATGTTCCTTCTCGCGTGTACAGAATTGCAACAGAAGTTACAGAGCATGGAGGTACGATTGAAGCGGGAACGGAGATTATCGAAACGTCTAAGGGGAAGTCAGAAACTACAACATATGCAGTTACGAATACGATTGAATATGCACCGACTCAACTTGATAGATCTGTTATCAATAGAAATCAAATGAAAACGGTTTTGACAGCTTATAAGAATGCTATTTATACCGAATTATATCCAGAGCGGGAAGAAAAATGGGAGTATATTCCAAAGACTTTAATTTTTGCTAAGGATGATAATCATGCAACAGAGATTGTAAATATTGTGAAGGAAGTGTTCGAAAGTGAGTTTGAGGATGGTGAAGTCCCTGAAAATTATGTTCAAAAAATCACATATTCATCTGGTGATTCAAATGCATTGATAAGAGATTTTCGTATAGAGGAGGATTTTCGTATTGCTGTTACTGTAACATTAGTAGCAACCGGAACAGATGTTAGACCTTTGGAAGTTGTTTTTTTTATGAAAGATGTTCAATCCGATGTGCTATACACACAGATGAAAGGACGTGGATGTAGAGTAATTAAAGAGGATAAATTGAAAGAGGTCACGCCAAATGCACATACAAAAGAATGTTATTATATTGTTGATGCAGTTGGTGTAACAGAGCATGAAAAGTGCATTCCGAAACCCGGAAAAACACCGGGTGGCACACGTAAGATATTATCCTTAGAACACTTGTTAGAACATTTGGCACATAATGAAGTAAGTGATGAGAATATGATGCTCCTTAGAGATTATTGCTCAACCATCAATAGAAGATATGAGGATGATGCATTGTTTGGGCATCATTTGGATTACTTTATTACCTCTTACGGATTTGCTCCAAGAACAATTGCAAATAATATTAACCAAGCCTTCTCAGAAGGAATTATGGTGGAGTATATAAGTCCATCGCATGATAATTCTATGAGAATGGGACTTATATATTGTTTGATTAGCAATATCCAGGCACGAAAGAAATTGCTTGAAATGCAGAAAGGATATCATATTGTATCACCGGATACAGACGAGTTGTTATACGCAGGTTTTTCAAAGGAATCAGCTAGAGATTACATTGATAACTTTGAAAAGTTTTTATTAGAAAATAAAGATAGTATTGAAGCACTCAGAATTATTTATAACTCTGAGGATGTATTAATTACGCACACGATGTTATGTGAGTTACAGGAACGTTTGTTAGCGGAAAACAATCAATACGGTGTTTATCAGATATGGAAAAATTACAAATTGCTTGATATAGAAGGTAGCGTTGAAGAATTAGATATAAAATCAAATGTTAATATGCTTACAAATTTGATCCAGATAGTTCGTTTTGCGTATCGTAAGAATACGAAATTAACAAGCTTACTAAATGGATATACACAACGATTTAGTCTATATTGTGGACAAGCTCAGCGTGTGTTGACAGAGGAACAAAAAGAGATTATGAAACAGATTGCAGAATATGTACTCAATGAAGGAGCGATATCCATTGCAGAGTTAAATGTTGTGGATACTGATTTGTGGCGTAAAGGTGTCATGAGTTTTGGAATTCCGTCGTTGACTAATGAAATGCAAACATTATCAAAATTTATATTAAAGGTGGCATAAAGATATGGCAGATAGTATACAAACAAAAAGTGAAGCAGCATTAGTGAAGAAGGTTGGAGATATTGCAAATGTTCTTGCGGCAGCAGGTGTTGGATTCACGGATTATTTAACGCAGCTTACATATATCCTTTTTTTGAAGATGGATGATGAAAAGGAAAATCTTGGTCTTGGAAGTGCTATCCCAGAAGGTTATAAGTGGAAGGAACTTGCGGAGTTGAGTGGTACAGACTTGGTAGAAAAATATGAGGAAATACTTAAGGAATTAGCCAAGGACGATGGATTGATTGGAACTATATTTACTAAAGCATCAAATAAAATTGACCGTCCAGTATTGCTGGCTAAAGTAATAGAAATGGTATCTAGTGAAAACTGGTATATGATGGAAGGTGATTTGAAAGGTGCTATTTACGAAGCAATCCTTGAAAAGAACGGTCAGGATAAAAAGAGTGGTGCAGGACAGTATTTTACGCCTAGAGCATTGATAAAGGCTATGGTAGAAGTTACAGATCCGAAAATTACTGAAACAGTAGCAGATCCGGCTTGTGGTACTGGTGGCTTCTTGTTGGCTGCATTTGACCATATGAAGATTCAAAGTAAAGAGATTTCAAAACAGAATTTCTTAAAAAATCATGCTTTGTTTGGCGCTGATAATACACCACTCGTGGTAACACTTGCGTCTATGAACTTGTATTTGCATGATATAGGAACTACTAAGAGCCCGATTGTATGTCAAGATTCTTTGTTGGATACATCGGATGCTATGTTTGATGTTATTCTTGCAAATCCACCATTTGGTGTAAGACCACAGGGGAGTGTAGAGGTGTATGCGAACAGACCTGAATTTGTAAAGACTTCGGATAATCAGGTTAATTTTTTGCAACATATTATGTCTATTGTAAAAACTGAAGGAAGAGTTGCGGTTGTTTTACCGGATAATGTTCTAACTGATGGAAATGCAACTGCAAAGGTTCGTGAAAAACTGTTGAAGGACTTTAATCTGCATACGATACTTAGATTGCCAACTGGTATTTTTTATGCTGGTGGTGTGAAGACAAATGTTTTGTTTTTTGAAAAAGGAAAAATGACAAAAGATATTTGGGTATATGACTATAGAACAGGTATTAAGCATACCATGGCAACTAAGCCGATGACACGAGCGCATCTTGATGATTTCGTGGAGTGTTATTGTTCCGGTCATATGGAAGATAGGACGCAAACATATTCAGAAGAAAATCCGAATGGAAGATGGAGAAAGTTTACGCAGGGCGAGGTTTATTCACGTGAACAATTAAAGCTTGATTTCAAATGGATAGATTTAGAAGAAAAAGATGATAGAACAGTTACTGAACTTCTTTCTGATATGGAGGATAAGGCTACGGCTATCGTAGGGGCAATATCCAAGCTACAGGAGATTTTGGGAGGTATTGATCTGTGATAGAGACAAATTTATTAAGAGAGAAAGTGCTTGACTTGGCCATCCGTGGTAAGTTAGTTTCACAGGATCCAAATGATGAGCCTGCATCGGTATTATTGGAACGTATTCGTGCGGAAAAACAGCAGATGGTTAAGGATGGGAAACTCAAAGCCAAAGATATAAAGAATGATACAATTATATTCAAAGGTGAGGATAATTTACATTATGAGAAGTTTCAAGATGGAACCGTGAAATGTATTGAGGATGAGATACCATTTGAAATCCCTAGTTCTTGGAGTTGGGCTAGGCTAGGGGCTGTATCAGAAGCAATCGGCGATGGTGATCACCAACCGCCCCCTCAGACTCTCACAGGGGTACCATTCCTTGTTATTTCAAATGTTTCTAATGGGAAGTTATCCTTTACCGAAACTCGTTTCGTCAGCAATGAGTATTATGATTCGCTTCCGGAAAGCAGGAAACCACGAAATGGTGACTTGCTATTTACAGTTACCGGATCATACGGCATTCCAGTGCTGGTAGACACAGATATTCAGTTTTGTTTTCAACGCCATATAGCCATAATTCATCCCTGCATTATTACGAACCATTATCTCTATGCTGTTCTTGGCTCAGCGTATATCAAATCGTTCTGTGACGCAAAAGCTACTGGTGTAGCCCAAAGGACAGTAAGCCTTACAACATTAAGAGATATGCTTATCCCGATAGCTCCTCTTTCAGAACAAGCAAATATATTCGCTCAAGCCGAAATGCTACTTCAAATTATTGAGGAGATTACATTTGGCCAGAAAGACTTGTTGGAAACGATTGCGACCACAAAAACACGGATTTTGAACCTAGCAATTCGTGGTCGACTCGTGCCCCAGGATCCAGCGGACGAGCCTGCTTCGGTGCTTCTGGAGCGTATTAGATCTGAGAAAGAAGAACTGATAAAACAAGGCAAAATCAAGCGTGATAAGAAGGAATCTATCATCTTCAAAGGTGATGATAACTCTTATTATGAGAAGCTAGGAAATGAAGTAGTATGTATTGATTATGAAATACCATTTGATTTGCCGAATGGATGGGTTTGGTGCAGGGGGATTTCTTGCTTCTCAGGAATGGAAACGAAAAAGCCTATAGATGAATATTTTGACTATATTGACATTGATTCTATCGACAATAAAGTCCACAAAGTGAAGCAACCCAAACATTTAGCAAAAAAAGATGCACCAAGCCGTGCAAATCGAGCTGTAAATGCAGGAAGCGTGTTGTTTTCCTTCGTTAGACCATATTTGGAAAATATAGCATATATAGAGGATACACATAAAAATTGTATTGCATCAACAGGATTTTATGTTTGTAGCTCCAACGGAATGTTGCATCCTCCGTTTATGTATTATCTTATGACATCCGAATATGTTGTCCATGGATTAACCCAATTTATGAAAGGTGATAATTCACCCTCTATTAGTAAAGAAAATATTGAGAGTTGGCTTTACCCCATTCCACCGATTGTGGAGCAGAAAATTATATGTAAAAAAATAACTGAATTGTTTAATATAATTGAGAAAGTGGAGCAGAGTCTCAATTGAGGCTCTGTTCCATATTGTTAAGTCTTTGATTAATTGTATTTATAGTATCCACAATTTGTTTTTGTTCTAAAACTGGTGGCAAAGGAACAAGAATATTTGATAAAGTTTCTGTTCGCAATTCTTTTTGGTTCGTAGAACCTTCCCCAACTGTTTCTAGGTATGGTTGTTTTAATTTGAGTAGTGCATAAATATACTTTGCTACTACTAATTCAGAAACACGAATTGTTGTAATGTGAGAATCAGGAACAATAGGCAACCCATATATATCATCACTTTTCTCAAATATTCCAACGCGACCCAATGTACCTGTACCTGTTGAATTAATTACAATATCGTTATATTGCATAAAAAATTCAGGTGGATATTTTTTCAAAATGCTTTCATCAAGGTACTGAGCCAGCGAAATATTTATGACACCTTTTTTTGTATTACATTTTTGAGCAAATACAAGCGTGCTACTTTTTTCAGAGTATTTTGGTGCTTTTCCACGCTGGATTTCTTTTTTACAAAGCATATTAAGACGACACCAAACCCAATTTTCTGGTATATCAAAAGGGATTTCATCTGTTATATCAATGATATTTTCATCAATCTTCTCATAATAAGAGGAGGCAACACATCTCCGATATAATGTTTTGCGGTTTAATCCGTAAAATTTTTATATGGAGGTGTCTTTTTATGAAGACAGAACAAAGTTTTGAGGAACATTTGAGAAAGGGAAACCTTTCGGAAAACACCATCATATCTTATCTGTGGACTGTAAATTACTTTCACGAACATTATGATAAGATAAGCAAAGATAATCTATTGGCATACAAGGGTTATCTTATGGAATTTTTCAAGCCGAAAACAGTAAATTTACGAATACAGGGCATCAACAAATACCTTGAATATCTCGGCAAAGAAAAACTTCAACTTAAAGCAGTTAAGGTTCAACAGAAAAACTTTCTAGAAAATGTTATTAGCAATGCAGATTACAAATTCCTAAAAACGCAGTTGAAAAAAGACGGTAATATGGAATGGTATTTTGTTGTATGGTACTTGGCTGCAACTGGAGCCAGAGTGAGTGAACTTATTCAAATCAAAATAGAACATGTTGAAATCGGTTATTTTGACCTTTATACAAAGGGTGGAAAGTTGCGAAGGTTATACATACCAAAAAGATTGAGAAATGAAACACTTGAGTGGCTTAATGAAGAAAAACGTACATCAGGGTACTTGTTCCTAAATCGTTACGGTGACAAGATTACTACACGCGGAATATCACAGCAGCTAAAGAATTATGCTGATAAATACGGACTGGACAAAAAAGTTGTTTATCCGCATTCTTTCCGTCATCGCTATGCTAAGAATTTTCTTGAAAAATTCAATGATATAGCTTTACTCGCAGATCTTATGGGACACGAAAGCATAGAAACCACTCGCATATATCTTCGCCGCACAGCAAGTGAACAGCAAGCTTTAGTTGACAAAATAGTAACTTGGTAGAGTAAAAGCCGCCTTCGTTATTTGAGGGCGGCTATTGTTATGATATTACATTAATAATTCTATCTAGTTGTGTAAAGACAGTTTCAATTGCTTTAACAATTCGCTTTTGCTCATTATACGGTGGAAGCGGGATTGTAATCTCTTTTAATTTGCTTAAACTTGTTCTTGAACGACCAATTCCATGAACATCGCCAGATATAATGCTGTTAATAGTTGGGCTGTTAAGCATATACATCACATACTTATTACTTATCTGTTCTGATAATCGCAATCGCACACAATCAGACGAAATTACATAATTTTTTTCAAGATGTGGTACGATTATTGTTCTACCTGATGGCATCATTTTAGCTATAACAATATCTTCCGGATATGAAATACATCTTTTAAGGGTTTCAGCGTGCTCAAAAGTTGTGTATTTAACACCGTTATTACGCCAAACGAATTCACCAATGTTATTTAATTGTATAATCCTTACTTCTCTTTTTTCAGTATAATGCTCTGTTTTTAAGTTACTACCAAAAGGTCCGTCAACAAAAGAATTATCATATGGTGCTGAAAGTGACTTCAATTTACACCAAGACCATCCTAGGGGTAAATCATATGGTAATGTATCATCAATGCATATAGTGTTTTCGCTTATAGTTTCATAATAAGAGTTATCATCACCTTTGAAGATGATAGATTCCTTCTTATCACGCTTGATTTTGCCTTGTTTTATCAGTTCTTCTTTCTCTTCACGGATGCGTTCCAATAACACAGATGCAGGTTCATCGTTCGGATTCTGTGGTACAAGTTTTCCGTGTATAGCAAGGTCGAGGATTTTAGATTTGATTTGTTGAATACATTGTCCAAGTTCGAGCTTTTCAGTTACTATAAAATTGTTCCAATATAATGCTTCAAATGCCTTCTTTGAAATCCTTGATTGTTCATTGAATGGAGGCACTGGAATAAGAAATCTCCCCAACTTGGTCGCATTTATATTTGATTGATTAACTGCGTCTGTTTTTACAAGCAAACAGATTTCCTTAATATACCCGCTATTCATCACACAATTAAGATATTCGCCATCTAAGAAAGGACGAATTCTAATTAAATATCCAGCATAAATGGCTGCTAATTCGCCACGATATATTGCTGTTTTTCCGACCCATTCAGAGCTATTTGTACGATTGAAAAGTAAATCGCCTTCAGTTAATGAGTACTTATCAATATCTTCTTTATCCGAAGAATAAACAAGGTCTGTATAATCAATTTCTCCTTGTTGAAGATTTCCCATACGCAAAACAGCAATTTTTCCACTTAATGAAGATTTTTTAGAAGTTCCATAGGGTAGATCTTGAGTTAGGGAAGACATTCTTGCCCACGCCCACCCTTCCGGCACATCAAATGGTATCTCATACTCAATACATTTCACGGTTCCATCTTGAAACTTCTCATAATGTAAACTATATATAGAGAAATTTTATATTTCTATACCCTCTCAAAACGTACTTTTTTGTGAGTACCTTATGAGAGGAAGCTTTTAGAAACAGGAACTTCCCGACGAACCTTGACAAATAACGGACAAGCATCCGTTCATAGGGCAGCAATCTGAATACAGAAATTATTCTGGGAGCTGATTGCCGGTGCGCCATGAGGCATCTGCAAAGATATATTTTCTTCTCTGTCTTTGTGAAATGGATAGTAAGATGTGGAGCGATTTCAAATCGGACAATAGCATTCTGTGGCAGGAATGTGCGATGAGCAGAATAATGGATAATGATACTCCTTGAGATAGCCGGCACGCAGTGGCGGAGGTGAAATTCCTGTGATGTCTATGCCAAAGACAGTTCAGATTGTACCAAGTACATTTTGTTTTGATATACAAATCAAAGAAAGGAAAGGAGGTATCAGTGGAGAAATACAAGAACAAAAGCATCCCTATTTGGGAAAAATCAAACCTGACTCTGACGGAGGCGGCAGAGTATTTCAACATCGGAGAACACAAGCTGCGGGAGATTACTAACAATCACAAGTGCAATTTCGTCCTGTTCATTGGCACGAAACGGTTGATAAAGCGAAAGGAATTTGAAAAATATCTGGAGCAAGTTAGTGCGATATAGGACATATTCACAGTTGTATGTCTAGATAAAACGAGCCTCATATGGTATGATATAGGTACTGCATTTGAGGCTCGTTCCGTAGGTAAAAGGTCTGTTACAGTCTTTTGAAGGAAAGGAGGCAATAGATGCCTAGTAAGAGAAAGGACAACAAAGGCAGGTCGTTAAGGACGGGAGAGAGCCAGAGAAAAGATTTGACATACATGTATCGTTACACCGATATGAGAGGGAAACGGCAGTGTGTCTACGCAGACGATTTGAACAAGCTGCGTGAAAAGGAAAAGAAAATACAGTTAGATACCTTGCAGGGATTGGATATATCCGGTGGAGGTATTACAGTGATTGAAATGGTAGAGCGATACGTTAGTCTCAGAAGAAATGTGCGTTACAACACCACAGTCGGGTACAATTTTGTACTGAATATTTTACGCAAAGAGCAATTTGGATACCAGAAAGTGAACAAGGTCAGAGTGGTAGATGCCAAGAGATTTTTGCTAAATTTGTATGACAAAGGAAGGGGTTACAGTAGCATTAATAGTATCAAGGGTGTGTTAAAACCTGCTTTTCAGATGGCGGTTAATGATGACTATCTCAGGAAAAATCCATTCGATTTTAGGATGGATTTGATACCCAATAACAGTCAAAAGAGAGTGGCAATGACCGAGGAAGAACAGGAACGATATCTGGAATATGTTCGGGGTGACGAGCATTTTAGTCGGTACTATGACGAGATAATCGTGCTGCTTGGAACCGGGATGCGAATTAGTGAATTCATGGGACTTACCTTTTCGGATTTGGATTTTGAGGAGCGAAAAATAAGGGTGGACCATCAGCTGACCAGAACCCGGAATGGCAAATACTATGTGGAGAAAACCAAGACGGAGAATGGTGTCCGCTTTATCTACATGACGGATGAGGTAAAGGAAGCATTGCTGAATATTATTGCAGGCAGGCAAAAAACACGCAAGGAAATGGTGGTGGATGGCTATAAGGGATTTCTACTGTTGGACAAGGATGGAAAGCCGAAAGTAGCAATGCATCTGGAGCATGTCATGAAGCGGTTGCTTGATAAATACAATGCCACTCATGAGGAGCAGTTACCGAGAATAACGCCCCATGTGCTTCGACATACCTTTTGTACCCGGATGGCAGAGCGTGGAATGAATCCCAAAACATTGCAATATCTGATGGGACATGCTGACATTACGGTGACTTTAAATGTGTACACCCATGCATCTTACACCAAAGTTGCAGATGAAATGGCTCAAATCACCGCTGTTTAAGCGGGTTACAGGCACATTTTATTTACACCAATTTTACACCAAATGACTGTAAAAATACGAAGAATTATGAAGATTAATGCCAAGATACGGTAAAAAGTAATATGGCAGAAACATAAATTAGCGGGAATGGAGAAACTCCCACAAACCCAGATAAATCAAGGGTTTACAAGGAATTGTAAGCCCTTGTGGAAACGAAAAAGAGGAGAAAAACCAACATGATAAAAATATTATTCGTCTGCCACGGCAACATCTGCCGCAGCACCATGGCTGAAAGTGTCATGACATACATGGTAAACCAAAGAGGTCTCAAAGATCACTTTTCCATCTCCTCCGCAGCAACCAGCAGGGAGGAGATCGGCAACCCGCCACACCACGGAACAGTGAATAAGCTCCGTCAATTGGGTATTCCCTTGGTGCCACACCAGGCAGTGCAGATGACGAAGAACGATTATGAAAAGTATGATTACCTGATAGGAATGGACGACTGGAATATTCGGAATATGCAGCGTATTGCGGGAGGAGACCCGGAGCACAAGATATTTAAGCTTTTGGAATTTGCGGGTAGTACCAGAGATATTGCAGATCCATGGTATACCGGCAACTTTGATGCGACCTATAACGATATAGAGGAGGGCTGCAGTGCCCTCCTCGAGAAAATAAGCAAGTGAATTTGGTGTCAAAGGCAATCTTATGCATTGCAAAGACAATTGCACAAAATTATGGAGCTGTCAGCTTCGATAAATGGATTTTCTAAATGTTCTTGGAAAATTTTTCTGCGCACGCAACCGTCCGTAATTCGCCATCCGGGCGAAAATACGGACTTTTCGGGACATCCGTGTCCCGAAATTGCTAACGAAAGCAGAACATTAAGAAAATCTCATTTCTCTTCGCAATGACAACTCCATAATTTTTGCGCAATCTGCCACTTCATCAAAAAATTAGCTTTTTCCCCTGGCATAGATGTAAAATTTAATTCTTAATCATTTCAACAGCCTGCTCCATAACCTGAGCAACCTTGTCGCACCATCCGTCGAATTCAGGGTCTTCCACCTGGCATTCCGGATGGGAGAGCACATATTCTACGGTGGAGCGGATGCCCTGATCGGCTCTTACCGCAGCGATGAAGCCGGGTACAAGCCTTTTCAGCTTGGTATTGTCAAATACTACCGTATTTGCCTTGTCGCCGAGAAGGCTTCCGGTGAAATCGTATTTACTGCAGGCATCCAGAAACTCGGAGGCTACATGAATTGCGTTTAGCTTTACGCCCAGAGCATCTGCAATAATCTGATAGATTTGATTCCAGGTCACGGACTCGTCGGAGGTAATCTGAACTGCTTCGCCGATAGCGTGAACATTTCCCAGTAAGCCCACGAAGGCTTTGGCAAAGTCGGAGTTATGAGTTAATGTCCATAGAGAGGTGCCGTCTCCGTGTATGATAACGGGGCGTCCCTCTTTGATTCTTTTTACCACGGCATAGCTGCCGTTATCGCCATGCACGCCTAAGGGAACGGAACGCTCATCATAGGTGTGGCTGGGACGGATAATGGTAACGGGAAAGCCTTTTTCACGGTATAGACCCATTAAGTAGTCCTCACAGGCAATTTTGTTTCTGGAGTACTCCCAGTAGGGATTTGCAAGAGGTGTTGCCTCGCTGACGCGGTAATCGGAAAGCGGCTTCTGGTAAGCGGAAGCGGAGCTGATGAAAAGGAACTGATTTGTCCTGCCCTCAAAAAGCCGGTAATCCCGCTCAAGCTGTGCCGGAACAAAGGCAATGAAATCGGCTACCGCATCAAATTCCAGATCTTTAATCATATCCCTTACAGCAGCTTCATCATTGATATCAACCTTTAATTCAATTAAATTTCCCGTAAGATCGCTGTTGCGGTTTCCTCTGTTAATGAGATAAAGAGTATGCCCCTGAGCTAAGAGCAGCCTGGAAATAGCCATACTGATGGTTCCGGTGCCGCCGATAAATAATATTTTCATGTGATGACCTCCTTTACAATCATGCTTGCTATTGGATATTTCCATTTTAATGGTTGTACGGAGGAAATAATAGAAAAAAATTATTTATAAATAGGATTAAGATAGCAAAAGGTAACTTTCCATCTTAATCCTAATAGTATAATCACCGATATTTCCTCACCGCAAACATGCACAGAAGCGTCTGGACCATCTGACTGGCGATTAACCCGATCAGATAACCGTGTATGCCAAACTTAGGGATGGCCAGGAACACAAAGCAAAGCCGTACCAAAAGACTGATCATGCTGTAGGTAAAGGTGGCGCCCGTCTTTCCCAGGCCGTTTAAAATACTGTTTAAGGTGCTGGCGATATACATCAGAGGGCAAAGAAAGCTGAGCACCAGAATAAAGCTTCCGGCCAGTGTGCTTTGATAGAGAAACTGTCCTAAAAATCTGCCGAACAAAAGAAACAGTGATGTAAATAAAACTCCCAGTCCGAAACCGTAGCTTATGGATTTATGTACGGCTTTTTTGATTGTGCCCACATTATCGGAGGCATCTGCTTCTGATACAATCGGAAGAAGCAGAACGCAGATAGAGTTGGTGATGGCGCTTGGAAAAAGGATAAGAGGCAGCGACATACCGGTGAGAACACCGTACACACTTAAAGCCGCCGCATTATCATAGCCGTAGCTCATCAGTCTGTTGGGGATGAAAATTGCCTCAATGCTTTGCAGAAAATTGATAATGACCCTGTTTAAGGATAAAGGCAGGGCAAGCGTCAGGAGACGCTTTGCGGTTTCGGTAAAGGAAGTGAAATTCATTTTCAGCAGCGAACCGTAGTTTTTAGGAACTGCATTTTCAAAATGTGCCCTCACCGCAATAATGGAAACCAGCATGGAGGCACTTTCGCCGATCACAAGTCCAACCACGGCAAAGCTGATGGTGGGCGTCATGCCGCGCTTAGAGCAAAAGAAGTAAATCACGTAAACGCTGCCTACCCGAATCAGTTGCTCGGCAAGCTGACATAGGGAAGGAACGGAGGTCTTTCGTATTCCGTAAAAATATCCGTTAATACAGGAATGAACAGTAGCAAGAGGAATGGATAGCGCAATAATCCGAAGCAGCGGCGCAGTGCGGGGCTCCAGGAGAAAATATGCGGCAATTGGCTCGGAAAAACAGTATATTCCCACCGCACACACAACAGAAGCGGCCATGGAAAGCACAAAGCCGGTGAATAAATGTGATGCGGATGAACGATAATCCTTAGAGACTGTTTCACCTGCAACATATTTTGAGATAGCAGTCTGCATACCTGCTACCGTAAGAGAGAAGGAGAGCGCCAACACGGGAGAAATCAGCTGGTAGATACCCATTCCCTCCGCTCCGAATATGCGGGAGAGAAAAATCCGATAGAAAAAACCGATAAAACGGCTGACAAAGCCGGTAACTGTAAGGATGATGGTACCTGTAATCAAAGGACTTTTATGACGGAAAAGCTGCATTGGGAACCACCTTAAAAATGTGGATGAGTTATTGATAAATATATGCTTTAAGGTGCATTGACAGAACAAATAACCGGTGCTATAGTAAATATGCAAAACCTAGTAACTTGATAGGAATAAGACCTGGAACAGATCAGGAGAAAGGACATAGATATGGAACATTTAATTTATTTAGATAACGCCGCCACAACCAAATGTGCGCCGGAGGCGGTACAAGCCATGCTCCCATATTTTTCGGAGCATTATGGAAATCCCAGCAGCATTTATCGGTTGGGATCAGAAGGGAAAAAGGCGGTTTCGGGGGCTCGCAGTACCATTGCCAAAAGCCTGAATGCGGATTTAGCCGAAATATATTTTACGGCAGGCGGTTCGGAGTCCGATAACTGGGCGCTGGTAGCTGCCGCTGAAGCTTATGAAAGCAAGGGAAAACACATTATCACTTCAGCCATTGAACATCATGCAGTGCTTCATACCTGCGATTATTTGAAAAAGAGGGGTTTCCAAATCACCTATATTGATGTGGATGAAAATGGAATTATTAAGCTTGATGAGTTGAAAAAGGCTATCCGCCCTGACACAATTTTGATTTCCGTCATGTTTGCCAACAACGAGATCGGAACCATTCAGCCCATTGCCGAAATAGGAGCAATTGCCAGGGAACATGGAATTTTATTTCATACGGATGCGGTGCAGGCATATGGGCATCTTCCTATTGATGTAGAGGAGCTTCACATTGACATGCTCAGCGCCAGCGCTCACAAGATTCACGGACCGAAAGGAATCGGTTTCCTTTATATCCGTAAGGGCGTAAAGATACGTTCTTTTATTCATGGCGGTGCCCAGGAAAGAGGCAGACGTGCCGGAACGGAGAATGTACCGGGAGCAGTAGGCTTTGAGGCAGCGGTGAAAAAGGCTTTTGACGGTTTAGAGGAGCGTGCCGACAAGGAAAGAGAACTTCGGGATTATTTAATAGAGAGACTGGAGAAGGAGGTTCCTTACTGCCGGCTGAACGGAGACCGCACTAAGCGGCTGCCGGGCAATGTGAATTTCAACTTCCAATTTATAGAAGGTGAGTCTCTATTGATTATGCTGGATATGAAGCAGATTTGTGCATCCAGCGGATCGGCCTGCACATCAGGCTCTCTGGACCCCTCCCATGTGCTTTTGGCCATCGGCCTTCCCCATGAGATTGCCCATGGCTCGTTAAGACTGACCCTGAGTGAGGAGAATACAATAGAAGAGCTTGATTATGTAGTGGAATCAGTGAAGGAGATTGTGGAAAAACTCCGTCAGATGTCCCCTCTTTATGAGGATTTTGTAAAAAGAAATCAGAAATAACGAAAGGAGATTACTTATGTATAGTGAAAAGGTAATGGATCATTTTTCCAATCCGAGAAACATGGGAGAAATCGAAAATCCCAGCGGTGTGGGTACGGTTGGAAATGCCAAGTGCGGAGATATCATGAGAATGTATCTTGATATAGATGAGAATCATATAATCAGGGACTGTAAGTTTAAGACCTTTGGCTGTGGGGCGGCAGTGGCGACCAGCAGCATGGCAACGGAGCTTGTAAAAGGGAAGACCATCGAGGAAGCTCTTTTGGTAACCAACAAGGCTGTTATGGAAGCTCTTGACGGACTGCCTCCTGTGAAGGTACACTGTTCTTTGCTGGCAGAGGAAGCCATACATGCAGCCCTTTGGGATTATGCGGAAAAGAACGGTATCACGATTGAAGGACTTCAAAAGCCTAAGTCGGATATCCATGAGGGCGAGGAAGAGGAAGAATATTAATGAAGAAAAAGGTGGTAGTGGGCATGTCCGGAGGAGTGGATTCCTCCGTGGCAGCCTGCCTTTTAAAGGAACAGGGGTATGAGGTGATCGGTGTCACCATGCAGATTTGGCGTGATGAGCAGCCGGAGCAGATCTCCGAAAATGGAGGATGCTGCGGCTTATCTGCTGTAGAGGATGCAAGAGAAGTGGCGCAGCTGATCGGAATTCCCCATTATGTAATGAACTTTAAACAGGAATTTCAGCATCAGGTAGTAGATTACTTTGTGGAAGAATATTTGAAGGGAAGAACACCCAATCCCTGTATTGCCTGCAACAGATATGTGAAGTGGGAGGCTCTGCTTAGAAGAGGCATGGAGATTGGCGCAGATTATCTGGCTACAGGACATTATGCCAGAGTGGAGCAGCTTCCAAACGGCAGATATGCCATCCGCAATTCCGTAACAGCCAGAAAGGATCAGACCTATGCATTATATAATCTAACCCAGTTTCAGCTTTCCCATACCTTAATGCCGGTGGGGGCTTATGAAAAGAGCGAGATAAGAGAGATGGCTGCAAGCTTAGGACTGCCTGTGGCAGATAAATCGGACAGTCAGGATATCTGCTTTGTGCCTGACGGTGATTATGCCGATTTTATTAATAAGGAGGCAGCAGGCCGGGTGCCGGGAGAAGGAAATTTTGTGGATGAGGACGGAACGGTACTTGGCAGGCACAAAGGAATTACTCATTATACGGTAGGCCAGCGCAAGGGACTTGGCCTTTCTATGGGACGCCCGGTTTTTGTTTCCGAAATAAGGCCGGAAACCAATGAAGTGGTCATCAGTGATGAAGGCGCTGTGTTTCACAGTGAGCTTGTTTGCGACAGAATTAACTTTATGGGAATGGAGAGTTTGCCAAAGCCCAGAAGGGTGTGGGCAAAGGTGCGCTATGCCCATAAGGGAGAATGGTGCACCATCAGGATGGATGGAGAGCAAAGAATTCACTGCAGCTTTGAAAACCCGGTGCGTGCCATTACACCGGGCCAGGCAGTGGTTTTTTATGACGGAGAATACGTTTTGGGAGGCGGCACGATTCTATAGAAAGATGCGTCTTACTATATTCTGTGGAATTCCGGCATTCTTTTTTCAAAGGTGGCATAGTACTTAAAGCCGCATTCGGTCAGTATGTCAGCTGCCCGGTCAAAGCCGTTTGCGATTGCGGAAGGCTTATGGGCATCAGAGCCTACGGTGATGATTTCACCGCCAAGCTTGCGATAGCGCTTAATTAAATCGGTGCAGGGGTTTAAATCCTTTAAATGATAGTTTATGGCACCGGTATTAATTTCAATTCCTTTTTCCTTTTCCAGGATGGTTTCCAGAATCGGATCAAGAACATCCTTATATTTATCGTAGCAGTAATCCGCATCCTTGGTTTTCCCGTAGCGGACTACATAATCCAGATGTCCGTATACATCAAAATTATTAAATACCTTTAAGTTGTCTGAAATGGAAAGAAAATATTCCCGGTATGCTTCCTCGTCTGACCTTCCTTCATAGAAGGAGGGATAATAAGGGTCTTTACGGTTACAGAGATGGGAAGAAGCAATAATAAAGTCGAATTCAAAGCTCTTAGCGTAAACTGCCAGCTCGCGACGTAAGTGAGGTTGTACCCCAAGCTCCACACCGAACGAAATCTTAATCTGGTCGGCATATTTTTCTCTTAATCGGATAAGCTCATATAAGTAGGAGTCGGTATTTAACTCAAACATACCTTCTTTTTCAGGAGCAGTATAAACATAATCCATATCCATATGCTCGGTAAAGCACATGGTATCAAGCCCCAAAGATATCCCTTTTAAAATCATATCCTCCATGGGAGCAGTGGAATCTCCCGAAAAAGAGGAGTGTAAATGAAAATCTGCTTTAACAGCCATAATAGTGTCACACCTCCTGATTTGCATTTTCAGTTTATAGGACAGTGATAAAAAAAGCAAATATTTTTCATTTACATCTTGAACTTTCTGGACAAATTAGGTAAAATAATCCTGCTGATAAAATTTTGTCAATCTAAATGACTGACAAAATAAGATAAAATAATTATTCATTTTTAGGAGGAAACTAAAATGGCAGTAAGAGTAGCAATTAATGGTTTTGGCCGTATTGGTCGTCTTGCATTCAGGCAGATGTTTGATGCAGAAGGTTATGAAGTAGTAGCAATCAACGATTTAACAAGTCCTGAGATGCTTGCACACTTATTAAAGTATGATACAGCACAGGGCAAATACAAATATGCAGACAGCGTATCCTACGGAGAGGATTCCATTACTGTTAATGGAAAGACCATCACAATCTACAAGGAAGCAGACGCTAAGAACCTTCCTTGGGGCGAGTTAAAGGTAGACGTTGTTCTTGAGTGTACAGGTTTCTATACCTCTAAGGACAAGGCTAGCGCTCATATCGCAGCCGGCGCTCGTAAGGTAGTTATTTCCGCACCTGCTGGAAATGATCTTCCTACAATCGTTTACAACGTAAACCACAAGACATTAAAGCCTGAAGATACAGTTATTTCTGCAGCTTCCTGTACAACAAACTGCTTAGCTCCTATGGCTAAGGCTTTAAATGATTTAGCACCTATCATGAGCGGTATCATGACAACCGTACATGCTTACACAGGTGATCAGATGATCCTTGACGGACCTCAGAGAAAGGGTGATAAGAGAAGAAGCCGTGCAGGCGCTCAGAACATCGTTCCCAACTCAACAGGTGCTGCTAAGGCAATCGGCCTTGTTATTCCTGAATTAAATGGTAAGCTGATCGGTTCCGCACAGCGTGTTCCTACCCCTACAGGTTCTACAACGATCCTTGTTGCAGTTGTTAAGGGACAGGTTACCAAGGATCAGATTAATGCTGCTATGAAGGCTGCTGCTACAGAATCCTTCGGATACAATACAGATGAAATCGTATCCTCCGATATCATCGGAAGCACATTCGGTTCTATCTTTGATGCTACACAGACAATGGTAGCTCCTATGGAAGATGGAAATACTCAGGTACAGGTTGTATCATGGTATGACAATGAGAATTCTTACACAAGCCAGATGGTAAGAACAATCAAATACTTCTCTGAGTTAGCTTAAGTTTTAGACCTTTAGGGTCCGGTCTTATGGACCGGACCCTTTATTTGTCTGATGGGCTCTGCCCGCAAAATAAATCAAATGGAGGAAATAATCATGGGATTAAACAAAAAATCAGTTGATGATATCAACGTAGCCGGAAAACGCGTACTGGTAAGATGCGATTTCAACGTACCTCTTAAGAACGGTGAGATTACAGATGAAACCCGTATTGTTGCAGCACTTCCGACAATCAATAAATTACTGGCAGATGGCGGCAAGGTAATCCTTTGCTCCCACCTTGGCAAAGTTAAAAACGGCCCCAACGAAGGCGAATCCTTAGCACCTGTTGCCAAGAGACTTTCCGAAAAGCTTGGCAAGGAAGTAAACTTTGTTGCAGATTACAACGTAACAGGCGAAGCTGCTACCGCAGCTGTTGCAGCTATGAAGGATGGCGATGTTGTACTGCTTCAGAATACACGTTTCCGCGGAGCAGAGGAAACCAAGAACGGAGAGGCTTTCTCCAAAGAGCTGGCTGACCTTTGCGATGTATATGTATGTGATGCATTTGGTTCTTCCCATAGAGCACATGCTTCCGTAGCAGGTGTTACAGATGTTGTTCGTGCTAAGGGCGGCGAGTGTGCAGTTGGTTATCTGATGCAGAAGGAAATTGATTTCCTTGGCAATGCAGTAGAAACCCCGGTTAGACCTTTTGTTGCAATTCTTGGCGGCGCTAAGGTTGCAGATAAGCTGAACGTTATCAACAACCTTCTTGAGAAGTGCGACACGCTGATTATCGGCGGTGGTATGGCATTTACCTTCTTAAAGGCAAAGGGTTATGAAATCGGTAAGTCATTGGTAGATGATGAGAAGCTTGATTACTGTAAGGAAATGATGGAGAAGGCTGAAAAGCTTGGCAAGAAGTTATTACTTCCCGTTGATACAACAATTGCAGCTTCCTTCCCGAATCCTATCGATGCTGAAATTGAAGTGTCCGTTGTAGATGCTGATAAAATTCCTGCTGATATGGAAGGACTTGATATCGGAAACAAGACAGCAGAGCTTTATGCAGATGCTGTTAAGTCCGCCAAGACTGTTGTTTGGAACGGACCTATGGGTGTATTTGAGAATCCTATTCTTGCAAAGGGTACAATTGCAGTAGCAAAGGCACTTGCAGAGACAGATGCAACAACCATCATCGGCGGCGGTGACTCCGCAGCAGCTGTAAACCAGCTTGGCTTTGCCGATAAGATGAGCCACATCTCAACAGGCGGCGGCGCATCCCTTGAGTTCTTAGAGGGTAAGGAACTGCCGGGCGTTGTGGCAGCGGATGACAAGACGGAATAATATCAGTGATTTGAGTTAAGGAGAAGAGAAAATGGCAAGAAAGAAAATCGTAGCCGGAAACTGGAAGATGAACATGACTCCCAGTCAGGCAGTAGCATTATGTGATGAATTAAAGGATTTGGTTAAATCCGACAGCGTAGACGTAGTTTACTGCGTACCTGCAATTGACATTGTTCCTGTAGTGGAAGCTGTAAAGGGAACCAATGTTGAAGTCGGTGCAGAGAACATGTACTTTGAAGAAAAGGGCGCTTACACTGGAGAAATCTCCGCAGCTATGCTGGTAGATGCAGGCGTTAAATATGTGATCATCGGACATTCCGAGAGACGTGATTATTTCAAGGAAGATGATGCTTTATTAAACAAGAAGGTAAAGAAGGCTTTTGAAGCCGGACTTACACCTATTCTTTGCTGCGGTGAAACCTTAGAGCAGAGAGAAATGGGCATTACACTTGACTGGATCCGTATGCAGATCAAGTCTGATCTGGTTGGCGTAAGTGCAGATCAGGTGGCTTCCATGGTTATCGCTTACGAACCTATCTGGGCAATCGGAACAGGTAAGACAGCTACTACTGAGCAGGCTCAGGAAGTATGTAAAGCAATTCGTGACTGCATTGCAGAGGTATATGATGCAGCAACAGCAGATGCAGTTCGTATCCAGTATGGCGGTTCCGTAAATGCAGGCAATGCAGCAGAGCTGTTTGCACAGCCTGACATTGACGGCGGTCTGGTAGGTGGCGCATCCCTTAAGGCTGACTTTGGCAAGATCGTAAATTACTAATCTGTAAAATGTCAAAATTAATTTAAAGATAAAGTCCTGAAGTTTATGATTTCAGGACTTTGTTTTTTTGAATAAAGTTTAAAAGAAAAATATACACAATACTGTTGAAAAAATATTAATATTGTGATATGATGTGTGCAAAGCAAAAGATTTCTTTAAGCGAGAGCTTGTATAGCGGCACCGCCGCATCTGACAGAACATTCTGTTCTTATATAATCTTGAAATCCTGCTTTTAAATCCCGGTAAACAAATAAAGCAGGAAAATGATGAAAGCAAATCCTACATACGTTTTCCTGCGTAAAGGAGGAAGATGTATGGTAAATGATGTAACTACGAAACTTGCGGAATTGAATTTGGTGGACAGGTTCCTGTTTGACGAAACGATGGAAGACAGAGAAGTCTATCAGGCGGTTGTCAGTATTTTACTTGAAAACGAGATAGAATTACTGGATAAGCCGGAAACGGAAAAGGAATTTCGGATATCGCCGGAACTGCGGCAGGTCAGACTTGATGTAATCAGCATGAGCAGTGACAAAACGCTTTATTACACGGAAATGCAGCAGAAGGATACTGGAAACCTCCGGAGACGAAGCCGTTATTATCAGGCACAGCTGGATGTTTCCCTGCTGGAGCCGGGAAGCAAGAATTTTAATTTGCTGAATGACAGTTGTTTTATTTTGATAGCGCCGTTTGATATTTTTGGAAAGGGGCTATATAGGTATACTTTTGAAGGAACCTGCAGGGAGTGTCCCGAATTAAAGTTGGAAGATGGTGCAATACGAATTTTTATTAACACTGTGGGGAGCAATAAACAGGATTTTTCGCAGGAATTTCTTGATTTTATGGAGTATATAACAGCATCAACGGATGCTGTAGCTGATAGAACCATAAGCGGAAAAGTTAGGATGATTCATGAAAAGGTGAAAAGAATAAGAGCATCGGAGAAGATAGGGGTGAAGTATATGCAGCTGTGGGAAGAGAAAGCATATATCAGAGATGAAGGCCTGGAGGAAGGCCTGGCAAAGGGCCGCGCAGAAGGCCTGGAGGAAGGCCTGGCAAAAGGCCACGCAAAAGGTATGGAGGAAGGCCTGGCAAAAGGCGAAGAAATCAAACTGATACAGTTAGTCGTCAAAAAACTGCGCAAAGGAAAAAGCGCAGAAGAAATTGCGGACGATCTGGAAGAAAGCATGGAAGAGATTGAAAGGATATTTAATGCGGCTAAGGAATGCGCCCCGGACTATAATTGTGAAGAAATATATAACAGATTACGCAGGAATGAAAAGGCACTGTAAGGCAAGCGGAATTTCACAGCCCCAAAACACAATAAAAGAATATGAGAATCCCCGTCGGAGTAGGCGTGACACGCATTCGTTTTGTGCAAAATTACTATTCCAAACGGGGATTTTTGGTATTTCCGACGAAAAACGTTTAAGTATTTGAAAGGCATTGAAAAAAGTAATATAATTTATTATGGTACTTTAGTAATATTTTCTATGCATTTAGGGGGATGGAAAATGTTTAAAATGAGAAGACATACACAAGTTATATTAATGAGGTTTATTGCCATTTTTATGTTTATTGTGACAGTAACCGTTAGTACGATTGCGATTTATGCATCGGTTCCTTCTTCAGATTATGAGGCGGAACAGGAAAACGATGAAGGATCCGATCAAAATAAAGAGGAGGGGTCAGACGATGATGCGTCCCAGGAAGAGGGAAGCACTCCTGTTGTGATATCTGACGTATCACCGGCAGCGGATCCGGTAGAGAGTCCGACGGATGATGGAACACCGGATGAAACGCCGAATGAGACACCCGGCGAGACACCGGATGAAACGCCAAGTGAGACGCCCGGCGAGACACCGGATGAAACGCCAAGCGAGACACCGGACGAAACACCAAGTGAGACACCGGATGGCACACCCAGCACATCTCCTGACGCTACGCCCGACGTATCGCCCAGCGCATCGCCTTCTGCAACGCCAAGTGCTACACCCGACACAGCAGATGAAGACAGCGCTTCTATTTGGTATAGCAGTAAAGGCATTTCGGGAACCGGCTTAGATGAAGTGACGGTATCTTTTGACACATCAGAGTTGAATGAAGAGGATACCTTTGATCTTGTTTTGTCTGTTGATGCAGAGGATGTATCGTCCAATCACTCTTTTACCTCCAGTGGAGACGGCTGTTATGAAATCAGCGGTTTGGGTAAGGATGCCCGGGATATAACATTTGGAAATTTGAACGGTGAAGAATTCTCTATAAGTGCAAAAGGGGATGCGGCAGCGTTTGATTATTATGCTTTTGATGAGGTATCAGAAACAGAGGCGGGTTACGCCGGTAAGGCGGAAATTACAGTAGTGTCTGAAGAAGCAGAGGCAGAAGAACCAGAGACGGAAGAGGAGGAACTGACAGAACAGAAGATTATTACCAAGACGGATGACGGCGCATGGATTACCGTCGGCGGTTTATTGCCTGAGGGTGCTACGGTAAATGCTGTTCCGGTATCTGTTGAGATTGAGGGAAAAGTCGTTTTGGCGGCTTATGATATTACGATTTTAGATGCAGACGGTGCGGAATATCAGATTACGGAATCTGTTACCGTATCTATCACTACGTCCGCATTAAAGGAAGCTAATAATGATAAGGTGTCTATCTATCATATGGAGGATGTTGATTCACCAGCACAAAAGGTAGCCGATGTGGACGTTAACTATAATAAGGTATCTTTTGAGGCGGAGGGGTTTTCCATTTACGCAGCTACAGAACCTGCAGCTTTACAGATAGAAACCGGTGACGGCATCTGCATTAATGATCGTGCAAGATATAATGTTACAATACAGAATTATACCAGTGACACAGCTGTTTCAAGGGAACAAGAATTTACATTTAACTTAGAGTTCAGTTTTGATGATAGTACATCATATGTTCCGAATACAACTAACAATATAGTTTATTTTGATATTCCGGATGTATTGACAGAGTTAACGTCGTCGCAAGGCATGGGTGGCGATGTTCTGGCTGAAGATAGAAGCACTATAGTAGGATACTATCAAATTGAAGGGAATCGCATTGTTTTTGTATATACCGATGAGGAATGGCTAAAGAGTCATCCAAGTGAAATTAAAGGATATTTTACTTTTAGTGCAAAGGTAAAAACTACTTCATCGACCAATCAGAGCGGTGTTACGATAGCGTTTGGCGGCGAAAGTAAAGATATTGTCATTAAATTTGAAGAAGGTACAGTCGATGCATGGAAAACTTGTGGCAGTGCAAATGATAAGGGCGTGATTGACTGTCAGATCACTTTTGATGTAAAAGATAAAGATGTCACCAATGTAACATTGACAGATACACTAGGCAGTAACCTTGAATTTGTGCCAGGCAGTTTTCGGTTGAATGGAGAAGCAATTTCTGATTTGAAAAGCGGAGAACAAACCAACCTTGGTGATTTAAAGATTGGGAAATATACGTTAACTTATCAGATCCAGGTTATAGATTTGACAAAACTTGATGACACACAGAATCATATAAAGTGGAATTGGGACGGAAATACCAAAGGAGATAAGGAGCAGACAGCCTATATCCATTTGCAGGGAAGTAACATAGACAAAAATGGATGGCAGGATGGTGACAGTATTAAATGGTTTATTACAGTAACCCCGGCATATCATGCTTCGGTAGAAGGAACTACTATCGAAGATACACTCGGAGAAGGATTGGAATATGAAGGAGAGTTTCGGATTTATGAATGTGATGTAAATGGAAACTGGTCTGAGAATTCTAATTACGTTGAGATACCGATACAGGATGGGGCTACTAGCTTTAGCCATACATTTTCTCAGAATGATGGTATGACTTATCAGGCGGGAAGAAAATATGTTATTTATTATTTGACCAAGGTTAAGGATCAAAGCGTAAATGCTACTTATAGTAACACCGTCAATGATGAACTTACCAGAGAGGTAAAATATACTTCCTCTAGTGCGGAAGCACAGGCTGATATTGTATCCAAAAGCGGTGAAGTATCAGATGCAGATACTAAAACAATCACATGGAAGATTACAGTAGATCCTTCCGGATATGCGGGTGAGGGAACAATTACCGACCTTACATTAGAGGATCAGAATCCGAATTTTGACTATAATGGGTATCTGTTTGGAAGTTCACTTACAGTTAAGGATGAATCTGAAAATGAGGTGGCGCATACCTTAACATGGGCGGATGATATGAAATCCTTTAAAATCGTTTTTGCGGGTGAATTTACCAAAGATAGTCCTAAGATATATGTGACATATGATGCGAAACCTACAAAAGATTTTACTGGATATGTGGATAATAGAGTTGATTCAAGCTACAAAATTAATGGAACGCCCAAAACGGAAACGGATTCTGCCAATGTTCCTATAACTTCCGCTACTGTGAATGGAGAATTCTCTAAAGCAGGCCAAATGAATGGCATGGAAGCAGAGTGGACTATTGTTGCGAATCAGACAGGTAATGAGACACATAGATGGCATGCTGGTACATTAGTTGGCACATATACGATAGAAGATTATCTGCCGGAAGGAATGGGCTATATAGAAGGTTCGGCAACTATAGCATTGGGGGATTATGTACCTTGGGATTCAGAGCCTCCAACGTCATGGGAGTTTGATAGCGTTGCTGTAGAGGGCAGAAAAATAGTATTTGTGTTTACAATTCCCAATACTCATCCGGAAAATTCTAGCTTTGTTGAAATAAAATATAGAACGCAGATTACCGATCTTTCTGCAGCAGTTGCTGACGGTGATACATATAAATTTATGAACCGGGCGCAGTTTGCACAAGGTGATACAACTCTGGGAACTGCCGAGGATACAGTTACCTATACCAAGAAAATTTTGGATAAATCAGGTGTATTGGCAAGCACAAGTGAAGCCTATAACAGAATTAATTATTCAATTGTTGTAAACTATGAGGGAACGGATCTGGTATCAGACAGTGAACGTGTAACGCTTGTAGATACGCTTGATACCAATGTGACACTGGATTTGAATTCTGTAAAGGTGGTGGATTTTAATAGCGGTACAGAAATCAGTGATTATACGGTTGCCTATAATTCTCAGGGGCAATTAATCTTAGAACTTCCAGACAGTCATGCACTCAAGGTTATATATGGTGTAGTGGTAGCAGGACAAGAGGGAGAAAAAGTAACAGTAAGCAACCATGCGGAACTTAGAGGTGTTGATCTAAGTGAAACTACAGCAAGCAATACGATTACGATCAAAGAGTCTGGGGCTGGCATAACAGGAAAAAGCGGCAGCATTAGCCTTAAAAAGTTTGACGGCAATTCTATTCAAACGGTATTAGAAGGTGCTGAATTTAAACTGGTCAGAGTGGAAGACAGTGGAGAAGAGGTTGTTGCAACAGGAGCAACAGGAAGTGACGGAATACTTACCTTTGAAAAAGAGACGAATGGTGATAGCTTAAAATTAAATAAGCTGTATTACTATGTTGAGACAAAAGCACCTGTTGGCTATCAGTTGGATGATACAAAGTATTACTTTATCCTTAAGGGTGAGGATGTTGATGCTTACAATGCTGTAATTGCTAAATATCATAATATTGACTTGCATACATTAACGGGAGGGCAGACGATTAATGTTGCTAATGTTCAAAAAACTGTAGAAGTAAGCGGAACGAAGACATGGGCAGACAACAATGACCAGGACGGTAAGCGCCCTACAAGCATTACGATTGAGTTGTATAAGACGTTGGCAGATAGCAATGTTGAAGAATATGTAACAAGCAAGGAAGTGAGCGGATCCGGTAACAACTGGTCATGGAGCTTTGGGGACCTCCCAATGTACGATAACGGGACAGAGATCATATACACGGTTAAAGAAGAAAAGGTGCCAGGGTATAATGAACCTGTAATAACCGGAAATGCCGAGGCAGGCTTTACCATTACCAATACCCAAACCGTTAGCATTAGTGGAACCAAGACATGGGAGGATGATGCGAATCGGGATAAGATTAGGCCTACAAGCATCACGGTTAACCTTCTTGCAGATAATGTGAAGATTGGCGACAAGACAGTAACGGCAGCGGACAATTGGTCATGGGATTTTGGGGAATGGCCCAAGTATAAGAACGTAGATGGCAAGGCAGTATTAATCAATTATACGATTACAGAGAATGCTGTGGGAGGATACACGGCCTCTCCAAGTGGCTATGATATCACGAACACCCATACTCCCGATAAGACATACATTACTGTTGTCAAGTCATGGAAGGATAATGATAATCAGGACGGCATCAGACCTTCGAGTATTATAGTACAGCTTTATGCAGACGGAGAAGCGGTTGAAGGAGTAACAGCGGAACTGAATGAAAGTAATAACTGGACATATACGTTTGAGAATCTTAACGAGAAGAATGCCGGAGAGGTAATTGAGTATACTGTAAAGGAGACAAAGGTACCTGATGGTTATGAATCCGCGGATCCTGTTTTGACCTCGGAAACCAAGACTGTGACCATCACGAATACGCATGTTCCTGCAACAATCAATATTCAAGGAAGTAAAACATGGGATGATGGGGATAATCAGGATGGCAAGCGGCCCAAGTCTATTACTGTAAAGCTGACTGCTACTGCCGATGATGTTTATACGAACGAGTACACGACCACAACAGATGAAAGTAAGAACTGGGAGTGGAAGTTCGAGAATCTTCCTGAAAATTATAAAGGAAATAAGATTACATACACGATAAGTGAAGATTCTGTGGCCGGTTATGAGATTACAGGGATAACAGGAACTCAAAAGACGGAAGATGGCAGTTATGAGGTTATAGTTACAGATAGAGAAGCAAATTGTGTCATCACAAATAAACATATTCCGGAGACGTTCACCATCAAAGGCACCAAGGTCTGGGAAGGAATAGGCAACAGGACGGGAGTACAGCCCGATGAAGTTATTGTTAAGCTGACTGCTACTGCCGATGGTGGATATAAGGAAGTGCGTACGACCAAAGTAAGCGCAAGTACGGAATGGAAATGGGAATTCGAGGGGCTTCCCAAGTATCATGCCGGAGCGGAGATCCATTATGATGTAGACGAAGTAGTACCGGACGGATATAGCAAGAATATTCATTATGATGAAGTTGCACAAGAGTATGTGATAACGAATACCTATACACCCGGAGAAACCAGCCGGTCAGTGACTAAGGAATGGAATGACAATGATGATCGGGATGCATTGAGACAGCCGGTTTCGGTGCAGCTGTTGGCGGACGGCGTAGCATGTGGTGATGCTGTGGAACTGAATGCGGAGAATGATTGGAGCTATACATGGACCGGATTGGATGAGAAAAAGAACGGACAGTTGATTACTTACACTATCCGGGAGATAACGCGGATACCCGGCTATACCACAGAATATAGTGAAAATACGGCTACGCATAGTTTTACGATTACGAACAGTCATGAGTATGCGAGAGTAGAGATTAAAGGAACCAAGGTATGGAATGATGCTGACAATCAGGATGGCATGCGGCCTACCAGTATTACACTTTATTTAAAGGAACAAGGAGTTACGGAGCCTCTATACACCATGACAGTAACGCCGAATGAGAATGGTGACTGGTCATGGAGCTTTGGGGAACAGCCCAAGTATAAAAATGTAGACGGAATAGCGGTGCCAATTGAATATACTGTTGAAGAAGAAACTTCGAAACTTGAGGGATATACCTCCAAGCTTGACGGAAATATCGAGAATGGCTTTACTATTACCAATACCCATGAAACTAAGACAGTAACGATTGAAGGAACGAAGACCTGGGTTGATAGCAATAACAGTGCCGGAAACAGACCTACAAGTATCACAATCAGACTTTGGGCAGACGGAAACGAAAAAGCAAGCAAAGAAGTATGCGCAGATGCAGACAATAAATGGTCATGGAATTTTGGAGAATGGCCCAAGTATAAGAACGTTGATGGCAAGGGAGTATTGATCAATTATACGATTACAGAGGATGCCGTGGAAGGATACACATCCACTGTAAGCGGCTATAATGTGACAAATAAGTATGCACCTGACACGACAAACATTCAGGTAACCAAGAGTTGGGATGACGTTAATAATCAGGACGCTATAAGACCTACATATGTTACGGTACAGCTTCAGGAGAGCGAAGACAGCGGAAAAACATGGAAGCTTGTAGACGGAAAGGAAGCGATTCTCAGCGAACAGAACAGATGGACATATAACTTCACAGGGCTTGAGAAAAAGAGAAATGGCGTCACAATCATGTATGATGTAGTGGAGGATGCTGTTAAGGGTTATGAGGCGACCTATGATAGGAATGCTACAGCCAAGACAGTAGCCATTAAGAACAGCCATGTGCCTGAAACCGTTAGCATTAGTGGAACCAAGACCTGGGTTGACGATAAGAATCGGGATAATAAGCGCCCGGGCAGCATCACAATCAGACTGTACGCAGATGGCGCTGAGGTTGCTCACAGGACAGTAACGGAAGCGAACAATTGGTCATGGGATTTTGGAACATGGTCCAAGTATAGGAACGATAACGGTGTACAGAAGGAAATCAAATATGAGATTAAAGAGGATGCCGTAGAAGGGTACAAATCCAATGTAAGCGGTTATGGTGTGACTAACACGCATGTGCCCGAGACGATTACTGTTGAGGGAACCAAGACCTGGGTTGACAATGATAATGAAGCCGGAGCAAGACCTGCAAGCATCACCATTAATCTGTTGGCAGATGGCAAGAAGATTGACAGTCAGACCATTAAGCCTGACGCAAATGGTAACTGGCCTTCATGGAAGTTTGAAAACCTTCCTAAGTATGCTGAAGGAAGCGTGGGTCAGGAAATCGAATATACTATTTCAGAGGACAATGTAACTGATTACTCGCCAAAGGTTGAAGGCTACAATGTAACGAATACCTATATGCCCGAGACCACAATGGTAACTGTTACTAAGAAATGGGTAGATAACGAGGATGCGGAAGGTCTCAGACCTGAGGCAATTTGGGTTCAGCTTTATAAGGATAAACTGTTTGATACAGCGGTAGGCAATCCTGTCAGATTAAGTGCTGAAAACGGCTGGAGTTACACCTGGAATGAGTTGCCGAAGAGAGGTTTCCTCTTGACGATCAACTATACGGTGAAAGAGCTTGGTGTAGAAGATGCAGACGGTAACTATGTTGCTGTCACAGGTTATACCAGCACAACCAGTGAAACTACTACCAATAATATTGTTATTATCAATACACTTACCACATTGCCTACACCTACGCCGGGAGAGACACCGGCACCTACCGGAACACCGGATACAACGCCTGAGACAACACCGGATACAACACCGGAGGCAACACCGGATGTAACGCCCGGAACGACGCCGGATGTAACGCCTAGTGCAACACCTGGAGCGACACCGGAGGCTACGCCTAATGCAACACCTGAGGCAACACCGAATTCCACGCCGACGGTTGACCGGACACCTGCTCCTACGGCAACACCTACCCGTGAGGTTCTTGGAGCGTTCAGAGTGAAAGATCAGAACGTGGCAGTGCTTGGAGCACGAAGAGGTTTGGATTATGCGGTATTAGGAAAGAGAAGACGTCCTTCTACCGGTGACAGCACAGCAATGCTTTGGTGGATATTAACCCTTGGCTTTGCAGCGGGAACTGCATTATCTTCCGCAATGCTGTTGCATCTAAAGAAAGAAGAATAAAGTAGCTTTGAGGCATGGGTAAATCCCATGCCTCTTTTTTAGCTATAGAAGGGTAACTTTCTTATTTTGAAATGACAATTGAACAAAATATTATGTGCGTTATTGCGAAGGGAAATGGAATTTTCTTAATGTTCCGTTAAAAGGCAGCAATTTCGGGACAGGGATGTCCCGGAAAGCCCGTAACTTCGCCCGGATGGCGAATTGCGGGCGGTTGCGTGAGTAAATAAAACTTTCCCGGAACATTTAGAAAATTCATTTGACGAAGCTGACAGCATATCATATTTTGTTCAATTGTCATTCATAAGCTCAGACAGTAGCAGGGAAACGATAAGAAGTTTTCCTGTAATTTACAACCGGATTATGATATACTTAATTCTATAAAGTAAATGGACGCAGGAGGCCCGTAGATGGATAATAAGTTGTATTTGGTAATTCCCTGTTACAATGAAGAAGAGGTCTTACCGGAGACGTCATCAAGACTTAAGGATAAGCTGTCATCTTTAATTGAGAAGGGAAAGATTGCATCGGACAGCCGCATTGTATTTGTGAATGACGGTTCCCGTGACAGAACATGGGAAATCATTAAAGAACTGCATGACACGGATGTTCTTTTCAGCGGCATTAATCTGAGCCGGAACCGGGGCCATCAGAATGCATTGCTTGCGGGACTTATGACTGTTAAGGATCATGCGGATATGGTGATTTCCATGGATGCGGATTTGCAGGATGATATTAATGCAATTGATGAGATGGTGGACAAATATTTAGGCGGCATGGATATCGTCTATGGCGTGAGAAGCAGCCGTGCCAAGGATACCTTTTTTAAGAAGGCTACGGCGGAAAGCTTTTATAAATTGATGAACTCCATGGGGGCCAATACGGTATTTAATCATGCGGACTATCGTTTGATGAGCAGACGGGCTCTGGAGGGGCTTGCCGAGTTTGGAGAGGTTAATCTTTTCCTGCGTGGGATTGTTCCTATGATTGGTTATCCCTGGGATGTGGTCTATTATGAAAGAGGGGAACGCTTTGCAGGAGAGAGTAAATATCCCCTCGGGAAGATGCTTTCCTTTGCAATAGAGGGAATTACGTCCCTTAGCACCAAACCGATCCGGCTTATTACAGGTCTTGGCTTTTTCATATTTTTGGTCAGCATTGGAATTTTGATCTATAGCTTGGTTCGACACTTTATGGGGGCTACCATTGTCGGATGGACGACCCTTATGGTTTCAGTGTGGGCCATTGGCGGCTTAATCCTGTTATCCTTAGGCGTAGTAGGGGAGTATATCGGTAAGATATATCTGGAAACGAAAGCCCGCCCGCGCTTTATTGTCGAACAGTTTTTGCATGAAGATGCTTGACAGAAGCTGAATTTATGGATATACTTTAAAAGCTCGTGTAAGAAAGACAGCACTTTTATTCCGAAGTGGTGTCTTTTCTCATGTGATTGGAAAATAATGAAGTAAAATGCCCTAAAGCGGCAGAAAAGAGTGAACATGGAACCTGAACAGACCAAACAGCCTATGCGTTTTGAGGACGCACAGATTAATAAAAATATTTTGAGAGCGGTTAGGGAAATGGGCTTTGAAACCATGACCCCCATTCAGGAGCAGGCTATCCCTGTGCTTTTGGAGGGAAAGGACATCATAGGCCAGGCCCAGACCGGAACCGGAAAGACCGCAGCGTTTGCAATCCCGATGATTCAGCGGATTGACACGGAGATCAGAAGGCCCCAGGGAATTATTCTTTGTCCGACGAGGGAGCTGGCCATGCAGGCTGCGGAGGAGATCAGAAAGCTGACCAGATATATGCATGGGATAAAGACGCTTCCGGTGTATGGAGGACAGGATATCGGAAGACAGATAAGAGCGCTTTCTCAGGGAGTTCAGATTATTGTGGGCACGCCGGGAAGAGTGATGGATCATCTGCGCCGTCACACCATTAAAACCGGTGAAATTAAAATGATTGTGTTGGATGAAGCGGACGAAATGCTGAATATGGGTTTCCGTGAGGACATTGAAACAGTTCTTAAGGATATGCCTGCGGAGCATCAAATGGCTCTGTTTTCGGCTACCATGCCACAGGCAATTCTTGACATTACGGGAACCTACCAGAAAAATGCTGTTTATGTGAAGGTAACACCCCGTGAGGTTACGGTGGCTGCTATTAAGCAGGCCTATTACCGGGTGGCCAGAAGAGATAAATTTGAAGCCTTGTGCAGACTGATGGATTATTACCAGCCGGTGAAAAGTCTGGTGTTTTGCAACACCAAAAGAATGGTAGATGAAATAACAGGTATGCTGAAAGACCGTGGATATGAAGCAGAAGGGCTTCATGGGGATCTTTCGCAGAACCAGCGGGATACGGTAATGAATCTGTTCCGCAACGGCAGATGCGGAATACTGGCGGCTACTGACGTGGCGGCCAGGGGAATAGATGTAAGCGGCGTAGATGCGGTTTTCAACTATGATATTCCGGAGGATATCGAATATTATGTGCACCGCATAGGACGTACCGGAAGAGCCGGGAAGGCAGGGCGCTCCTTTACGCTGATATCAGGAAGAGAGATATTTAAAATCCGTGAGATTGAGAAAATATGTCATACAACGATTAAGGAAAGACGTATTCCCTCAGCCAAGGATATTGTCAGGATTAAATCAGGAAAGCTTTTTGCACAGGCAATAGAGGTAATGGAAAGCAAGGAGCTTAACGGGATCAAGGAAAGTATTTGCAAGGCGGCGGAGGAAAATAATTTTTCTGTGTTGGATTTGGCGGCAGCGTTGATGCAGATGAGTATGGGTGATGAGCCCGAGGACATACAGGAAGAGAGACCTTTCTTTGAAAGAAGCAGATCGGGAAGAGAACGAAGCGGATTTGGAAGCCGTGAGAGAAGCTGGTATGATGGTCGTGAGCGGAAAAGGGATGGCGGACGCGAACCGAAAAGGAATGACAGCCGAAAGAGGAAAGATGCAAGACGGAGTGAGCGTATGCAGGATCGGCGAAGCCGCAATACGCAGAAAAGCAAAAAGTAAAATAAAAAGGTAAAATAAAAATGCGGAAAAGTATTTGTCACTGGGTATTTATTATGTTAGTATTATAAATGGCGTATAAGCGCCGGTGAAAATAGTAGTCGTTGATTGAGGTTTGATGAAAATGACAGAAAAGGAAATCAGAAGAAAACGTGTAAATGCAGCAGCAAGGGAACGCAGGCGCAAGCATAGAAAAAGAATTGTGATGGCAGAGAGAATTACGCTTGCACTGATAGGAGTCATAATTCTTGTAGGAGGAACTGTCCTTGTTTGGACAATGATGCCGGATATTAAAGTGGCAAAGCAACTGAGTGCGGCGGATGAATATGTGGAAACACAGGCGTATGACGAAGCGATTGCATCCTGCGAGGAGGCTCTGAAAATTGATTCCACATCCGTTGAGGCATATCGTGCTATGGCAGGGATTTATCTGACCAAGGAAGACCGGGAAGCAGCGGAACAGGTGCTGTATCGTGGTTGGGAAAGTACACAGGATGAAAGCCTCTTGAAGGAATATTGTGTATATCTTCTCAATGATGCTGTTGAAGAGATTAATGCAGGAAGCTGTACGTTTGAGACCTTGGACAAATGTGTTCTTGCCATTGAAAAGAATCCTGACAGTGAAGATGGTTATAACCTGTTAAATGCCTGCTATGGAAGGCTTTTTATGTCAGAGGGGGATGAACTGTTTTGTAATGGAACCGATGAGGAGGGCTGTGTATTTGAGCACTATCTTACCATTATGAATCAAATGCTTCAAATCTATGAGAATACCGGTAAGGAGGAGCTTAAGGCGGAGATCATTAAATTTGCCCAGCCCCAGAATGAAGCTCTCTGGCTTGAAATAGAACATTTATCCGAATATAAAGAATTGCTGGACAGAGTGTCGGCTTTGGGAGAGGCTGATACGTTGCAGCAGCTTAAAGCCTGTGTGGAAAAGGCAATATGGGCACAGGATGTTTTTGCCCAGGCATTTACGATTTTCCAGTCAGGGGATTTTGAACCGATCAAGGAATTTATGCAGTCTGAGGAGTATATAGCTATTCGGGATCAGTTTATGGACGGAACGATGGATTACTGGTATGGAAAGACCTATATTCCGGTAAGCAGGGAAAAAATGAAGCTGTATATGGAAGATGGGGAATGGCATTTTAGCTTTGCGGATTTTGATGAGTGCCCTGAGACAGAAGGGGTAATCAAAATCTGGGGAGTTAAGCAGGATGACGGAGGCGTGCAGAGGCTTTGTATATCCTATGAACCTGCATCCGAAAACGGAGAATATTATCCTCATACCACTTATGAGTTCGTATATCTTTACAGTAATGTAAGAATTAAGGGGGTAGATGTACCTCAGATGAATTACCGGTTCGAAACCAGAATAGCCACACCGGAGGGAACCACTTCCGAGTTGATTGGCGACTGGGGCGGAGAGCATGAATGGAATATGGAATATTAAGAAATACAGCCTTCGCTAGTTAGCGGAGGCTGTATTTAATTGAGCTGTGTGGAGCCTGTAATAGGCTCCTTTTTTGGCGATTAATTCTGCGGCAGTGCCTTCTTCTATGATGCCGCCCTGATCGATTACAAAGATGCGGTCCGCCTTTTGAATGGTGGACAGCCTGTGAGCAATGACAAAGGAGGTTCGTCCCTTAAGCAGGGCGTCAATGCCTTCCTGAACCAGAAGCTCTGTCTGCGTATCGATGCTTGATGTGGCTTCATCCAGTATCAAAATATTAGGCTTGGAAACCATTGTCCGGGCAAAGGCAAGAAGCTGCTTTTGACCAACTGAAAGTCCTCCGCCTCGTTCGGAAAGAACCGTATCGTATCCTTTTTCCAGTTTACAGATAAAATCGTGAGCATGAACCGCTTTGGCAGCTTCAATGATTTCTTCATCAGTAGCGTCCAGCTTACCGTATCTGATGTTGTCTCGTATAGTTCCCGTAAACAGGAAGTTATCCTGAGTCATAATACCCATTTGGCTGCGAAGGCTTTCAATGGAAACATTTTTGATGTTATAGCCGTCAATACAGATGACGCCTTCCTGAATATCATAAAAGCGGCTGATCAGATTAACAATGGTGGTTTTGCCGGCACCGGTAGGGCCTACCAAAGCGATGGTTTCGCCGGGGTTTATATCAAAGCTTACATCATTTAATACCTTGGTATTTTCATCATAGGAAAAGCCTACATGTTCAAAAGACACATGCCCTTGTATGGGAGGAATATCGGTTACACAGGCTCCATCCTTGATGGCAGCGTCAGTGTCTAAAATCTCAAAAATACGTTCCGCAGCGGCAATATTTGTAATAATCTGATTATAAAAATTGCTCAGGTTCAAAATAGGATTCCAGAACATGCCGATATAACTGCCAAACGCAATAAAAGTACCGATTGATACGTTCCCCACACCAAGCACCTTGATTCCTACGAAATATAAGGCAGCAATTCCCACTCCCCAGCACAAGTCAATAGTAGAGCCTGTGGCATCATTTAAGCGGACTGCCCGGATAAAGGATTTACGGTGCTCTAAGAGAAGCTCGTCAAAGGTTTCACTGGTTTCATCCTCGGCATTAAAGCTTTGGATGATACGCATCCCAGACATGTCCTCATGGATAAAGGCGTTCAAATTAGAGGACTTTTTCCTGAAATCCTGCCATTTCTTGTGAGAGTATACTTCTATAAGAAACAGGCAGATGATTAAAAAAGGAAGGCTGCACAGGGAAGCAGCGGCAAGGGCCGGATTTTTGACAAACATAATTACCGCTACGGCAGCCACTGTTGCAAAGTCAGGTATGAGAGTGGTAACAAAATTGCTGAGCACATCCTTTAGGGAGTTGATATCTCCAATGATACGTGCAAGGATTTTTCCGGTAGGCCTGCTGTCAAAAAAATGCAGATCCAGCGTTTGAATGTGGGTGTAAAGCTCCTGACGGATGGTTACCAATATGCTGTTGCATATCTTGGCCATAATGTACATGCGTATCTTGATGCCTCCAATCATAAGGAGATTTAGCACAACCGCTAAAAGCACCAGTCTGATCAGGCCCGGTATATTTCCTACGGAAATGTATTGGTCAACAGCTGCCTCAATCAGCAGTGGATTGGCCAGTGAGACCGCCACGCAGAAGATCATGATAAACAGCACGAATATTATTTCTTTTTTATAGGTAAGCAGATAAGAGAGGAGCCTTCCAAGCGTTTGCATCTTGCCGGCTCCGGAAAGCTGCTCATCCTCTTTGTATGAATTTATGCTCATATAGCTATTTCCTCCTTTGGAATTCCGTATTGGGCAACATAGGTTTGATAGTATAAGCCCTTTTGCTCAAGCAGTGTTTGATGATTACCCCGCTCCGCAATTCTTCCGTTATCCAAAATGATTATTTCATCAGCATGACAGACAGCACTGATACGGTGCCCGATAATTACTTTGGTGGTATCGGGAAGCAGGCGCAGGGTCTCATGGATGGACTGTTCCGTTTCCATATCAAGGGCAGACGTGGAGTCGTCCAAAACCAGTATGGGTGTTTTCTTGGCCAATGCACGTGCAATGGTAATGCGCTGCTTTTGGCCGCCGGAGAGTCCTACGCCGCGTTCGCCGATAACCGTATCGTATTTTTTATCCATCTTTTCAATAAAGCCCTTTGCCTGTGCACGATTAGAAGCCTCCATAACGGTGGAGAGGGTAAGGGAATTCCTTTGCCCCAGCTTTACGTTTTCCAGTATGGTATCCGAGAAAAGGAAGATATCCTGCATAACCAGCGAGATAGAGCTTCTAAGCTGGGAAAGGGACAGTTCCTTTACATTAACGTCATCCAGAAGAATTGTACCGTCTGTGGCGTCGTAAAGCCGTTGAAGCAGATAAATCAGAGAACTTTTGCCTGCGCCTGTAGCCCCCATAATGCCAATAGTTTTCCCTTGTTCCACGGTGAAGGAGATATCGTGAAGAATTTCATGCATATCTGACTTGTGGAAGGACACGTGGGAAAATTCGATCTTTCCCCTGACCTTGGGCAGGATAACAGGATTCTCCGGCTCTGTGATAGTGGGCTTTTCGGCATAAACCTTTTTGATTCTGCGATTTGAGGCAAGTGCGGCAGAGAAGCTGTTAGTCAGCCAGCCCAGCATTTCCATAGGCCATACGATATTCATGGAGTATTCAATAAAGGCGCTTAAATCGCCCAGCGTCATTTCCCCGTTCTTTACCAGACAGCCGCCGATTAAAAGAATGGCCAGCGGAAGAAGTCTTGTGATTAAGGAAAGATAAGGGTGATATTTCACAAACAGCTTTGATTGCTTCATATTCAAATCATAGTATCGTTGATTATGGGAGAGAAATTTGGATATTTCATGCTTTTCCCTGGCGAATGCCTTAACGGTTCGCACTCCTGCAAGGTTCTCCTCAGCCACAGTATTTAAGGATGCATTTTCCTCGCTGATTTCCTCATAAACAATATCCAGTTTTCGCTCCATATATATGGCGATAAATGCTGCAATTCCCATGCAGATGGTAGGCAGAATAGCCAGTTTCCAATTCAGGCTGTACATGCAGAACAGCACGATGGAGGTATGGATCGCAACCTCAATCAGCAGCATGCCCACAAAGGTAAGACCATCCCAGATCCTGTCAACATCGTCCTTGAGACGGGACATCAGTTCCCCTGTTCCGGTGCGGTCAAAAAAGTCTGCGCTTAATGACTGGATATGCTCAAAAAGATTTTTTCGTATCTGCGCCGCAATTTTAGAGCCTGCCAGGTCAAAGGTAAACTCCTTGCAGTATTGGAAGAGAAAACGTCCGATCCCTACGCCCAGGATCCCCAAAAGAAGCGGAGTAAGAATCTCAATCCTTCCGCCCAAAATAACGTCATCCACGATATGCTTGGTCAGCCGGGGCGAGAGCATATCCAGACAAATGCAGATAATCATGGAGATGATTGCAAATATAAATTGAAATTTATGTTCCCAAATATAGGATGATATTTTTTTCATGTTGTCCCCCTTAAAATAACCCTAAAAATCAAAAACAGCCATGGAAATTACCATGGCTGCATCATGCAAACTGATTATTGTATTTCTGAATATGCGACATTATCCCAAGCAATGGAAAAGCGCCTGATCAGAGTGATATAATAAACAGGAAGGTAATTTCGTTGCAGTAGTTTTAAAGAAATCAAAGTTTAATCCGTTAAATGTTTTGTTCGTCATCAAAATTACCTCCTTTCTGAAATTGCAAATTTTTAGTAGCAACCTTTACATTACGCCAGATAGAAAATTTTGTCAACAAGTTTTTTATCAAAAATGCTTTACACAAGTTTTTTATCAAGTACTTTGATAAATGAATAGACTTTATGCCTCATACGTGATATAATACATAATATTAACAATAACAATACCAACAAACCGATCACAAAGGGAGTGCGATAATATGACAGATAGTGAAAAATTGGATTTGCTGCTTAAAAAAGTAACAGGTTTAGAACAACAAGTAACAGGTTTAGAACAACAAGTAACAGTTTTAGAACAAGATATAGTCGAAGTAAAAGTCGATTTAAGACGCTTACATCGTAATGATAATCTTATTCTTGACGAGGTTGAAAGGGTACATGAAATACTTTCAGATCATATGAAAGATACAACTAAACATACAGCATAGCAGTTACATATATCACAAATATAAGGTGTAAAGTCTATTGAATTATTAAGGCTTTACATCTTTTTGATTTGTGTTTTATGGAAAACACAGGTTTTTGATTCAGATTTTTAATTCAGTTGACCAAACAATCCATAAGCGATACAATTTTACTAACTATACTCCGTTTTTGGAAAGGCGTAACAAGTTTATGATTACAATTTTAGCAAAGCTTTTTATTAAAAATTCTGATGACACATCCAATCCTTTGGTGAGGCAGGCTTACGGTGTACTGTGCGGTGGAGCGGGAATTGGCTTTAATGTACTTTTGTTTCTGGTTAAATTTGCTGCAGGTCAGATTTCCGGTTCGATTGCCATCACGGCGGATGCCTTCAACAACCTTTCGGATGCAGGCTCATCTATCATTACATTGGTGGGCTTTAAGATGGCCGGACAGAAGCCGGACCATGAGCATCCCTTCGGGCATGGAAGAATCGAGTATATTTCAGGGCTTTTGGTGTCGGTAATCATATTGCTGATGGGTGTGGAGCTGTTTAAGTCTTCCTTAGACAAAATCATTCATCCGGCGCCGATAGAAGCAAGCTGGCTGATAGTGGGAATTCTGGCAGCTTCTGTCTGCATTAAGCTGTATATGTTCTTTTATAACCGGCAGATCAGCAGAAAAATTGACAGTGCGGCAATGATGGCTACAGCTAAGGACAGCATCAGTGACAGCGTGTCAACTATGGTAGTTTTATTCACCACCATACTGGCATTTCGGGCAGATGTACAGATCGATGGATGGTGCGGTATTCTGGTGGCTTTATTTGTTCTCTGGACGGGGTACGGGGCTATGAAGGATACTGTCAGTCCGCTGTTAGGTCAGCCGCCGGAGCCTGAATTTGTTAAAAAAATAGAAGAAATTATTATGGAATATAAGGAACAGGGAGTCTTAGGTATCCATGATCTGGTGGTACATAATTACGGGCCGGGCCGGGTGATGCTGTCGGTGCATGTGGAGGTTCCTTCCACAGGAGATATTCTGGCGCTTCATGATATGATTGACTTGATTGAGCACAGGCTTGCCAGGGAGCTGCGCTGCAGTGCCGTGATTCATATGGATCCCATATGCGTCAATGATGAAGAAACCAATCGGATGAAGGAAACGGTGGCGCAGATTATCGGAGGCATGGAGGGAAATGTGAACTTCCATGATTTTCGCATGGTGCATGGACCTACTCATACCAATTTGATATTTGACGTGGTAGTGCCTTATGGCTATGGCATGTCGGATGCAGAGATTATTTCGTACATACAGACGAAGATAAAGGAGATAGATCAGAGCTATTTTGCGGTGATAGATGTTGATAAGGAATGCCGATGAGTGTTGCGGGATATAGAAGCAATATTTGATGAGGGGAAGTTATGAGTGCGGGAACGGTAGAGAAGCATATAGGTGTGTTAGACGGAATTAGGGCATTATCCATTGTTTTTGTTGTGTGGTATCATTTTTGGCAGCAAACCTGGCTGACTCCCTATATTAATTTTAATAGCAGCATGACCAGATATATTGGGATTACAAGCATTGAGCTTGCAAACTATGTAAGATATGGATTTACTTTTGTAGATATGCTTATTCTTTTAAGTGCTTTTTGCAATTTCTATCCATATGCCAGAGCGATTATACTGGGAGAACAATGGCCGGATACGAAGCAATTCTATTTTAAAAGAGCCATAAGAATTGTACCGTCATATTTGTTGTGCATATTAATTATGTTTTTTGCATTCGCACTTCCTGAAAAGCAATATGAGAGCACTGCGTTTATGTGGAAGGACTTGCTAGTCCATCTTACTTTTACCGGAGGACTTTGTCCGGATACAATTATGTATACAAAACTAAATGGGGTGCTTTGGACGGTGCAGATAGAGGTATTATATTATATTTTGCTGCCATGGCTTGCAAAGCTGTTCCGCAAAATTCCCGGTGTGACTTACCTGGTTATGTTACTTACAGGCATTATATCCGTTAATTTTATTATTTATCATTGTTCGGGAGCGGAACTCCTTTATGTGAATCATATGCTCACCTTTATGGGAGTATATGCCAACGGTATTTTGCTGAGTATTTTGTTTGTGATATGGAAAAAGAGTGGGGCGGAGAATCGCTATACTCAAATAGCGGCCACCATTGTTTCCTTCTTTTGCATTGTCTGGTTTAGAATAATTTTGCAGGAATATGGGCAGGCGGAGAACCTTTCTGTAATACAGTTGAAGCTTCGTCTGCCGCAAGCGTTTTTGTTTTCCGGGTTTCTTTTTTCTACTGCATGTGCACTGAAAGGCTGGCAGAAAATTTTTTCTAACAGACTGATGAGATATATTTGTGCGATATCTTATAATTTATACATATGGCATCAGATACTCGCAGTGAAGCTTAAGCAATACAGAATTCCTTATTGGGAAGGAGAAGATGCCCCCAATATAACAGGAGATAAGATATGGCAATGGAAGTATCAGGGCATTGTTATAGTCGTTTCGGTTTTGGTTGCAGTGATAGTTACCTATGGATTTGAGATACCTATAAGGAAGTTTTGGGAAAGAAGAATAGGAATAAAAAATGGAAAATAATAATATTTATTTTGTTTTATCTATCCTTTGTCTTGTTATAATACTTGCACTGATTCTTTGTGCCGATTATAGTTTGACTCTTGGTAAAATCAAACCCCATATACGCATAAGGAGAAGATATATTAATATTGCGTTGCTGATATTATCATTTTTGGTATTTTGGTTGTGCAATAATCATCGTTACAATGCATATAATAACTATTCCTATTTTGCCCGGGCTCTGTTGGAGGGGCATTTGGATGTCCCTGACATGCCCTCATGGCTGGAGTCGGTTACCTTCGAGGGAAAGGTATATATGCATTTTGCGCCGGGAGTTGCATTGCTTAGTATTCCCTTTGTGGCAATCTTTGGAGTTGAAGGGTTTAATTGTGCTGTTCTTGCAATGGTGCTCGGAGCATGTAATATGGTTCTTGCGGTACAGGTCCTCCGCAATATGAAGATCGGGGCAAACAGACGGGATCAGATATGGCTTGGTGCAATGCTGGTGTTCGGTACCGTGCATTTCTTTTGTGCATCCCAGGGCAGTTCATGGTTTTTAGGGCATGTGTCAACATTATTCTTTTTGTTGGTCGCACTTGTGTATTTTACGAAGGGAAAAAAGGAGTTCCCTTATGAAAATATGTTTTGGGCAGGTCTGTTTTTTGGATTGGCGGTTACCTGCCGTATGGCAGCGCTGTTCGGGTTTGTATTTTTTGCGGGGTATCTTATTTTAAAGGATAAGAGATGGATCAAGAGCATTCTTGTTTTTTGCTGCGGAGCAGCGGTTTTCGGAGGCCTGTATATGGCGTATAATTTCGTGCGGTTTGGTACGATTATGGATATGGGCTATCAATTAACTTATTTGAAGGATATGCATAGAGAGGTTTATGATGCATTGCAGGCGGCGCCGATTAGCGAACAGAGACAACTGCTCAGGCAGTACAAGGCAGAATATGGCGGTCCGTTGCAAATGAAGTTTATTGCAAATAATTTATATTCCATCTTTTTTCTGCCGCCGGCATTTCAAAAAGAGTTTCCATACATTATTCCTACGCTTGCGGGAGTTGCAGTGACTTATACTTCACCTATGCTGTATTGTGCGGCATTAGCCGACTGGAAAGATAAAAAGATTTGGGTGCTTGGAATTACCATGGTATTGACTGCTATGCCGTTCCTCATGAATTACGGAAACGGAATGGCACAGTTTGGTATGCGTTACTCCATGGATTTCACTCCTTATTTGTGGCTGATGATGTGTTATGGCCTGACCAGAAAAGGAAGATTAAAGCCCTGGATGAAAATAGGGATTGCCCTATGTATATTGATCCAAGGCTGGGGAACACTCTTTTGGACATATTTTTATTGTTAAAGTTGCTAATGGATCAAAAAAAGTGTATAATGCTGATTGGTCAAATAGATAAATATTTCAATATATAGCAGAAGGAGAATAGACATGAAAAAACCTACAGTATTAATGATTTTAGATGGTTATGGACTTAATGACAGAGTAGACGGTAATGCTGTGGCAGAAGCCAGAACCCCTGTTATGGACAAACTGATGGCGGAATGTCCTTTTGTTAAAGGAAATGCCAGCGGAATGGCAGTAGGTCTTCCCGAAGGGCAGATGGGAAATTCCGAGGTTGGCCACCTTAACATGGGCGCAGGCCGCATTGTATATCAGGAGCTTACCAGAATTACCAAGGAGATTCAGGACGGAACCTTTTTTGAAAATCCTGCGCTGCTTAAGGCAGTGGAAAACTGTAAGAAGAATGCTTCGGCGCTTCATATGTTCGGACTTCTCTCAGACGGCGGCGTTCATAGTCATAACACTCATTTATATGGACTGCTTGAGCTGGCTAAGAGAAACGGACTTTCCAAGGTATATGTACACTGCTTCTTAGACGGACGGGATACACCTCCCGCAAGCGGAAAGGGCTATGCGGAAGACTTGGAAACTGAGATGAAGAAGATCGGCGTGGGTGAGATTGCTTCCGTTACAGGACGTTACTACGCAATGGACAGAGATAACAACTATGACAGAGTGAAGCTTGCCTATGATGCACTTACCAAAGGAGAAGGACTTACGGCTGCAAGCGGTCCCGAAGGTATTCAGGCATCCTATGACAGAGAAGAGACGGATGAGTTTGTAAAGCCTACCGTAGTGGTTAAGGATGGCAAGCCGGTTGCTACCATTCAGGATGGCGATTCCGTAATCTTCTTTAATTTCAGGCCTGACCGTGCAAGAGAGATTACCAGAAGCTTCTGCAATGATGATTTCAAGGGCTTTGAAAGAGGAAAAAGACTGAATATCACTTATGTGTGCTTCTCCGATTATGATCCTACCATTCCCAATAAGGAAGTTGCTTTCCATAAGATTTCTGTTACCAACACCTTTGGCGAGTGGCTGGCTGCCAACAACATGAAGCAGGCAAGAATTGCAGAGACTGAGAAATATGCACATGTTACGTTCTTCTTTAACGGAGGTGTTGAGGAGCCCAACGAGGGAGAGGACAGAATTCTTGTAAATTCTCCCAAGGATGTTGCAACCTATGATCTTAAGCCTCAGATGAGTGCTTATGAGGTTTGCGATAAGCTGGTGGGAGCAATTAAATCCGGCAAATATGATGTGATTATCATCAACTTTGCTAACCCTGATATGGTGGGACATACCGGCGTGGAAGCAGCTGCGATTAAGGCTGTGGAAGCGGTGGACGAATGTGTAGGAAAAGCGGTTGATGCAATTAAGGAAGTAAACGGACAGATGTTCATCTGTGCCGACCATGGCAATGCAGAGCAGTTGATTGATTATGAGACAGGTGCACCTTTCACCGCTCATACTACCAATCCGGTTCCTTTCATTATTGTAAACGCAGATCCTGCTTATACCCTAAGAGAGGGCGGATGCCTTGCAGATATCGTTCCTACCATGATTGAAATGATGGGAATGGAGCAGCCAAAGGAAATGACAGGTAAATCCTTATTGGTTAAATAACAGGTATATAAATTTAAATTCATAATTTGAAAAAACGCAGGTGCACTGTTGGCAGCCTGCGTTTTTTATGTGATTAGAAAAGAATTGTACCTTTTAAAAATTGGTTTTATATATTTTTATTTCGTCATTATTGCAATTAAATACACATTCAAACATGTCTGCGAAGGCAGCTTCGTCTACTGTATAGTTACTGCGCTCCCAAGAGGAGATCATTACATAATCCACATGATATTTTTGAAACAGATCTAAAGAATCTCTTGGTGCTTCGAACATGATCCGAAGATCATTGGAGCGTTCTGCGTCCCAAATGCCATGAGGCCCCAAGAATACGGAAGCACCGCTGACAATATTTCTTCCTGTAAGTGCCGCAATTTCATTTACATGTCTTTCGTTAGTGAGAAAGGTTGAGTCTACAGCGGTATTCTGATCAACATAAACAGCCGCTTCCACATGCGTACTGGAGTATAGTGTGTAGTCAGATACCAGCTCACGCCCCATAGACAGCACGCCGGATATACCGGCAATGAATAGGAACAGAACACTCCATATGCGTATCCCGTGAACAGCTTTTAGCCGATTATAAATATTGCATCCGTATTTTGCAGCGATGCAGCAGAAAAAGATGTATGCTACATACAATAGTTTATTATTGTCATAGGGGTTGGGAGAAAAGGCGACTAATTCTACCACAAACCAAATCAGGAAGCTGGCTGAAAGAATCCCCAAATTCTTGTAGCTGCTGTAGCAAATGGCAGGGACAAGCAGAATAAGTATGATCCCCCAATTTTTAATATAGAACCAAAGGTAATTATCTCCCAAATTTGCCCAGTTAAAAAGTCCTGTGTTAAAACCGTTATTGGAGGCCTGACCGAAGGTCCAGTAGAATAACTGTGGCATTGCCAGAAGCAAAATTAAAAGCAGGTAAATACCCCAGGTTGCGGCAAGTGCCCTGATCCCGCATTGCTTAATATACCGAAACAGGCACAAAAGTCCCAGACATACCAGAAATCCCAGATCAATCAAACAAATCAACAGAAAACATGAGGAGTCTATAGCATTATTCTTTCCGTTTAGTATTTGAAGGACACACATAAAAATCAGGAACCCGAAAAGTAAAATCTTGCCGGGATATTTGACTATAGGCTCGATATGAATATCTCTCATAAGGCTTACAAGCAGCCATGCGCCGCTGATAAGCCCCATGGCAAGAAAAGAATGTGTGTGTATCATAGGCAATGATGCGGTTAAGATGGCCGTTAAAGGAAACAGGTCGTGTTCTTTGTTAAAAACACATCTCCATAATAACCAAATACAGGTGAAAAGAACAGCATAACCGAAAAGCGTGGCTCGCTGAGGAAGCAGCATATCCACAATAATATTTACCCAGCGTATATTGTTATTAATCAGGTTGGTAGGTGTCTGATAAAATTCCGTAAAAATGTTTTTAAATTCATAGGTTCGTTCACTGGCCCAGTCGATAAAATAAACGAAGCCCAGTCCTCCGTTGTAGAAGAATAAATACCATGCAAGGGTTGCCTGGGAGGCTTTTTTAAGCCAGGAATACGCAATGCAATAAAAGCCGGCCATAACCTGTAAAATGGCAAAATACATTGGAAGCATGTAAGCCCACCTTAAGGAAGCCCCCCAGATATAAATGCTGGAGGAATTGCTGTCGCAAAGGAAGGGCCAGCTTAGCTTAGTGCCGGGAGCAATGGAATAATAGGGAGGAAATGTCTGCTGTCTGGCGATACTTGTGATAAAGCCCAGGTGCATGTTCATATCTCCGTATGTACATTGCCCGGTATGCATTCCGTCCTCCTGTAGCGGAAAGGAATGAGAAGAAAGCATAATGCAGAAAAGGATAAATGTAAATCCTGACATAATCAGGAAAACAAAATGCTTTTTGATAAAGCCCGTAATTGCATCCCTTGAGGGGAAAGCAAAGCTTCCATGAGGAATTTTAAGTAAAAATAATATGAATATGGCAAAGCCGCAAAAAAGGGCAGCACTGATATGAGCAGCAACGGTAAAATCAAGGAAAAATGCAAATAAAGCAGGCATCCATGAAAGAAGCACCGAACCGAGAACGCTTCCGCATAAGAGACGTGTAATCAGTGTTTTCCCGGAAAGGATAAACTGTGCAAGGAGAAAGCCTGCTGCTTGGAAATATAGAAAATATAAAGTGCCGATTAGATTTCCGCTAAATGATCCCCAGATGGTGTTCATGAAAAATCCCCCTTTAAGCTTTTGATTTCTTAAGTATACCTTATTTTAAGGTAAATGTTAATCTTTTATTAAGGTATAATCCCACTTCTTGACACAAGCAAAGTGATTTTGTAACATAAGTGTATTAATAATGATAGTACACTGAACACACCAATAAAGGGAGAGGTGTACATCGGAAAGGAAGCGGAATGATACTCATAGATTACAGAGACACAAGGCCTATCTATGAACAGGTGGTTGATCGGTTCAGAATGCTGATTTTACGTGGGATCATCAAACCGGATGAGAAGATGCCGTCAGTGCGGAATTTAGCGGTGGATCTTTCCATCAATCCCAATACCATACAGCGTGCATATGCGGAGTTGGAGCGGCAGGGTTATATTTATACCGTTAAAGGAAAAGGGAACTTTGTTGCAGAGAGCAGCCAATTATTGCAGAAGTATAAGGAAGAGATAATGGCACAGCTTTCGGATATCTGCAGGGCAGCCTTTGAAATCGGTATTACAAAGGAGGAACTGATACAGGGTATCAACGAAGGAGGGGCGTATGATTGAAATTAAGAATGTAGTCAAGAACTACGATCAAATAAGAGCGGTAGATAATGTCAGCGTAACCATTAAGGAGAATACTGTGTTTGGCTTGATAGGAACCAATGGCGCCGGGAAAAGCACCGTGCTTAGAATGCTGGCAGGAGTACAGCAGCCGGATACAGGAGAAATTTCTGTGGATGGATTACCGGTATTTGACAATATGGAGGCAAAGCGAAGGATTTACTTTATTGCCGATGAACCATATTTTTTTGCCAACTCCAATGCAATAGATATGCAAAAGTATTTGTGCAGTATTTATCCGGAGTTTGCAGTGGAGGATTTTTACAGCTATCTGATTAACTTCGGTCTGGATAAGAAGCGAAGAATCAATACTTATTCCAAGGGTATGAAAAAGCAGTTGGCGTTGATTTGCGGTGTGTGCAGCGGAACCAAATATCTGCTTTGTGACGAAACCTTTGACGGACTGGATCCTGTTATGAGACAGGGTGTTAAAAGCATTTTTGCCAGCGAGATGGAACGCAGGGGTCTGACGCCCATCATTGCTTCCCACAATCTGCGGGAGTTGGAGGATATCTGTGATCATATCGGCCTTTTGCATAAGGGCGGGGTGCTTTTGTCCAAGGATCTGGAGGATATGAAGTGCAATATTCAGAAGATACAGTGTGTGTTTAAAACTATAGATGACGAGGCAAAGGTTATATCCTCCCTGGATATTATGAAGAACGAGAAGAGAGGCTCGTTAAATGTTATGACGGTACGGGGGAATAAGGCGGAAATACTTGCTATTTTTGCTACGGTAAATACGGTATTTTTTGAGGCACTGCCTCTTTCCCTTGAGGAAATATTTATCAGCGAGACGGAGGTGGTAGGCTATGACATCAAAAAGCTCATTCTTGGCTAGTATGAAGGAAAACAGTAAAAGGCGTTTGTATGTGTGGATATTATCTATAGTTGCTTTTGTGCTTATTTTTCCGATTTATGTGTCATTGTTGATTAATCGGGTAGTATCGCAGACAGAAAAGCTTGCCAAGGATTACGGTGCTGCGGCTGCCGGGGAAATCGTACATGGCAAATTGATTGAAATGATGCAAAGTACTCTGGGAATTTCCTTTCTCCTTTTTGCCATGACTGCGGTGCTGGCAGTTGGATGTGCCGTGCAGGGATTTTCGTGGCTTTACAGCAGAAAAAAGATTGATTTTTATTATGGAATGCCTGTAAAGAGAAGTAAAAGGTTCTTTGTGATCTGGCTTAATGGCATTCTCATATATGTCATTCCGTATTTCATTGGTATTGTGTTGTCAATGCTGATTGCGGCAGTAAATCACGGCATGAGCGGAAGTGTTTTCAAAACAGCCATGCAGGGGCTTGGCCTGCATCTGCTGCTTTATCTGTGTATATATCATTTGGCAATTTTTACGGTTATGCTGACGGGAAATGTGGTGATAACGGGAATGGGATTTGCCGTACTCTGTCTGTATGAGTCTGTAGTGAGTGAGGTGAATCGCAGATATCGTAATCTGTTCTTTCGGTATTATACCTATTATGGGGGTGAAGGAAGCCCGGCATTTTCACCGATTAGTATGTATATAAAGATTGCAAGCGCTTCCGATGGCGGGGTTGCGGACGGACAGCTGAACATAATCGTGAGGATGATTATTTTTGCGGTTGTTCTGGGCGTGCTGGCTTATTTCTGTTACATGAAGCGTCCTGCGGAAGGTGCCGGAAAGTCTATGGTTTTTGGTTTTACCAAACCCATAATTAAGATTTTAATGATTGTACCGTTTGCACTTTTAGTAGGCCTGTTGGTGTCGGATACTGTCAATTTTAATCCGGAATACAGCATGGACGGCATCGGCTATATCATTTTGGCATTGGCGCTTACAGTGGTGCTCGGGAGTGCGGCTGTTCAGGCAATCTATGATTTTGATATCAAAGGGATCCTTCGGGGAAAGTCCCATATTGTAATAAGCGGCGTTTTGGTGGCATTTATTTTCCTTGTCTACCGCTATGATCTGCTGCACTATGATGACTATATTCCTGAGGCGGATAAGGTGGAGAGCGTGGCGTTCATTCCCTACGACTATGAAAGGGTAGGAGGCTATATAGGCGGATATGTTGACACCGAGGTAGGTGGAATGTCTGTCTATGACTATGCGAGAAAATATATGTATCTGACCGATGCTGCGGATGTGTGTCAATTGGCCGACATTTCCATGAAGGAATATAACAAGCTTAATTGGAATGACAGTGATGAGGATGACGGCGAAACGGACTGCCGCTGGTCCAATGCAATGGTTATTTACCGCCTGAAGAGTGGAAGAGAGGTTGTTCGTAATCTTTGGGTTAATGTAGAGGATGAACAGACAGCGGAGCTGCTTGACAATATTACCGGTTCCGCAGAATTTAAGGAAGGCTACATGATGGGAACTTCCGGGCAGCTGGAGGAGGTTTTGGATCAGGAGCAGTATACGGTAAGCGCCTATTACGGAAATATGATCTATCAGCATAAAATGAGTGAGGCGGAGCTGAAAGAGCTGCTTGCATGTTACCGCAAGGATATGGAAAAATTCAGCTTTCTTAAGGGAAAGGAAAGCGTGCCTGTAGGAGCTGTTCGAATAGAATTGGAAAAGGTACTTTCCGAATCGTGGTATGGTGGATATGCAAGATCCAGTGCGGTTATGGAGCTGGGCATGAATATTTATCCGTTTTTTGAAAACAGTATTTCCTGCCTGAAGGAAATGGGGTATTACATGGATGCGCAGGTTGATATAGAGGACATTGCACAGATGCAGGTGGTGAATTATAACAGCGAGGCGGCAGAAAAGCTGCGTGAGCAGCAAAAAGCATCAGCAGGTGCCGATACCATTCTGACAGAAGGAACTGAAATGGCTGATACGCAGTATAATGCAACCTCTGTCAATGAAACGGAAACCAGTGTTTATGCTGATTATACGCAAAGTGGGGAAATAGAGCAGATTGCTTCCTGTATTTATCCCAGAGAATTTATACGCGGAAGATGGGATAACGGAGCGTCCGGTGATGATGAATACGAGGTAATCATATATTTTAAGCCCGGCAGCGAGATTGTCAAGCAGTATGGAAGCAGCGTAGTCTACAGCTTTTTGGAAGGGGAAGTGCCGGAGTTTGTGCAGGAGGATACTGCATATCGGGATTGACTGAACTGTTATCTCAATTAGTGCGGGTAAATAACTCTAATTAGTGTATGGAAATTGAACTGTAAATAAGATAAAATAGAACTGATATCGGCAAGTATCCGGGTATCAGTTCTATTATTTTATGGAAATTAATGGGAGGAAGCTGCAATGACAGTGAGACAGGAAGGTAACAAACTTATTATCGGCAATGGAGCAAGTCAGGTATGGATTGAAGCGTGGGGCCGAAACTCCGTGAGGGTCAGGATGACCTGTGAGCCGAAGATGGACGAGAATGACTGGGCATTGACGGAAAAGGTTGAGGAATGTATCCCTCAGATTACGGTACGGGAGCTGGATATTACGGATCCATGGTATAAGGGCGAAGAATGGGCTAAGTACCATATGATGGGAAAGGAATATACCATGGTGAATGGGAAGATCACCGTAAAAATAAATCCCGAGGGATGGATCAGCTTTTACAATCAAAAAGGAGAACTTCTGACAGCTGAATATTGGCGTAACAGAGACCGTGTATGCCGTTATGCGGTTCCAATCGGAGTGGCCGGCAGGGAAATGAAGCCTGTTTCAGGAACTTCTGACTTCGCACTTACTGCAAGATTTGAAGCTTTTGATGATGAGCGCATTTACGGTATGGGACAGTATCAGGAAAAGAATTTGAACAAGAAGGGCGCTGTTTTGGAATTGGAGCACAGAAACAGTCAGGCAAGTGTTCCCTTTATGGTATCCAGCAGAGGCTATGGGTTCTTCTGGAATAATCCGGCAGTCGGAACAGTAATTTTTGGCGCTAACAAGACGGAATGGCATGCCAAATCTACCCGCAAGATGGATTATTTCATTACCGCAGGGGACACACCGGCAGAGATATTGGAACAGTATAGTGCCGCTACAGGAAGAACGCCCATGATGCCTGAGTACGGCATGGGATATTGGCAGTGCAAGCTTCGCTACAGAACCCAGGAGGAGCTTTTAAGTGTGGCAAGGGAGCATAAGAGAAGAGGACTTCCCATGGATGCCATCGTGGTGGATTTCTTCCACTGGACCATGCAGGGAGAATTCAAGTTTGAGCCCAGAGATTGGCCGGATCCGGATGCCATGGTCAAGGAGTTGAAGGAGCTGGGTATTGAAACGGTTGTTTCCGTGTGGCCTACGGTGGACGAGCGCTGTGAGAACTACCGAGAAATGTCCGAGAAGGGATATCTGGTACGGAATGACAGAGGAAATGCCAATCATATGACCTGGATGGGAAATACAACATTTTATGATACCACCCATCCGGGAGCAAGAGAGTTTGTATGGAACAAATGCAAGGAGAATTATTATAAGAAGGGCATCCGTATTTTCTGGCTGGATGAAGCGGAACCGGAATACGGTACCTATGAATTTGATAATTACCGCTATTATGCCGGTCCGGCACTGCAGTGTACCAATATTTATCCAGTCATGTATGCCAAAGGCTTCTACGACGGTTTAAAGGCAGAAGGGGAAAAGGAGATCATGAGTCTGGTTCGCTGTGCGTGGGCCGGAAGTCAGAAATACGGCGTATTGACCTGGTCGGGTGATATCAGTTCAACCTTCCGGGCTATGAGAGAACAGCTTCAGGCAGGCCTGAATATGGGTATGGCAGGAATACCATGGTGGACATCCGACATCGGAGGTTTCATAGGCGGGGATATCAAAGATCCCGCTTTTCAGGAGCTTTTACTGCGCTGGTTTGCGTGGGGAGCATTTTGCCCGGTATTCAGAATGCATGGAGAGCGTTCTCCCTGGTATGAAAGAGAGCAGGAGTTTATTAACGGCGTAAGACAACTTACGTCCGGTCAGGATAATGAAGTTTGGAGTTTTGGCGAAGAAAACTATGAAATTTTAAAGAAATATCTTTTCATTCGTGAAAAGCTTCGCCCTTACATCAGAGAATGCATGAAGGCCGCAAGCAAAACCGGCGAACCTGTTATGAGGCCGTTATTCTTTGACTTCCCGGAGGATAAGCATGCATGGGAAGTGGAGGATGCCTACATGTTTGGAAAAGATGTGCTGGTGGCACCGGTAATGGAAGCCGGAGTTGTAGAAAGAGAGGTATATCTGCCGGCAGGAGCAGAGTGGATGGAGGTGTCTACGGGCCGGAAACTGGCAGGCGGACAGACGATTACTGCCAATGCGCCTGTTGACGTGATACCTGTTTTCACAAGAGATGAGAAAGTGCATGCCCTGTTTTGTTAAAATTGCACAAAAAAGTATGCCAAAATTATTTTTCAACAAAGGCACAAAAATGGCAGATGCAAATATAGTTTTAATATAAGCCTGATTTTTGACAGGAAAAGATAGGTAAAAAGCAATATAGTTTTAAAAATGGATGAAATGATATATCTATGAAACAGTGGGTCGGTTAAACCGTTTATTACAGCTTGATCGGCCCTCTGATTTGAGCAAAATAGTTTTATAATTTAAGCGTGTCAGCACCTAAAAATCTTGTTTAAACACCCAAAATGCCCGAAAAATGATTGGTTTTAAAATGAAAAAAAATTGAGAAAAAGTGAAAGATAGTAATTATTAACAAATCGGCAAAAACAGGCCTAAAGTACTTGATTTGGACTAAAAGAATAGATTATAATTAGGATGATAAAAAAGATATTGGTTAAATCGTACAATATGTGCGATTTATAGGCTTGCATAGAGAGACATAACCGAGGGATTGGTATTTAATGTTTAAGTTTAAGGAGGAATTATCATGAAGAAAGTGTCAAGGCGTACAAAGCGGATGATAGCAATTATCATGGTATACATGTTGGTTGTTGTTAATGTCATTGCAGTGTATGCAAGTTCTGAGGAGACTGAAATTGCCTATGAGGTGACTGAGACTGGCAGTGGCAGTGGCAGCGGCGATGGAAGTGTTACAGTTACCACGGTAACAAAGGAGGAGCCGCCTGCAGAACCCGCACAACAGCCACCTGCAGAAACTCAGCAGCAACAGCCTGAGCAGCCTACAGAAACTCAGCAGCAACAGCCTGAGCAGCCTACAGAAACTCAGCAGCCGGAACAGGTTGAGGAATCTGAGAAGTCCGAGCAATCTGAACTGCCTACGACACCGATTGATAATCCCGATGGTAATCCACAGGCAGAGGAACCCGTGCTTGAAGACGGTGAGGCTACACCTGCTGTTACTCTTGGAGAAGATGAGGAAATTGTTGTTGGAGAAGACGGCGTTATACCTACGGCAACACCTGGAGAAGACGATGAAATTGTTCCCGGAGAAGATGTGGATGTAACAGCTACAGCAACACCTGGAGAAGATGAGGTAATTGTTTCCGGAGAAGATGTGGATGTGATACCTACTGCAACTCCTGAAGAAGATGATGCGACACCTACCTCTACTGTAGTTTCTAAAGAGGTTGAACCTGAAGAAGATGATGATGCACCTACATCTCCTACAGATGCAAAAGGGACTGACGGAACCCAGAACCAGAACTTACCATCTGACTTAGCTTCTGTTGTGGAAAGCACAGGTATTACTATTGAGAGCATTGAAACCACAGAAGGCGCATCTGCATATTTGGTTGATGAAAACCTTAAAGTTACGAATGAGGGTGTTAATGCTGATAATTTATTTGTACAGTCAAAGGTTGCAAGCGGAGTTGTTGAAGTGCAATACAATCCTACGGCTTGTAACAGTATGATGTATACATCTCAGGTTGCGGCAGCTGCCAATATACTAATTGATAATTACGAAAAGCAGGATTCGGATTATATTTCCGGAAATAAAGCGGTTGTAACTGCTAATGAGATGACTCTTGAAGAGAAAGCAGCTCTTACCGCATGGCTTGCTAAAATATCTACAACAAATGGATTTACCGTTTATGCTGATACAGTAACGACACCTGAAGGCGGTGCTCATATTGATGGTAATTTTGCCATTGACGAAGTCACAGACGGATCTGCGGTTTATTCTAATGGTAATTACTTAACGGGAACCAACCCAGAGGATAGATATTCATATGTAAACGAAGGAACTGTTTTAAGAACAAATTCTGGTAACGTTGGTACTCTTGTATTAGGAAGTGATGCAGAAAGACTAGATAGTTCGGGTAAAACAACTGTTATAGAGATGGCTAATCCTGAAGATAGTGAGGCGCTTGAGAAATTTAAAGAAGAATATCCTGAGTTTGAGGATGTTATTGATATTGACAATACTTTAGCCGGAATAGCCGAAACTGGAAAGAATTTAACTGATGCATTTAAGGATGTTGCTGCTTCTGGTTATGCGGAGTCAGATGCCGCTATGCAGGCAGTAGGAAATATGCTTTCTGCAGGAACACTTACATCAGATGATATTGTTGTTGTTAATATCGACTTAGAGTATTTGGTTGCACAGCAAGGATATAGTACAGAAGATGGCTGGGTTGATCCGTATGCAATGAATGGTTTAAAAAGCATCATTGATAATAATAGCGTTGGAGCTACGATAGTTGTGAACCTGAATTATGATAGCGCCACGTATGATAAGGACTCTACGATTGCATTGTTTAAGAACATCAATAAACAGTCTGCTGCTGCATCTCAATATCTTGTTTGGAATTTCGGAGAGTATGACGGAAAGATAGATGTTCAGCAAGAATTTAATGGAATTATTGCTGCAGCGGAATCTGATATTATTATGGGTGCCAATGTCAATGGTGCTTTGGTTGGTGAAAATGTAACATTTAATTTTGATGGTGCGGAAGTTCATGGTAACGGAAATGTGCCGACATTGCCTACACCTGAGGTAACGCCTACACCGGAGGTTACACCTACACCTGAGGCAACACCGACAGCGACACCGACAGCGACACCTACGGCAACACCGACAGCGACGCCTACGGCAACACCGACAGCAACACCTACGGCAACGCCGACAGCGACGCCTACGGCAACACCGACAGCAACACCTACGGCAACGCCGACAGCGACACCTACGGCAACACCGACAGCGACACCTACGGCAACACCGACAGCGACACCTACGGCAACACCGACAGCGACACCTACAGCGACACCTACGGCAACGCCTACAGCGACACCTACGGCAACACCGACAGCAACACCGACAGCGACGCCTACGGCAACACCGACAGCGACACCTACGGCAACACCGACAGCAACACCGACAGCGACACCTACGGCGACACCTACGGCAACACCGACAGCGACGCCTACGGCAACACCGACAGCGACACCTACGGCGACACCGACAGCGACACCGACAGCGACACCTACGGCGACACCTACGGCAACGCCTACAGCGACACCTACGGCAACACCGACGGCGACACCTACGGCAACACCGACAGCAACACCGACAGCGACGCCTACGGCAACACCGACAGCAACACCTACGGCAACACCGACAGCGACACCTACGGCAAC
>Ga0129308_1000433_pt1 | contig 62742 bp, 53 predicted proteins | sample L827metagenome_FD_94440 | JGI IMG/M metagenome (GOLD analysis project Ga0129308, IMG submission 94440) | Ring-tailed lemur group fecal microbial communities from Wisconsin, USA - L827 metagenome | ecosystem: Host-associated > Mammals > Digestive system > Large intestine > Fecal | place: USA...
CCTGCGTCCTGCGTCCTGCGTCCTGCGTCCTGCGTCCTGCGTCCTGCGTCCTGCGTCCTGCGTCCTGCGTCCTGCGTCCTGCGTCCTGCGTCCTGCGTCCTGCGTCCTGCCTCCTGCGTCCTTAAAGTGCTTGGGTTCGCGGGGTGGGAAGGGGCCGTGGATGGTGATTGCGGGCATCATCGTGATGCCATCGAGGGATGCTGCCGGGCCGGTTCTGGGATCCTTCGCTTAAGGTCAGTTGACAGCTTGCTGAATTCGTATGGTATTTTGCCCCGAATACCCGTTTCCGCGATAGGATGGAACGGAGTGAATTATCAGCCGACCAAAGGAGGAATCCGATAACCCGTGGGTACAGCGATTAGCATTGTCTTAGTCATCTTCTTTCTGATGATGAATGCGTTTTTCGTTACAGCGGAGTTCGCACTTGTGCGAGTGCGCCGCTCCCAAATCGAAATGGCTGTAGAGGAGGGGAAGAGGGGTTCGAAGAACGCGAAGCTGGTTGCCGACAACGTCAATGCCTACCTGTCTGCTTGCCAGTTAGGTATCACGCTCGCGTCCCTTGCCTTGGGTTGGCTCGGCGAGCCTGCGGTGGCTTCCGTGCTCAGGACGCCGCTTACTGCGCTGGGGCTTCCTTCTGAATTAGTATCCCCCATTTGCGTTGCGGTTGGTTTCGCCCTTATCACCATGCTCCATATCGTGGTGGGCGAGCTCATCCCCAAATCCTTCGCGATATTCTCCACCGAACGCTATGCGCTCGGCACCGCAACCTTGCTCGTATGGTTCTATCGCATCACCTATCCGGTCATGATTCTGTTCAACGGCATTACCAACACCGTGGTAAGGCTGTTCGGGCATGACCCCGCAAACGAGCATGATGTATACACCGACGAGGAGCTGAGGCTCCTGATCGACGAATCCACCGAAAGCGGCTTCATCGATCCCGACCAGAACGAATTCTTCGACAACATCTTCGACTTGAGCGATAAGGACGCGGAAGTGATCATGACCCCGCGAACCGACATGGTATGCCTCGACTTGGAGAAGCCGCTCGAAGAGAACCTTGAAACCATCAGCCAGCATAAGTACACACGCTATCCGGTGTGCCGCGGATCGAAGGACGAGATCGCGGGCTTCGTGCATATGAAGGATCTGTACGGCTTGCCTGTCGATACTCCCATGGAGGAATGGAAGCTCCGCGAAATCCCCGCCGTTCCGGAGACCATCTCCATTGCACGCCTTCTGGGAACGATGCAGGAGCGCCGCACCGAAATCTGCGTTGTCATCGACGAGCATGGCGGTACTGCGGGCATCGTGACCATGTCCGACGTGATGGAGCAGATCGTGGGCCGTATCGAAGACGAGTACGTGCACTATCCCGACGAGGATGTGGTCATGCTCCACGACGGCACCTATTTGGTCGATGGCGCGATGGTCATCAACGACTTCGAGGATCTGCTCGGTTTCGAGCCGGAAGAAGCCGAAGAGGTGGAGACCGCAGGCGGTTTGATGATGGCCTTGTTCGACCGCATCCCCGATGCAGGCGACACTACTACCTTGGAATCGCGCGACACCATCGTGAACTTCACCATCCTGGATATGGACAGGTTCCGTATCGACAAGATCGCCGTGAAGATCCAGAAAAAGGAGCAGCCTGCCAAGGACGAATCCTCTTCGGAGCGCTCTTCCGATAGCTGGAAATCCAAGGTCCAGAAATCGGAACGCGATTAAAGACCTTTGCATAGAGCTACGAAGACCCCCTGGAAACCCGATTCCAGGGGGTTTGCTTTGTCGGTTTTCAACGGGTGGGAAACCTGTGTTTTTCAAGGGTCTAACGAAGCCCGAAATAGCCGTTCCTTCGCTTTTCCTTGTCCTATCATCGGGACACTAGCGTCGAAAGGAGAGGGCTATGCAGGGACCTTGGACTATAGAGACCGCATGTTTGGGAATGAGGGCTTTCCAGCCTGGCGACGAGGCGGAGTTGAAGAAGATCGCATCGGATAGCGAGTTCGTGAAAGCGGTACGGGAGACGCTCGAAGCCCATGGGGTGGATGCTGCCGATGTTCATGAATGGGTGGAGTCGAGGGAAATGCTTCCCATCGCAATCGTCCTGAAGCATACAGGTCAGTTGATCGGTGTGTATTCTTCCGTTCCCGTGCTCGAAGGTGAGAGGATCAAGGGTGCGGAAGGCGTCTTCATCCTCAGGTCCGAGGAGTATGCCCAAGGATTCGCTTCCGAACTGGCGCAGGCATCGTTGGATGCCGCGCAGGCGAGGCTTTCGAAGGTGGGAGGCGGCGCTTCGTGCTCAAAGCCCTCGTACAGCCTGCAAGGAAGCGTCATGAAGCGCTGCCATGGTGCGGCGGTTGTGGGCTTCAAATTCACCGTGAAGGAATGCGGATCCTGCTAAGGGGTTTCCCTATTGCCCTTCGGTTGCAAGCAAGCGGGCCATGGAAGAAAGCAGCTGGTCTTTCGTGTCGGGGAGCATGCCTACGAGGGAATAGGTATCGAGTACCGTGGTGTCTGCGAAGTAGATTTCCGCGGTGATATTCTTCAGCATGATGTATTCCTCGCGAAGGATTTCGTAGGGCGTCATCATGTCGAAGGTGCCCATCTTTTCCTCGCGATACAAAGGGGTTCCCTCGAACAGGTGCAGCTTCAGGCACCAAACCCCCACAGCCTTGATCTGGTTGATCAGGCGCGCGGTTTCCAATGCGTGGAAGCGCGAATAGGACTTTCCGCCAAGGCCCAGCACCACGGTGACGTGGTAGAAGATGCCCGCAGCGTCCAAGCGGCGGGTTTCGCGGATGGTGTCTTGGGCGGTAATCCCCTTGTTCACGTATTCGAGCACGTCGTTGCAGCCGCTCTCGATGCCGATATGCAGCGTGTCGAGCCCTGCATCCCTCAGCTGGCGCAATTCCCCTTCGGTCTTGCGCGTGATATCGTCCACGCGCGCATACATGGCGAAGCCGGTGATTTTCGGAAGCGCTCGCTTCGCTTTCTCCATGATCTCGATCAGCTTCCCCGCGGGAAGGCAGAAGGTGTTCTCGCCCAAAAGGAACATGCGGGTGCATTCGGGATCGATTTCCGAAAGTTCCTGCAGGTCGTGATCGATGCGTACGTCGGAATTGATGCGGAATTCATCCCGTGCGAAATCGCAGAAGCGGCATTTTGCCCAGCTGCAGCCGAGGCAAACCTCCAGTGCGGTGCTCTCAGCCTCGAACGGGGGCATGTAGATGGTTTCGTGGCTGTACAGGGCGCGGAATCGTTCTTCCCTACTCAGGTTGCTGCTCATCTATTCTCCTTTGCCGGCTTGCCGCGATGCGGGATGGAGGGTCTCTGCTCATTCTACAGTGCGTAAGACTGTATCGATGCATGCACGGATATAATCTTCCACGAAGAAAAGGAGGGCCCTGTGGCAAAACGCAACGGAGGGAACAGACGGACCGGAAGAGACGCTGCTCCCGTGCGTCCCCTTCCTCCCGGCGCGAGTGCGAAGACAGGGCAGAGCGGGGCTCGGTCCTGCTTGATCGTTTTCGCCGTTGTCCTTGCGCTTATCTGCTTGCTCGCTGCATCGGTCGTCCGTTGCACAACGACGAGCGAAAGCTCTCCTGATTCCCGTTTCTTCCATTTCGGGTCGGAGGGCACCTATGATTGGACCTGCCTGAATACCGTGAATGGCAGATACGCCTACTATGCAGACGGAACCAGGCTCTCGCGTTTCGGTATCGACGTATCCGATTCCCAGGGATATATCGAATGGGCGGATGTGGCGAACGACGGGGTCGAGTTCGCCATGGTCAGATGCGGATACCGCGGTATCACCGATGGCGGGGTCTATGAAGACCAGTATTTCGACTGGAATATCGACAATGCATCGGCGCAGGGAATCGATGTGGGTGTGTACTTCTTTTCCCAGGCGATCAGCGAGGAGGAAGCCGTCGAGGAGGCGAATAAGTGCCTGGAGATGATCGATGGCCGCAAGCTCCAGTATCCCGTTGCCTATGATTATGAGCCCAGCACGACGGGTGGAGGACGCGCCGATTCCCTGAGCGCAGAGCAGGCTTCTGCGAATGCCCGCGCCTTCTGCAAGGTTATCGAGGACGCTGGCTACGGCACCATGATCTACGGCAACCAACACGACTTGAATGATTACGAGTCGGGTCTGCTTGATGAAAGCGAGATCTGGTATGCCGAATACGGTACCCTCGCCCCCACTTCCAATCATCGTTTCAGTATCTGGCAGTATTCCAACGAAGGTTCCATTGCGGGTATCGATACCGCTGTCGATATGAATATCGATTTGAGCGCGGTGTAGGGGGCCGGAACTGCCTAAAGAAGGGTGGCTTTCCTGTTGTTTCGGAATGGGAAGTCGATTATCAATAATGCGTTGGTATTGTTGATAATCCGTTATAATTCCTCCAATAGGTTTTCAAAAGAGAAAGCCTGCTTCCGAATAAAGAAGGGACCCTATCATGAAACGCATTGCCATCCTGCTCGCTTCTGTAATGGCAGTATTCGCTCTGGCAGCCTGCTCGAGCGAGCCTGCTACCCTGGAAAGCGCGATGAATGCCGATACCGAGGCAATGGAGCAGATTGATGATCTGGAGAAGCAGACTATTTCCAATAGTGCTGGCGTGTTCAGCGATGCCCAGATCGAATTCAAGGAAAACACGATGATCTTCACCGTTACCCTGTCTTCCGAGATTCCTGCGGGCAGCGTTACCGGTGCGGAAATCGAAGAGATGTTTGCCGAAGATGACAGCATCAGGACCGAGCTTGACGGTATCGCCGAAGAGCTTGGTGTCGAACCCAGCGAGGTAAGCGCCCAGATCATCTTCATCGATTCCGACGGCAGCGAGCTTGCGAACTTCACCGTCTAGCACGCGCATCGTTCGCCCGAACATCGGGAAAGTATCCCGCGAGCCCCACTTCGGTGGGGCTCGTTTCGTCTTCTGGGGTTTTGCGTTGGGTGCTTGGTTCTGGGATGCCGATGCAGCCCAAATGGGTTCGCGCCTATACGTTGTCGGTTTTGCCTGCCATTGCTGTCCTTGCGCGTTCGCGTGCCTCGTCATGATTGGTGCCGGGGTGCCTCTTCCAACGGACTGTCCGGCGAAACGCCGAAACCGTCTTGATTCATGCACGGTGCCATATATTTCCCTGATAGAGGATTCGGTTTTTCATATAATTGCCCTTCACTATTGAAAAAGGGAGAGAGGATCCGCTTCGTGCTCGAAACCATCATTGCGGTAAACGATGCCATCAACGGCTTCGTCTGGGGTATTCCCGCGATGGTCTGCATTATCGGTGCAGGCCTGCTGCTGAGTATCCGGACGGGCTTCATACAAATCAGGAAGTTTCCTTCGGCTTGCAAGGCAACCTTCGAGAAGATGTTCCATAAGGGGCATGTGGAAGATGGCGCGATCTCGCCGTTCCAGGCAATCTGCACCGCGCTTTCGTCGACGGTGGGTACGGGAAACATCGCAGGCGTGGCGGGAGCTATCGCTATCGGCGGCCCGGGTGCTATCTTCTGGATGTGGGTTTCCGCACTGCTGGGCATGTGCACCAAGTTCTCCGAGGTCACTCTGGCTGTCCATTTTCGCGAGCGCAATAAGATGGGCGATTACGTGGGCGGCCCCATGTACTACATCAAGAACGGCCTGGGGAAGAACTGGCAGTGGCTGGCCTACGCCTTCGCGCTGTTCGGGGTGCTTGCGGTGTTCGGAACCGGCAATGCGACCCAGGTGAACACCATCGCATCCGCAATCGACTCCGCCCTGTTGAACTTCGATATTGTGGGCGAAGGTGCTATCTCCACGGTGAACCTGGCGATCGGCATTATCATCGCCGTCCTGGTCGCCCTGGTGCTGCTCGGCGGCATCAAGCGTATCGCGAGCGTGACCGAGAAGATGATCCCCTTCATGGCGGCCCTGTATATTCTGCTCGCCTTGGGCGTGCTTGCGCTGAACTTCCAGACTATCCCTGTGGTGCTGCACGACATCGTGTACGGAGCCTTCAATCCCCGTTCTGTTACAGGAGGCGTGGTTGGAAGCGCCTTCATCTGCCTGCAGAAGGGCGTTGCCCGCGGCATCTTCTCCAATGAGGCGGGTCTTGGTACCGGGTCTATCGCCCATGCCTGCTCCAACACCAAGGAACCTGTGAAGCAGGGTATGCTCGGCATCTTCGAGGTCTTTTTGGATACCATCATCATCTGCACCCTGACCGCATTGGTCATCCTGTGCAGCGGCACCGCCATCACCTACGGCCAGGCAGCCGGTGCCGAACTGACCATTTCCGGTTTCACCCTCACCTATGGCGGATGGGTCTCCATTCTCACGGCAGTGGCGATGTGCTGCTTCGCCTTTTCCACCATCCTGGGTTGGGGCCTTTATGGCGCCCGCTGCATCGAGTTCCTGTTCAGCAGCAAGGTGGTCAAACCCTTCATGATCGTCTATTCGCTGGTGGCTATACTGGGCTCCACGACCGATCTGGGCCTGATGTGGAGCATCGCGGAAACCTTCAACGGCCTGATGGCGATCCCCAACCTGATTGCGCTCTTCCTGCTTTCCGGAACGGTTGCACGCCTGACGAGGGAATACTTCGAGAAGAAGAGGCGCTCTCCCGAAGCGGTGGAGTAAAGCGCCCGAAACGGCATCTTTCCAGTTTTATGCAGCATTGCCGAGCCCCTGCGTTTCGCACGCAGGGGCTTTGCATTGTGTAGGGTGAAAGTTCGCTGTTGTTCTGGCAGCGGTGGGGTCGGATTCCGCTTCCATCCACGGGTTGGCCGGCTTTTAATGGGACTATGCCCCTGCTTCTTGCGAATCGCTCATTCCGAATGCAACAGGACCCGGAACGCGTCTGCATTCCGGGTCCTGCATCAGGGGCTCGCTTGCGGGTGTTTCGGACTGCCTCTCAGGCTTGCGATGGGCTGCATGGGAGGCGTTTCACGTGAAACTTCCCTAGCGCATCAGGTCGGCGATGTCCTTTGCGAATTCGACGGGGTCTTCGATGGGCATGCCCTCTACCAGTAATGCCTGGTTGTAGAGCATGCGTGCATAGCGGGCGACCTTTTCGCTATCGCCTGCATCCTGTGCAGCCTTCATGACCTCGAAGACGGGGTGGTCGGTGTTCAGTTCCAGGACGCGCTGGGACTTCATGCCTTCTGCCTCGGGCATCATCGCGAAGGCCTTCTCCATTTCCAGGCTGATGGGTCCTTCGGCGGTGATGCAGCTGGGAACGCCGGAAAGGCGGGTGGAGACGGCGACCTTGGTCACGCTTTCGCCCAGTGCCTCCTTCATTGCGGTGAACAGGGCCTCGTTATCCTTGGCAACCTGTTCTGCGGCGGTCTTGTCAGCCTCGCTCTCCAGGCCCAGGTCCGCGCCGGCAACGTTCTTCAGCTGCTTTTCGTGGAAGTCCATCATGGTTTGGAAGCAGAACTCGTCGACATCCTGGGTGCACAGCAGCACGTCACGGCCGCGTTCCAGGACCGTGGTGACGATGGGCATGTTCGCCAGTCGGCCGCGGGATTCGCCCGCGGCATAGTAGATGGCATCCTGCTCTTCGGGCATGGCTTCGATGTATTCGTCCAGGGTAACCATCTTGTTTTCCTTGGCGGAATGGAACATGAGCAGTTTGCCCAGTTCGTCCTTGTTGGTGCCGTAGGACATGTAGATGCCGTACTTGATACTGCGGCCGAAGTTCTCGAAGAACTTCTCGTATTCCTCGCGCTCGTTCTTGAGCATCTTCTCCAGCTCGGCGACGATCTTCTTCTCCACCTTCTTGGCGATGGCGCGCAGCTGGTTGTTGTGCTGCAGGGTTTCGCGCGAGATGTTCAGGGTCAGGTCCTGGCTGTCGACGATGCCGCGGACGAAGCCGAAGTAATCGGGCAGCAGTTCTTCGCACTTGTCCATGATCAGCACGTTGGAGCTGTACAGTTCCAGGCCGCGCTTGAAGTCGCGGGAGTACAGGTCGTATGGGGGACGGCTGGGGATAAACAGCAGGACGTCGTAGCTGATGGCGCCTTCCGCGTGGACGGAGATGACGCGCTGGGGGTCGGCGAAGTCGTGGAATTGGGATTTGTAGAACTCGTTGTATTCCTCGTCGGTGACTTCGGACTTGCGGCGCTTCCAGATGGGGATCATGGAGTTGACGGTCTCGTCCTCGAAGTACTCTTCCCATTCGGGGGTGTAGTCGTCACCTGCGTCTTCGGGCTTGGGAAGCTGGCGCTGGTGGGAGCAGTTCATGACCACGGGGTAGCGTACGTAGTTACTGTAGCGTTTGATCAGGTCCTTCAGGCCGTATTCGCTCAGGTAGCGGTCCAGGTTATCCGCATCGGTGTTGGGCTTGATGGTCAGGATGACGTCGGTGCCATGGCCTTCCTTCTGGGCAGGCGAGATGGTGTAGCCTTCCACACCGTCGCTTTCCCAGGCGAATGCCTGGTCGCTGCCGTAGCGCTTGGTAACCACGCGCACATGGGATGCGACCATGAAGCAGGAATAGAAGCCCACGCCGAACTGGCCGATGATATCCACGTCGCCCTGGATGCGCTCCTCTACCTCGACTTCTTCCTCATCGCCATCGGCGGGCTTGTCCTCGCCCTGCTTCTGGGCAGCCTTGAACTCGAAGCTGTCGGAATGGGCGATGGTGCCCAGGTTCTTTTCAAGCTCTTCTGCGTCCATGCCGATGCCGTTGTCGGAAACGGTGATGGTGCGTGCTTCCTTATCGAAGGCGACGCGGATGGAAAGGTCGCCCTTGCCGATCTGGATGTCCTGGTCGGTCAGGCTCTTGAAGTACAGTTTGTCTTCTGCGTCGGATGCGTTGCTGATCAATTCGCGCAGGAAGATCTCCTGGTTGGTGTAGATGGAATTGATCATCAGGTCCAGAAGCTTCTTGCTTTCTGTCTTGAACTTTTGCATATGCCGGCTCCTTGGTGTCTCTCGTTCGTTAGCAGTCTTGACTCTTGAGTGCCAAAAGGGATTATAAACCCAGATCTTACGGTGCAAGACGATGTGATGATTCGTCACCTTTGTGTAAAAAAACGCATAATGCCAGCTGGTCGATGAAGCCGGCAATAGAATCGTCTCGGGCGATCATGGCTGCGGGGATGCATCCGCAGCAGGGAAGACGAGTGATGAGGTGCCGTATGAACGCAAGCATGAGCGAAAAGACCCGTAAGGATATCCAGACGCTGCGCGAGTGGATCGACCGATGCCCGAAGGGCCGCATGGTCTTCTTCGGGGGTGCGGGCGTGTCCACGGAAAGCGGCATCCCCGATTTCCGCAGCCCGACCGGTTTGTACGGCAGCCCCCGCGCGAAGACCTACGAGTATTCCCCGGAATTCATGTGCTCCCGGACCTTCTTCGATGGGCATACCGCCGATTTCTACGACTTCTACACCGACCGCATGCTGTATCTGGAAGCGCAGCCCAACAGGGCGCACAGGAAGCTCGCCCAGTTGGAGGCGGATGGCATCCTGGGAGCGGTGGTGACGCAGAATATCGACGGCCTGCATCAGGCGGCAGGCAGCAAGAAGGTATTCGAGCTGCATGGCGGTGTCCTGCGCAATTTCTGCCGCAAGTGCAATCGCTTCTACGACGTGCACCAGATGATGACGGCGCGCGATGCCGATCCCGAAGGCATTCCCCATTGCGAATGCGGTGGTGTGATCAAGCCCGATGTGGTGCTGTACGAAGAGCCGCTCGATGAATCCGTGATGGAAGGCGCCATCCGTGCCATCGCATCCGCCGATTTGCTGCTGATCGCCGGAACCTCGCTTGCCGTGTATCCTGCAGCGGGCTTGATCGACTTCTTCCATGGATCCCATCTGGCAATCGTCAACATGTCTCCAACCGATCGTGACCGCAGCGCTGATATCTGCATCGCAGCGAGTATCGGCGATGTGCTTGATTACTAACTACAGAGTCTAATAATCTGCGCATTGTTGTACTTTTTTGAATAAAGTGTCGTTTTCTTGGTCTCATTTCTGCTTTAATAAGGGTAATGAATCCTCACGATTTTTTTGGTGTGCTCCATAGGATCACGGGGGATGGACAAACAGAAAGCCGTTGGGCCGTTGCATTTGCGGGCGGCCGGACGATATACTCGCGCAACCGGAAGAAGCGATTCGGTTGGAGATGAAGGCCTTCCGGGATACTGCGCGGAATGGAGGCGAGATGGCAGAGAACCGTCGTGTCAGAATGACAAAGGCAATGATCAGGGAAGCGTATATCGACTTCATCGTGGAAAATCCCGACGAGAAGCCCTCGGTGACGGAAGTATGCGAACGCGCCGACGTGAACAGGTCCACGTTCTATACCCATTACAGGGATTTGGATGATCTGCATGCGGAAATCGAAGCCTCCATTTTCGAGGTCGTTCCCGTGCTGGTGCCCGAAGACGACCCCGACTATATCGACAAGAACTGCAGGCTCCTGCGCGATTTCTTCACCTTCATTGCCGACGATCCCCGTTTGTTGAGCGTGATCACATCCACTAAGGCCGAAGAGGGTTGGGAATTCAAGCTGGCAAGCGTGCTCTTCCGCGACTTCAGGCCCGAAGGAGTCAGCCGCGAGGGCTCGAAGGGCTACTACGAATACGTGTTCGTTATCATGGGTACTTTGGGTGCGATGCGCGAGTGGCATCGTGCCGGTTGCCCCATCAAGCCCGACGCCTTCGGATACCTGATGTTCGAATGCTGCCGCAAGGCGATGACGAACTCCCCCGATTTGAGCGCGCTGGAATAGTCCGTCCAAGTCGGCTGAGAATCTGCAGATACCGTGCCCCGGTTTGCTAGAAGCGAGCGAATCGGGGCATTTTCATAAGGAGCACGAAGGCGACTACGAACATGATGCACAACGAGAACACGCCGATCTGGGCGTCGCCTGTGATCATGGTCACGAAGCCGATGAGGAAGGTACCCAATGCCGCTGCGTATTTTCCGAAAATGTCGAAGATGCCGTAGAACTCGTCTGCGCGGTCGGGAGGGATGATCTCCGAGAAGAACGAGCGGGAGATGGCTTGGATCCCGCCCTGGAACAAGCCCACGGCAACGGCGAGGATCCAGAATTCTCGGCTGCTCTGTAGGAAGAATGCGGCATAGAAGACGACTGCCGCATAGCAGAGGGTGGTGATGGAGATCATGCGCCAAGCGCCGAAGCGCTGAGCGAGCCTACCGTAGACGATGGTCGCGGGGAAGGCGATGATTTGCGTCAGGAGCAAAGCCAGGACCATCATGGTGCTGTCCAGCCCCAAGTCGCTGCCAAAGGATACCGCCATCTTGATGATGGTGTGCACCCCGTCGATGTAGAAGAAGTATGCAAGCATGAAAAGTAGGACATGCTTGGTCTTCGTGATGTATTTCAGGGTTGCCAGCACTTCGGGGATGACCGTCTTCCAAGAAAAAGCGCTTCTCTGCCTTCCGTGGACCTGCTTGACCTTGCGCAGCAGAGGGATGGTGAAGGTCAGCCACCAGAGGGCGGTGATAAGGAAGGAAAGGCGTATCCCGTTCAGGGTGCTTATTCCCAATCGGTCTCCGAAGAGCACGATAACCAGGCAGGTGACGAAAGGGATGCATGATCCGATGTAGCCCCAGGCGTAGCCGGAGCTGCTGACTGCGTGCCGCCGTTGGGGTTGGGCGGCATCGAGCAGGAAAGCATCATAGAACACCATCGAGCTGTTCAGCATCACGTTCGCGATCAGATAGACAACAAGGAAGGCGCTGGCGGAAAGCGGTATTCCCAGCGCGGCACAGGCGACGATACCGGTTCCTGCGGTTCCAAGAAGGAATTTCTTCTTATTTCCCATCACATCGGCGATATTACCCAAAAACGGCATGAGGAGCGCGATAAGGAGCGAAGCCGCCGATTCGGTGAAGCCCCAGGCTACGACGATCGAGGATTCCGGTCCTGCGAGTGCTGCGAAGTATATGGGGATAAGGGTTGCCGAAAGCATTACGAATGCGGAGTTTCCGACGTCGTATTTTATCCAGCTCTTCTCCTTTTCCGTGAATCGAATCCTTCTTTCTGCTGCTTTTGCTTTTCCTGCCATTCCCGCGCCCTATCTTCAGGTCGATCTATCCGTTTCCTCTCGCGTGACATTATGCAGCCGGCTTGGCGGGACGGAAGGGATTTAGCATCGAAGCTTTACAAACGGTCTGGCAAAGAACTTGCATTTGCCCAGGTAAATACACTAATCGTACTAAAGGCATAAGAGAAAACAGGGTGAATGGAACAAGACGGAAAGGGATAAAATCGGCATATAGAATAATTGAAGACGTCATGTAGAATAAGCCTATCGAAAAGCCTGTGACTATCTTGTCAAAAGGAAAAAAAAGGGGGGGGGGTTCTTTGCCCGCCTATATCACCCACTACATGTTTGGAAAACGCGTTTTGGAAAGGCTCGGATCGGACGTCTGCGATCAGGAGCAAGTCGATGCGTTTTATATTGGGAATCAAGGTCCCGATCCCCTGTTCTATTCGTTTCTCAGCCCCCGGGTCTGCGGCGATATCTATCTGGGAAGCAAGATGCACGAAAACGATCCCGCCCGGTTTTTCCAGGAATGGGTCGACTTCATTTCCGAATGCTCCGATCCTGAAGATAGGAGGGTCTACGCAGCTTTTCTCGCCGGTATGTTCTGCCATTACCTGCTCGACGTGAACACCCATCCTCTTGTCGATTATTTCCAGGATCGGATATGCGATACGGGGGAATTCGGATTTTCCGAGCAGGATAAATCGATAGCCCATATGGTGGTTGAGCGGGAAATCGATGAGATGATGCTCTATGCCAACACGGGAAAGACCGTTTCCGATTTCGATCCTGCAGCCGCGATGCTTTCTGCAGGCGATGGATTGCTCAACAAGATCAGCACGGCTTTTTCCGTCATCGTTTTCAGGTCGATGGGGGAAAGCGTCTCTGCGGAATGCTACGCGCGCAGCCTGAAGAACTTCCGCTGGCTCCAGGGGACCATCAAGCATCCGAGGGGCTTCAAGTTCGCCTTGGCGGGCGGCGTCGAGCGGATGCTGATGCCCCGTTCGAGGCTGCGCGCCATGAAACTGAGGCCCGTCGCCATGGAGCGCACCCGTTACGCGAACGAGGGGCACGAAATCTGGACGAATCCGTATACCGGGGAAACGGGTACGCAGAGCCTGTCGGATTTATTCGAAATCGCGCTCGATCAGGCGGTGGAATGGATCCCCCGCCTTATGGATGCCGACGTGACGGTGCGCGACATCCGGGAACTGACGTGCGGCAGGGATTATTCCGGCAGGTTTCCTACCCCGGTGAATGGCGATTTGTAAGAAGCGCATCCCGATGCGAGAATGCATCGGGATGTTTTTCTTTCAGGAGGGTGACTCGATGGATCGTTTTGGGATCATGTTCGTCTGCCACGGCAATATCTGCCGGTCCACTATGGCCGAATTCGTCATGAGGGACATGCTGGAGCAGGCGGGTTTGGAGGATAAGGTGGCGGTGGCTTCGAGCGCCACGAGCACGGAAGAGATAGGCAATCCCGTGCATCATGGGACGCGTCGCATGCTCGAGAGGCATGGGATCTCCTGCGATGGCAAGCGTGCAGTCCAGCTGAAGCGTTCCGACTACGATCGGTACGACCTGTTCGTGGGAATGGATGGCGCGAACATCCGAAATATGCGCAGGATGCTGGGCGGCGATGCGCAAGGCAAGGTGGCGAAGCTGCTCCAGTTTCCCGAGGGAACCAGCGCCGATGCGGCATCCGATGTGGCCGACCCTTGGTATACCGGCGACTTCGAGGCGACCTGGCGCGATGTCGCCGCCGGTTGCAGCGCCCTGCTGGAATACCTGCGGGAAAGGCTCTAGCCGTGTTTCCCAGCACCCAAGATCCCAGGCAGCGCGAGGCATGGAACCGGGCCCTTAACGCCAAGCAGAAGAATCCCCCGATGCGGAAAGTGCGCAATCTGAAGGGCATGGGCCCCAACAAAGCCTGCGGGCATAAGGGAGGGATCTCGCGGCAGGGCTCGAAGCGCGGATGATGGGTCCTTCGCCTGCGGTGGGCGGCTCGCCTTGCGTCTTCAGCGGCATTTTTCCGGGGGTTGGAGGCATTGCCCGGGCATCTGCCGATTGTTTGCGGCCTTTGCTTTTTACTGCCTTGAAATCAATTTCCCATACGGGACCTCTATACTTCTAGGGGTTATCGGACCACCCGGAAGCGAAGCGGACCCAAGGCGCCCCGGCGCAGCCTGCGTCTGGCGGGGTTCGATCGCGAGGTTCCGGAAAAGCGACACAAGGAGAAGATCATGGGAATTCGCTCGGGAGCAGCCAAGTTCGTAAGCGCGGCAGGAACATTCGCCTTGCGCAATGTGTTCCATAGGCCTGCGGCAAACTTCCCCGGCAAGGTTGCCCTGTATGTGGACCCCCGGATCATCGCGAATACCTCGCGTAAGCTGCGTTGCGGCAGCGTCTGCGTTGTCGGAACCAATGGCAAGACCACCATCACCAATATGCTTGCGGACTGCATGGAGGCAGCGGACATGCGCGTGGTGTGCAACCGTACGGGAGCGAACCTTGATTCCGGCATCGCCACCAGCCTGCTCCAGGCGGGCGAGAGCGACTGGGGCGTGTTCGAGTGCGACGAGCTCTGGCTTGCGAGGGCGCTTCCTCAGCTCCAGTCCAAGTACGTGCTGCTTCTGAACCTGTTCCGCGACCAGCTGGACCGTGTAGGCGAAGTAAGCCGCATCCAGGACAGCATCGTATCCGCCTTTGCCGCTTCTCCCGAAACCGTGCTGGTCTATAACGCAGACGATCCTATGTGCGAGACCATCGCACGCAGGGTTTCCAACCCGAAGATCCCCATCGGCATCGGCGAGGATCTGGGCTTGCCCTTGGCCGGGCCCAGCGATGTGCGTATCTGCCAGCAGTGCAGCGGCGCCATCGAATACAGCTATCGCCAGTACAGCCAGCTGGGCGAATACCATTGCGCGAAGTGCGGCTACGGCCGCTCCCCCTTGGCCTTTGCCGTAAGGAACTGCTGCATCGACGGCGATGGCATGGCCTTCGATGTGGCTCAGGCGGCGGATGGGATTCCCGCCGAGACGGCTCCCAACGCTCCCGAACCGAAGATCGTCGCGCATATCGAGGCGGATTATTCCGGTGCGTACATGGTCTACAACCTGCTCACCGTATACACGGCGGCGCATCTGATGGGCGCTCCGAACGACAAGGTCATCCAGGCGATGCGCGATTTCGACCCCCGCAACGGACGCCTGCAGACCCTGCAGGTGCGCGGCCGCGAAGTGATGCTCAATCTGGCGAAGAACCCCACCGGCTTCAACCAGAACCTCGACCTGGTTGCCAAGGCGAAGGGCCGCAGGGTCGCCGCCTTCTTCGTGAACGACATGGAAGGCGACGGCCGCGACGTCAGCTGGCTGTGGGATATCGATTTCGAGAGCCTGGTTGCGGACGAGGACCTGATCGTGTTCGTGGGCGGCATGAGGGCCAACGACCTGCAGGTGCGCATGAAGTACGCCGGCGTGAACGCGCGGATCATCGCGGATTCCGATGAGGCGATGGCGTATATGGCCAAGCTGCCCGCCGACTTCAGGCTGTTCATGATCGCCAACTACACCGCGCTCCCGCCCATCCATGAGCGCATGACCCAAATCGCCGCCGAGGCGAATCCCGTTGCGGCCATCCCCCAAGACGTGCAGGCGGCGGAAGAATTCGCCCGCGAGCTTGCGAAGCGCGTCGAGTCCCGGGCAGAATGCGGCTTCCCCGCCTTCGGAGAGCGCCCCTTGCGCATCGGCTTCGCCCTGCCCCAGCTTCTGAACCTGTGCGGTGACAGCGGCAATGCCAAGGTGCTTGCCCAACGCTGCGCATGGAGGGGTATCCCGGTCGAGATGGTCGAATACGGCAACGAAGGCGATTGCGACCTGGATTCCGTCGATATCCTGGTGGTTGCCGGCGGTCCCGAGCGCGAGCAGATCATGGCCTGCGATGCGCTTTCGGCACGTGCCGAAGAGCTTACCCGTTACGTCGAAGCCGGCGGCGCCATGCTCGCAGTCGGCGGCGGCTTGCAGATCCTGGGACAGCGCTGGAAGGCGAGCGAGGGCATCATCGACGGCGTGGGCCTGTTAGGCATCGAGGAAGATGCCTCTTGCAGAGGTTCCAGGCTGATCGGCGACGTGGTGGCCCAATCCCAGCTGGCAAAGCACCCCATCGTGGCCTTCCGTAACGATTCCGGCTGCATCAGGCCCGTGGGCGATGTATCCAGGATGTGCACGATCTCCGTCGGGCCAGGCGCCCACGACGGCATGCGCGGTGCGGATGGTCTTGTCTGCCGCTCCGTATTGGGCAGTAGCATGCACGGTCCCTTGCTGCCGAAGAACCCCGAACTGGCAGACTGGCTGATCGCGCGCGCCATCGAACGCAGGATCGGCGGGAAGTGCCGTCTTGAAGCCCTGGACGACACCGAGGAACTGCAGGCAAATGCCTTCATCGTCAAGCGCCTGAGTGGGAAATAGCCGGGGTTTCGTTCCGATAGTGTGGTTTTTTATCCCTCTGGGGCAGTAGTTTCGCCTTAGGTTCTTGCATTTTCGAATAGGCAGCTTTCAGAATAACCCGCATGGCTACTAGAAAACGAAACCAAAACAAGGCACCGGCCGACCGCGAGTTCTATGACGACGCTTCGTATTACCGCCGCCGCGAGTACAGCGAAGGCGATGCGTACGGCTTCGATCGGCATGGGGCCTCGGGTCGTTCGGCTGCTCGGGGCGCGAATCAGTACAGCCGCTACAATGCGGATGCCTATGCGTCCCGCTTCGACCCTGCTGTGAACGAAGACCCCCAGCCGCGTTCTTTCCGACGCGGGCCGTCTGCGCGCAATGCGGGTGGCGGGAAGGCCGGCGACGGCGCCCGCGGTTACGCTGGCCCCTCCGATGGGTATCGCGATGATGGCTACCAGGGTTATTCCCGTGATTCCTACGGACAGCGTGCCTCCCGCTATTCGGCTCGCCGTAAGCGCAGAGCGCGCATCAAGATCGCGCTCATCGTGCTCGCGCTCATCTTGGTTGCGGGTGCTGGTTCCGCCTTCGCATACATCAAGGCGATCGACAGGAACCTCTCCGAGGGCCTTGACCCCCAGTTGAAGAATGTGCTCGTGAGCACGAACATGAAGAAGGAGCCCTTCTACATGCTCCTTCTGGGAACCGATGCCTCGCTTGAGAGGAAGAACGACGAAACCTATGCGGAGGTATTCCGCACCGATACCATCCTGCTCACCAGGATCGATCCGGTAGAGCAGAAGGTGACCTTGGTTTCCATGCCCCGAGACACCATGATCGATATGGGCGAGAATGGCACCCAGAAGCTGAACGCGGCCTACGCCATCGGCGGTGCGAGCGCGGCGGTCACGGAGGTCTCCGACCTCTCCGGCGTGGGTATCTCGCATTTCTGTTTGATCGACATGGACGGCCTGACTTCCGTGGTCGATGCCCTGGGCGGTATCGAGGTGGATGTCCCCATGGAAATCGACGATGAGGACGCAGGCGGGCATCTGGATGCCGGCTTGCAGACGCTCAATGGCGAGCAGGCGCTTATCTTGTGCCGGTCGCGCAACGCCTTCGAGGAATACGGTGCCGGAGACCTGTATCGCGCGGCGAACCAGCGCCTGGTGCTGCAGGCCATTGCAAGCAAGATCCTTTCCTCCAATCCGGCCACTATCGCGAAATCCGTGACGGCGATTTCCGAATTCGTGAGCACCGACCTTTCCGTGGGCCAGATCATCAGCCTTGCCGAATGCTTCCGGGGCATCGATGTCCAGGAGTCCATCTATACCGCATCCATGCCCACGCACTCCGAATATATCGATGAGCTGTGGTATGAGGTTGTGGACGAGAAGGCCTGGGAAGCCATGATGGACCGCGTCGACAGCGGCTTGCCTCCCTCCGAGGAATCCGTGGTCGATGAGCGCGCCGGCGTGACCCTGGCGAATTCCGGCGATGGGGTTTCTGGGGGATCCTCGCAATCCGATTCGTCCGACGGCTCCCAATCCGAGGGTGCAACCGCCCGCGGCGGAAGCGTGTGCGTGCGCAACGGCACCGATGTGACGGGCGCGGGCAGCGCTGCGATGGCTGTTCTCGAAGAAGAGGGATTCACCGTCTTGGATGCGGCCGATGCCGATGCTACCGACTACCTGACGACGCTTGTCGTCTACGACGACGAATCCTTCGCCGCGCAGGCCCAGGAGCTTGCGGACCTGCTGGGCGATTCGGCGGAAGCGGTGCAGAACGACGGCACCTATACCCTCAAGGGGGACATCCTCGTGGTGGTAGGCGCCGACCTGGCAGAAGACATCGCCGCCCGCGGTTATGCCCTGGAATCCGGGGCTGCAGCCGAATAGGCCGGCCTTTGCCGCAGCAGCGGGATACGATGAGATGGGAAAACGGGTCGAACCGGTAGGTTCGACCCGTTTTGACGTTACCGATCGGGATCCGCTTCGAATCCGATAGGCGCTGCCGGGCAGCCCGGCGGCTTCCTTCCCGTATGGCCCCTCATGGCGCGATACGTCCTCCAGCGGCGCCGCGAAAGCCGAGGGCATCGGGCACGTATGCCCGCTACTTGTGGTAGGGCTCGTTGCGGCTGATCTTGCAGGCGCGGTAGATCTGTTCGAGCAGCACCACGCGTGCCAGGTTATGGGGCAGGGTGATAGGTCCGAAGCTCATGCGCTCGGCTGCGCGCTCGCGCACCTCGCGCGTCACCCCATCGCTTCCGCCGATGATGAAGGCGATGTGCGATATCCCGCGCAGCGCCAGCCCGTCGAGTTTTTCGGCAAGTCCCTCGCTCGAGGTCTCCTTGCCGCGGATGTCGAGCAGGATGGCATGGCAGCCGCTGCCCGCTGCATCGAGTGCCCCCATGATGAGCTCGGCTTCCTTCTGGGTGTTGCTGTCGGGGAGCTCCTTCACAGCGACGTTCGCGTAGCCCCCCAGGCGTTTGAGGTATTCGCCGCAGGCATCCTTCCAGAAACGCTCCTTCAGCTTGCCTACGGCGATAACGGTGATCTTCAGCATTATTCCGCGTAGATTTCCTTCTCGATTACCAGTTCGTTCTTGATCTTGCCGACCAGGGCCTGCAGGGCGTCGACCACATGCGGGCGGATGTCTCCTCCGATGAGCACGTACATGAGCGAATCCCCCACCGAAAGCACGCCCTCGTTCAGCCATGTGCGCACGTAGTAGATGCCGTCCATGGCAAGCGCTTCCCTTTCGGCTTGCGCAAGCCCCGCCGCATCGTATGAGAATTCGATCCCGGCAACCTGCGGCAGGCCGGCTGCGCCTTCGCGCACCTGCGCCTTGGGCGTGATGCGCACCACTCCGTTGTGGGTGAGGAACATGCCGCACTGGGCGGAGACGGGATCCGACTTAGCCTCCTTCAACCAGGCATCCAGGGAAGGTTCGGTCTTGGCCATTCGGCCTCCTTTCGCCTTTTCCAACCCGCATATGGTAGCACCGGGCCACCCGTTCGCCCCGTCTGCTGGCCGCCAAGGTTACAAGCGCAGAAAATACCTCCTTGAAGGGAAAGGGGGTTTTGCCCTGTTGGGTACAATGTGACGGTTAAGGAAATGGGACGGGTCCGTGCAATCGACGCACGGGTATCGAATAGAGAGGAACTGCCATGGCTTTGCCAGCACCCAACAAGGACGCGGTTGCCGATAACCGCACGACTATGGAATTGGGCAAGGTTCTGCCCAAGACCGCGAACGTCATCGACGGCCATTTGTTCGTGGGCGGCGTCGACATGGTAGAGCTTGCCCGCACCCAGGGAACCGCCATGTACGTCTACGATGAGGAAGACCTGCGCGACCGTATGCGCCAGTACCGCACCGCCTTCGATAAGCGCTGCGAGGATGCGGGCGTGGCATACGCGAGCAAGGCCTTCCTGAACAAGGCCATGGCGCGCATCGCCAAGGAAGAGGGCATGCATCTGGATGTTTCCGGCGGCGGCGAGCTGGCCATCGCCCTGGCGGCGGGCTTCCCTGCCGATCGCATCGTGGTGCATGGCAACAGCAAGACCGAGCTCGAGCTGACCGAGGCCATCCAGGCGGGCGCAGGCCGTATCGTGGTCGATAGCATCACCGAGCTGGAACGTATCAGCCGCATCGCCGGCGAGCTGGGCAAGGTGCAGGATGTGTTCCTGCGCATCACCCCCGGCGTCGAGGCGGATACCCACGACTACATCAAGACCGGTTGCGAGGACAGCAAGTTCGGCTTCACCATGCGCGATGACTTCGCTTTCGAAAGCGTGCTCGCGGCGATTTCCGCCGAGAACGTGCGCCTGGCGGGCCTGCATATGCATATCGGCTCGCAGATCCTGAAGCTCGAGCCCTTCGCAGAGGCGATCGATGTGATGATCGAGCTGTTCGCCCGCGTGAAGGAGGCCTGCGGTTACGAAATCGACGAGCTGGATGTGGGCGGCGGCCCCGGCGTGGCATATCAGGCCGAAGACGTGCCTGCGGTCATCGATGAATTTGCCAGAATCGTAACCGATGCGCTCAATGCCTCCTGCGAGAAGTATGGTGTAGCGGTACCCCGTGTCCTGTGCGAGCCCGGCCGCAGCATCGTCGCAACCCCCGGAATCACCTTGTACACGGTGGGAACCATCAAGAATCTGCCAGGAATCCGAAAATTCGTTGCTGTTGACGGCGGCATGTCCGACAACATCCGCACCGCCCTGTATCATGCTTCTTACGAGGCGACTGTCGCCAACAAGGCGGATCAGCCCCGTACCCAGATTGTGACCATCGTGGGAAAGCATTGCGAAAGCGGAGACGCCGTGGTTCTGGACGGTTCCCTGCAGGAAGCCCAGCCGGGCGATGTCGTCTGCGTGTTCGGCACCGGCGCATACTGCCACAGCATGTCGAGCAACTACAACGGCAATGTGCGTCCCGCCGTGGTCTTCGTGAAAGACGGCCAGGCGCGCGTCGTGTCCCGTAGGCAGACCTACGCCGACCTGATGGCCTGCGACGTCGACTAGAGGCAAGAGTCAAAACGCGCTTCCGCTTTTCCGGTGGGAGCGCGTCGGGATAGAGAGGAAAAATGCATGGCAGTGAAAATCGGCCTGATCGGCACCGGTACCGTCGGTGGCGGCTGCATCGAGATCATCCAGAAGCACAAGGAGGACTTCAAGCGCCACTTCGGCATCGACTTGGAGCTCGCCCAGGTATGCTCCCTGCAGCGTGAGCGCGCCGAAGAATACGGCGTTGCCGACATCTTCACCGACAATTTCCACGATGTGCTGGAGAACCCCGAAATCGACGTGGTCGTGGAAGTAATCGGCGGCACCACCTTCGCCCGCACCGTTGTGACCGAGGCCCTGAAGGCCGGCAAGCACGTGGTCACTGCCAACAAGGCCCTCATGGCCACCCACGGCGAGGAAATCATGACCCTCGCTGCCGAAAACGAGCGCGAGATCGCGTTCGAGGCGAGCGTGGGCGGCGGTATCCCCATCATCGGTCCCCTGAAGCATTCCCTGATCGCCAACGAGATCAGCAGCGTCATCGGTATCGTCAACGGCACCACCAACTACATGCTCACCCGCATGGGCGAAGACGGCCTGACCTACGACGACGCCCTGGCAGAGGCCCAGGCGAAGGGCTTCGCCGAAGCCGACCCCACTGCTGACGTGGACGGTCTGGACGCTGCCGCGAAGATCGCCATTCTCAGCTCCATCGCATTCAATTCCCGCGTCACCATGGCAGACGTGCATACCGAGGGCATCCGCAGCCTTTCCCCCGTCGACCTGGCAACCGCCCAGGAAATGGGCTACTGCGTGAAGCTGCTGGCCATCGGCAACCGCACCGATGCGGGCATCGACGTGCGCGTCCATCCTGCGATGCTGCCCCTGGACCATCCGCTGGCAACCGTCAACGGCGTCTTCAACGCCATCTATGCGGTCGGCGACTTCGTGGGCGAGACCATGTTCTTCGGCGAGGGTGCCGGCGCCGGCGCCGCTGCGAGCGCCGTTATGGGTGACGTCCTGGAAGTGGTCCGCCACGTCCAGGCGGGCATAAAGCCCCTGGTGGGATGCACCTGCACTGACAACCTGCCTTTCATGAAGATCGAAGACACCGTCCAGCGCTACTACCTGCGCTGCAAGGTCGTGGACAGGCCCGGCATCCTGGCCAAGATGGCGAGCGCCTTCTCCGACCACGGCGTGAGCGTGTACTCCATGATCCAGCGCGGTGCCGACGAGCAGGCGAACACCGCCGAGCTGGTCTACGTCACCCATTCCGCCAAGGATAGCGAGGTCATGGCGGCGATCGCGGAGATGAAGGCCATGGACAACGTGCTGGCAGAAGGCGAAGAGCCTGCCGTCATCAGGCTTGCAGGAAAGTAAGGAAAGCCGCTCTTTTCCGAATGGAGGACGACTATGACCCGCTTTTGCGCAAATTGCGGAAGCCCGCTTCAGGAAGGATATTCCTTCTGCGAAAGTTGCGGCGCTCCCGCAGAGCAGACCCCTGTGCAAGACCATAACCAGGAAACCCCCGTTCCCGTTGAAGGGGAAGCTGTCGAAGCAGCGGCGCAGCCTGTCCAGTGCGATCCCGCCGTCGATGCGGTAGTGCCCCAGGCAGACGATGCGGCACCCAGGTCCTTCGCGAACCAGCCCCTTGAGGCGCGCGCCGGCGAAGCGCAGCCTGCCGGAGGCGCAATTCCTGCCGATGGCGGCATCCAGGCCGCGGCGCCCACCGGCCCCATCTTCAACACGGGTGGCGCGAAGAAGGCGAGCGGCCTTGCCATCGCTTCCATGGTGCTGGGCATCATCAGCATCGTGTCGAGCTTCTTCGCAGTGGGTCTTATCTTCGGTATCGTGGCGATCGTGCTCTTCGCCGTTGCAAGGAAGAAGCACGGCAAGTCCGGCATCGGGCTTGCGGGCTTGATCACCGGCATCGTGGGCAGCGTGTTTTCCCTGATATGGGCGCTGCTGTTCGGTGCCATCGTCATCGGTGCTATCGCTGCCGAGGAGCAGGGCCTCCTAGTCCAGGACGAGGACGGGATCCATTACTCCATCGGCGATGCCGACCAGTACGAGACCACTCCCGTGGGTGTCTGGTATGCCTCCGAGTGCAGGCTGACCTACGATGGGAAGGGCTACGAAGACGGCGTCTTCACGCTCGACGAGGCGAAGGACATCGAGAGGGATTTCTACGATGTCGTGCTGACCATCGAAGACGATGGTAGCTTCTCTTTCGATTACGGCGACGAATCGAAGAGCGGAACCTGGACTGCCGACGCGGACTGCGTCACCCTTACGATGGGGGACACGGGTGAGAAGCTGTTCCTGTTCGCCTACGATGACGACAGGAGCATCAATCCCACCTCGGGCCGCGAGTTCGACGAGATGGGATTCCTCGACGCGGGCTTGTACATGGAGCTCGAGCGATAACGGAAGCCTATTGCCTTGCGAAGGGACGCAGTGCGCTCGCCTCGAAAAAGGCCGTGCGTCGTGAAGCCAGGGCTCCCAATCCAACACCAGGCGCCCCGCCGTCCGTTTGGGATGGCGGGGCGCTTTTACGAAGAGCCATCCGGATGCCGCGGGCGGCATCGTTTCGGGGGACGCTTGCGCGAGCCCCCGGCCTGCCTGCCGCGTTCGGGCTTGAAGAGAAAGGAATCCGGGATGACTGTTGCCGCCATCTTCGACTGCGATGGGGTGCTGATCGATTCGGCTCATGTGTGGCGCAACACCGAAGGCGAGCTCTGCCGCAGGGCGGGCCGTCCCCTCACCGAAGAGGAGCAGCGCACCATCGTGACCATGACCATCGGCGAAGTGGGCGATTTCCTGCATAGCCGCATCGGTTTGGGCGAAGACGGAGCACATGTGGTGCGCATGATCGACGAGCTGATGATGGATTTCTATCGCAATCGCGCGTGCGCCCTCCCCGGCGTCGAGCGCCTGCTGCGCAGCTTGCAGGAGCAGGGCGTGGTGATGAGCGTGGTTTCTTCCAGCCCCAAGCCCTATCTTCTGGCGGGCCTTTCGCGCATCGGCGTGGACGATGTCTTCAGGGAGATCATTTCCGTTGAGGATCTGGATACCTCGAAGCGCGATCCGCTGGTTTTCCGTCACGCCATGGATCTGATGGGCAGCGTCCCTCAGGACACCTGGGGTTTCGACGACTCGTATTATGCAGTGGAGACCATGCGTGCGACGGGAATCTGCACCGTGGGCGTCTACGATTCGCGCGAGCCCTACGAGCTCGACCGCCTGCGGGAGGCATCGCATCTTGTGACCTGCGACTACGGCGAGCTCGACTTGGGGCTGCTGGCGGCGGGCCCTGCGGCATTCCTCGCGCGATAGGGCTCCTGCCGTATCCGCGATGCGGTCTGCGCACGTGCGGCCGCGATGCTTTTCCGTCCGGAACGAAACGGGACCCGCATGTGCGGGTCCCGTTGGGCTTTCGGCTGGTCTTGTTCTGTCCTGCCGTGCTAGGCGCGGCCGATCTCGTTGATGTCGAACGGGGTGGTCTGGTAGACGTAGTAGTTCAGCCAGTTGGTGTAGAGCAGCTGGCCCACCGAGCGCCAGGTGTTCAGGGGCTTTTGCGTGGGGTCGTCGTTGGGGAAGTAGTTTTCGGGAACGTTGGGGTCGATGCCCTTGGCGACGTCGCGCTCGTATTCCAGCTGCAGGGTGTCGTAGTCGTATTCGCTGTGGCCGAAGATGAAGAAGTCCTTGCTATCGGCGCTCTTCACGATAGCCACGCCGGCTTCTTCGGAGTGGGCGATCAGCTCGAGCTGGGGGTTGGCCAGCACGTCCTGCGCAAGCACGCCTGTGTAGCGCGAATGGGGCATGTTGAAGACGTCGTCGATGCCGCGGACCAGCGGGGATGTTTCCTTGTCCAGGGTGTGGCGGTATACGCCGGAAAGCTTTTCGGGCAGGTTGACCTTCTGGACGCCGTAGTGATGGTAGATGCCCGCCATCGCACCCCAGCAGATGTAGAGCGTGCTGTATACGTGGGTATGGGACCAACTCATAATCTCGCACAGCTCGTCCCAGTAGTCCACGTCCTCGAATTCCAGCAGCTCGACGGGGGCACCGGTGACGATCAGGCCGTCATAGCGCTCGTCGCGGATCTCCTCGAAAGTGCGGTAGAAGCTATCCAGATGCTCCTGGCTGGTGTTCACCGATTCATGGGTGCCGGCACGCAGCAGGGTGACCTCGATCTGCAGCGGGGTGTTGGACATCTTGCGCAGGATCTGGGTTTCGGTGGCGATCTTCGTGGGCATGAGGTTGAGCAGCAGCACGCGCAAAGGACGGATGTCCTGCTGGAGCGCGCGCGTTTCCGTCATGGTGAAGATGTTCTCGCCTTCCAGGATCTCCTTGGCGGGAAGCTGGTTGGGAATCTTGATGGGCATAGTCTCTCCTTAGGCAAAGAAACGCCCGGACCGCCGTTTTCGGGAATCGGGTCCAGGCGCAGAGGTTCGATAGTCTAGTGGGAAGTCTATATGAAAATGCGCGGCTCGGGTTATCTGCAATAACGATAACCCCTTATCGGTAAAAGCGTTTTCCGAAAATCCAGGGGCTGATTATCTGCGGGGGAGAGGGCGCTATACTTGCTCTTTGCGAAACGAAGCACAGCGCAATCTACCGATATCCAAGCAACCGAAAGGCACATCCATGGAATTCAAGCAGGGAACCGTGTGCGTGCAGGGCGGTTACAGGCCCGCTAATGGCGAGCCCCGCCAGGTACCCATCGTGCAATCCACCACCTTCCGCTACGAGTCGAGCGCGGCAATGGGCAAGCTCTTCGACCTGGAAGCCGAAGGCTATTTCTACACCCGCCTGCAGAACCCCACCAACGATACCGTTGCGGCTAAGATCTGCGAGCTGGAAGGCGGCACCGCAGCCATGCTCACCTCGAGCGGCCAGGCTGCCAACTTCTACGCGGTATTCAACATCGCCAACTGCGGCGACCATGTGATCGCGAGCAGCTCCATCTATGGCGGCACCTTCAACCTGCTTTCCGTGACCATGGCGAAGATGGGCATCGAATTCACCTTCGTCGACCCCAAGTGCAGCGACGAGGAGCTGGAAGCGGCCTTCCGCCCCAACACCAAGGCGGTCTTCGGCGAAAGCATCGCAAATCCCGCGCTCACCGTATTCGATATCGAGCGCTTCGCCAACGCGGCCCATGCCCACGGCGTGCCCCTGATCGTGGATAACACCTTCCCCACGCCCGTGAACTGCCGTCCCTTCGAGTGGGGTGCCGACATCGTGACCCATTCCACCACCAAGTACATGGACGGCCACGGCACCGCGGTAGGCGGCGCGATCGTGGATTCCGGCAGGTTCGACTGGATGGCGCATGCGGACAAGTTCCCCGGGCTCACTACTCCCGACGACAGCTACCACGGCGTGGTGTATGCGGAGCGCTTCGGCAAGGAAGGCGCCTTCATCACCAAGGCGACCGCCCAGCTGATGCGCGACTTCGGCAGCATCCAGAGCCCTCAGAACGCGTTTTTGCTGCACATGGGCCTGGAGAGCCTGCATGTGCGCATGCAGCGCCACTGCGAGAACGGCCTGGCGGTTGCGCAGTTCCTGCAGCAGCATCCCAAGGTCGCCTGGGTGCGTTATCCCGGCCTTGAAGGCGATTCCGAATACGAGCTGGCCGCCAAGTACATGCCCAAGGGCACCTGCGGCGTGGTGAGCTTCGGCGTCGAGGGCGGCCGCGAGGCTGCGGAGGCCTTCATGGGTCGTCTGAAGATCGCCCAGATCGCCACCCATGTGGCAGACGCGCGCACCTGCTGCCTGCACCCGGCTTCCTCCACCCATCGCCAGATGACCGAGGCCGAGCTGGAAGCGGCGGGCGTTTCCGCCGACCTGGTGCGCCTGAGCTGCGGTTTGGAAGATGCCGAAGACCTGATCGCCGACATCGCGCAGGCGCTGGAGGGTTAGTTCCTTTCCAGACGGGTTTTTGCCCCGCAACCGATGGTATCGGACGCCCTGGGTCCGCGTGGATCCGGGGCGTTTTGCGCGAAATCTGCAAAAGATGTGAAATCGGGCGAAAACCGTGCCGGAGGGCGTTCCGTGCGTTGACGGGAAATCGCCTGATTTCGTATATTGGATAAGTTCGCTTTCAGAAGCCCCGTAAACGCAGACTGTAGACGGAGCGGCGGAAGGGTTGTCCAGGCCACGAAGCCGTGCTGGAGTAGGATCCCGGCACCGTAGCACCTGCACTTTTGAAAAACGACATTCTCGTCCGCTTCCGCGTAAGCGGAACGGATGGACATCGCAATGGAGGAAACATTGAAGACGTATTACGCCAAGCCCAACGAAGTTGAGCGCGAATGGGTCTTGATCGACGCTGAGGACATGGTCCTGGGTCGCGTCGCTACTGAGGCCGCACGCATCCTGAAGGGAAAGCACAAGCCCCAGTACACCCCGCATGTCGACACCGGCGACTTCGTCGTCATCATCAACGCCGACAAGATCCGCGTCACCGGTACCAAGGCTGGTAAGAAGACCTACTACCGCCACAGCGGTTTCCCCGGTGGTCTGAAGAGCGAGACGTTCAACGAAGCAATGGCCAAGCACCCCGAGCGCGTTATCGAACATGCCGTCAAGGGCATGCTCCCCAAGAACACCCTCGGCCGTGCAATGGGCATGAAGCTCAAGGTCTATGCAGGCCCCGAACATCCGCACATGGCTCAGCAGCCTCGTCAGATCAAGATTGGAGAATAACCCATGGCAGGTGAAGCAGTATACATCGGCACCGGCCGCAGGAAGAACGCTGTAGCTCGCGTTCGCTTGGTTCCGGGCACTGGCAAGGTTACCATCAATGGCAGGGACGCACTGGAGTACTTCGGCCGCGAGGCACTGCTCGAGTTCGCTCTGGCACCTTTCAAGGTTACCGACACTGAAGGTCACTTCGACGTAATCGCTCGCTGCAATGGTGGCGGCATCGGCGGTCAGTCCGGCGCTCTGCGTCACGGCATCTCCCGCGCCCTCCTGGAGGCCGGCGAGTATCGTGCAGAGCTGAAGAAGGCTGGCTTCCTCACCCGCGACCCTCGCGTTGTCGAACGCAAGAAGTACGGTCTGAAGAAGGCTCGTCGTCGTCCTCAGTTCAGCAAGCGCTAATCGAAATCCTTTTCGGTTCTATTGCATCGAAGACCCGCTCTTTCCGAGCGGGTCTTTTCTGTTTTCAGGAAGAAAAACCCGTTCTGAGCAGGTAAATATCGTTCTGTTTTCGGCATGATAAGCCGATATGCCTAGCAAAATCATAGGTCGTCGAGTGAAAAATGATACTGAAGTATCACATTGGCTTATCGCGCTCATATTTTGCCTTCTCTTGTAGTAAATATCACAGGGTTGGAGTCGGTTCTGCATAACGGCTCCTCGAAAATGGCGGGTCATGCGGGCTTTCTGTCATTGCGCCCGTCCGCCGATCATGCTCCTCATATATGAAGAAAGGATTCTGTAGCATGAAGATGACTTCCCTGACCAAGCGCATTCTCGGACTGGCATTGGGCTGCGCTGCCTTCGCCGCTTTGGCGACCGGCTGCAGCGGTTCTGCCGAGAGCGCATCTGCGGACGAAGCCCAGGCTTCCTCCGACAGCGTCCTGACCCAGGTTCAGGAAGAGGGTGTTGTCCAGGTTGGCATCGCCAACAACAACACCCCCATGAACTTCGTCGATGATGACGGCAACCTGGTCGGCTTCGATGTCGACCTGGCAAACGCCCTGGCTGAAGAAATGGGCGTAGAGGCCGAAATCGTCACCGTGGACAACGACACCCGTATCGCCTACCTGACCAACGGCACCGTGGATATGTCCATCACCAATCTGAGCCATACCACCAGCCGTGACGAGCAGATCGACTTCGCCGAGCCCTCCTACATCTGGGACGGCAAGGTCGCTTATGCGAAGAAGGGCCAGTTCAACGAGATCATAGATCTGGCTGGCAAGAAGATCGCCATCGACCAGGGTTCCAGCGCTGCCGCTGCAATCGTGAAGGCGATCACCGACCAGGGTGGCGAAGAACCCGAGCTGGTTGAGTTCAACGGCAACGCCGAATGCTTCCAGGCGCTTCAGGACGGCAAGGTCGACGCGTGGGCCCAGGATAGCATCATCTGCTCCGGCATCGCCGGCGAACTGGGCACCGACTACGAGACCGTGGGCGGCTTCTTCAGCGGCAGCCTGTACGGCATCGGCGTTCCCAGCAACGACAGCGCTTGGAGGGACGAAGTCAGCTTCACCCTGCAGAAGCTCATGCAGAACGGCACTTACGACGAGATCTACAACAAGTGGTTCGGCGAGGATAGCGACTATCACCTGGACTACGACGTAAGGCCCCTGCTGCCTTCCAACTTCGGTGAGAACGTTCTGTACACCTGGCCCGAATAAGACGACGGCACAAGTGAATGGATAAGGGCGACCCCGCATTCTGTCGGTATGCACGATAGGGCGGGGTCGCTTTCGTAGCAGGCGCTCTGCTTGCCCAGGATGATCGGAATCCGTCGATCGGTTTGCGGATCCGCTTTCTCCGGGCATTCCGCAAGCGCTTTTCTGGAGGGATCGGGATGAGAGCGGAAAACGCAACGGTGATAAGGGTTGTCGACGCCGATAAGCGCTACGGCGACTTGCATGTCTTGAACAAGGTGAGCCTGGAAGTCGCGGACGGCGAGGTCCTGGTTGTGCTGGGGCCGAGCGGTTCTGGAAAGAGCACCCTGTTGAAGGCGATAAGCGGCCTGGAAGCCATCGATGGCGGAGAAGTCCGCATCAACGGGGAGCTTTTCAATGCGGCGAAAAAGCCCTCGCTGAGCGGTACGCAACGCGCAGAAGTGGGTATGGTCTTCCAGCAGTTCAATCTGTACCCCCATATGACCGCGGCGGAAAATGTCATGCTTGCCCTGCGCAAGGTCAAGAAGATGACCAAGCCCCAGGCAAAGGAGACGGCATTGTCCTACTTAGGCAAGGTCGGTTTGGAATCGAAGGCGGATTGCTATCCTGCCCAGCTTTCCGGAGGCGAGCAGCAGCGCGTTGCAATCGCGCGGAGCTTGGCGATGCGCCCTAAGGTCATGCTCTTCGACGAGCCTACGAGCGCGCTCGATGTCGAGCTGATCAACGAGGTGCTGGGTGCCATCGCAGGCCTTTCCGAAGAAGGGATGACGATGGTTATCGTGACCCATGAGATTGCCTTCGCCCGCAAAGTGGCGAGTAGGATCGTCTTCTTCGATAAAGGGGAAATCGTCGAAATGGGCACTGCGGAAGAGGTTTTGGACAATCCGCGGCAAGCCAGGACCCGATCGTTCATGGAAATGGTCCGTCAGGGCAACTGATCTTCTGCATGTTGCATCAAGTGGCTATCGAGCGCTTAGGAAGAGAACGTGAATTACTCGTTTGACTGGGAAAAGATACTGACGGGGGATAACCTCGATCTGATCATTGGTGGCGTCGGCCTTTCGATCAGCTTGATGGTGGTTTCGTCCCTGCTCGCATTGATGCTGGGCGTGGTGTTCTGCCATATGAGCCTTTCTTCGGCAAAGCCGCTTCGCGCCATCGCTTCAGCCTATGTTGAGCTGTGCCGCAACATCCCCACCCTCATCTGGCTGTATTTCTTCTACTTCGCGTTCCCCGCCCTGCTGCCCGACAGCGTTGCAGCGGTGCTGAACAGGAGCTCCCAGTTCAATTATTGGGCGGGCGTTGTCGCGTTGGCATTGACGAGCGGCGGCTACATCAGCGAGATATTCCGCGGAGGGGTGCTTGCCGTGCATAAGGAGCAGTTCTCCGCCGCATATTCTTCGGGGCTTTCCCATTTCCAGACCTGGGCCTTCGTTATCTGGCCGCAGGCTCTGAGGAATTGCTTCCCCGCCCTCACGAACAGGATCATCCACAATTGCCTGAACACCTCGCTCTGCATGGCGATCGGGGTCATGGAGCTGATGTGGGTGGCGAAGCATATCGAGGCGATCACCTTCAGGATCATCGAGACCATGCTGGTTGCCACCGTGTTTTATCTGGCGGTCAACTTCCTCTTGCAATGGGCGGCCCGTTGGGTGGAAAGGCGATTCCTTCCCCTGAGGGATTGATGAGCTGAATCGGTGGTGTTCGATTCGTTGAAGGGCGTTTGCTGTGGCTTTTGATAAAATGCTGAAATTCTTCCTTGTGGGTCCTTTTCCCAATGGGGCGATCGGGGGCCTGTTGGTCAATATCATCCTGTCTTTTTCCGCGCTTGCCTTCGGGTTCGCTTTCGGGATGGTACTGGCGCTGGGCCGGCTTTCGGGCAATCCGGTTTTGAGCAGGGCGTGCACCGCCGTCATCGAGGTGTGCCGTGCGCTGCCGCTTATCCTGATCATGTTCTGGTTCGTGCTGACCGTGCCCCTGATAGCCGGAAAGCCCCTGCCCGCCTTGCTGACTGCGTTTTTCGCCCTGGCCCTATATTCCTCTGTCAATCAGGCGGAGATATTCAGGGCGGGTATCTCCAGCGTGCAGAAGGGCCAGTGGCTTGCGGCCAAGAGCACCGGGCTTTCGGGATTCCAGTGCATGACGTGCGTGATCCTGCCCCAGATGTTCCGGGCGGTGCTGCCCTCGTACGTGGGCTTCTTCATCTCGCTGTTCAAGGACACGTCCATCGTGACCATGGTCGGCCTGATCGATCTGACCTATGCGGGGGTGATGGTCAGCCAGCGTTATCCGGGCCAGATGTTCGAATGCTACGCCTTGATGGCCGTGATCTTCTTCATCATCTGCTTCGCGCTTTCCAAGGCGTCGAAGCGCATCGAGGAGAAGCTTGCCCGGAAGTACGGGATCTTGGGGTGTTAGCAAGGGAAGTTGGATAACGGGAGCGGAGGAGGAACCATGTTGGAAAAGCATCTTGAGAAGTTGCGTCCGATGGTGATGGAGCTGTTCGAAAAGGATTCGAGCGGTCACGATGCCAGCCACTTGGAGCGCACGATGGCGGCGGCGCTCTACCTTCAGGAGCGCGAAGGCGGCGATAGGACGGTGATCGGCATCGCAGCGTTGCTGCATGATGTCCATCGCATCATGGAGCACGATGCGGGAAGGTTCGTGTCGCCCGAGGAATCAATCGCCCCCATTCGCGAAATGCTCGCAGGCACTGATCTGACGGAAGACCAGATCGACCGCATTTGCTATTGCGTGGAGCATCACGAGCACTACAACTGGAACGGCGACAACGTCGAGGATTGGAACACCCTGGTATTGCAGGATGCCGACAACCTGGATGCCCTGGGCGCCTTGGGCATCGCGCGGGCGTTCGCTTACGGTGGGGCGCACGGCATCCCCTTGTACGACCCGAGCGTGCCCTTGGGCGGGCGCGATGACTATACGGAATCCGACAAGCCGAGTGCGTCGATGCTGCATTTCCTGTTCGATAAGTCCTTCAAGCTGGTGGAGAACATGAATACCGAAACGGGACGCGAGCTTGCCCAGCGCAAGATCGACTATATGCGCGACTTCGCCGACCGCTTCCTTAACGAATGGGACGCGAGGTTCTAGCGCTTCCGGTTGCCCGGGTGAGCTGTTCAGCATGGCCTGCCGAACAGCTACTCGCTTGCGTTCGTTGTGCTTGGCGGCTTACGCGCGTGCGCGCGCATCTCGCTGCGATTTTCTGCTGTGGTTATTCCCGAAAACGTTTTGCAATAAGGCTTTGGTAGTTTATCGTCTTAAGGTGCGCTTCCAGTGGCTTTTGCTCCCGAAGACGCAGCCTTATTGGATCCGACCGACCGTTGCTTACGATCAGCGAGGAGCTGTTTGAATGGCTGACATCACTGAAAACTATGGATCGATGGTGTTCGACGACCGCGCCATGCGCGAGCGAATCCCGTCGAATGTGTATAAGAAGCTTTCCAAGACCATCAAAGAGGGCGAGCCGCTCGATATCGAGGTTGCCAACGCCGTCGCCCACGCCATGAAGTCCTGGGCGCTGGAAAAGGGCGCGACCCATTATGCCCATTGGTTCCAGCCGCTTTCGGGCATCACTTCCGAAAAGCACGACAGCTTCCTGGAGCCCGCGGAAGATGGCAGCGCCATCACCAAGTTCTCCGGCAAGGAACTGATCCAGGGCGAGCCCGACGCGTCGAGCTTTCCCAACGGCGGCAGCCGCGCCACCTTCGAGGCACGCGGCTATACCGCATGGGACCCCACCAGCTACGCCTTCATCAAGGACGAGGTGCTGTGCATCCCCACCGCTTTCTGCAGCTACACCGGTGAGGCGCTGGACAAGAAGACCCCGCTCCTGCGTTCCATGAAGGCCATCGACGAGCAGGCCAACCGCGTGCTCGACCACTTCGGTTTCGAAGGCCATCATCATGTCATCCCTACCGTGGGCAGCGAGCAGGAATACTTCCTCATCTCCGAAAAGGACTACGAAAAGCGCCAGGACCTGATGCTGACCGGCCGCACCCTGTTCGGTGCGCCGCCGTGCAAGGGCCAGGAGCTGGAAGAGCATTACTTCGGTGCGATCCGTCCCACTGTCAACGACTTCATGAAGGAGCTGGATGACGAGCTGTGGAAGCTGGGCGTGCCTGCCAAGACCAAGCACAACGAGGTCGCCCCCTGCCAGCACGAGCTTGCGCCCGTGTTCTCCGAGTGCAACCGCGCCATCGACCAGAACCTGCTCACCATGGAGAAGATGTGCCTGATCGCATCCCATCACGGCCTGGTGTGCCTGCAGCACGAAAAACCCTTCGAGGGCATCAACGGCTCCGGCAAGCATGACAACTGGTCGCTTTCCTGCGACGGCATGAACCTGCTCGAACCCGGCGAGGCTCCTCAGTCCAACCTGCGCTTCCTGGTCTTCTTGAGCTGCGTTATCGCCGCCGTGGACGAATACCAGGAGCTGCTGCGCATGTCCATCGCCAGCGCGGGCAACGACCACAGGCTGGGTGCCGACGAGGCGCCCCCGGCTATCGTGAGCATCTTTTTGGGCGACGACCTGGGCGAACTGGTCGAAGCCTTCGTGAACGATTACAAGTACGTGGCGGAAGCCAAGTCCGTCATGAACCTTGGTGTCGACGTGCTGCCCGACTTCATCAGGGATAACACCGACCGCAATCGCACCAGCCCCTTCGCCTTCACCGGCAACAAGTTCGAATTCCGCATGCCCGGTTCGCAGGTGAACCTGGCCGATGCCAATACCATCCTGAACACCGCCGTGGCGCACGAGCTCAAGAAGTTCGCGGATGCTACCGAAGGCCTGGATGGCGACGAATTCCGCGATGCCGCCTACGATTACGTGATCGCGAGCTTCGCCGAGCACAAGCGCATCATCTTCAACGGCAACGGCTATTCCCACGAGTGGGAGGAAGAAGCCGAGCGCCGCGGCCTGGCGAATCATCGCAATACCGCCGAAGCGCTGCCCTGCTTCGTCGACCAGAAGTCCATCGATTTGTTCGCGGAGTTCGGCGTGCTCACCGAAACGGAGGTGCGCAGCCGTTACGAGGTGAAGCTGGACAAGTATATCAAGCTCATGAACATCGAGGCGACGGTGATGGAGCGTATGGCGCGCCGCACCTACCTGCCCGTCATCAGCGCGTATTCCACCAAGGTCGCCAATGGCCTGACCGTGAAGGCCGAGGCATTGAAGCAGATCATCCCTGAGGCTTCCTACAAGGAAATGATGCCCTACGAATACCGCGAGCTCAAGCTGCTGGTTGGTGGAGTGAACGAGATCTACGCCGCAGTCGACGAGCTGCGCGACGTGCATGCCGAAGCCGCATCGCAGCCTACTTCCCAGGAACAGGCGAACTACTATGCGGACAAGGTGGTTCCCGTCATGGAGCGCCTGCGTGCCGCCGTTGATGCGATGGAACCTATCGTTGCCCACGACTACTGGCCCGTACCCACTTACAACGACATCCTGTTCTACGCGTAAGCTCCTTTTGTTTCGGAGCCGAGCGAAGAACCTGTAGTTGGAGCATGAATCGAAGTGGCATGGCGCTTCCTCTATGATATTAGCTGCATCGCATAATCTTGATGTGGATTGAAATAACCAAGATAACCAAGGGCTGGCTCATAGTTTTTTGGAGCTGGCCCTTTCGGTTGAACCGGTTCTTTTTGTTCGTCTCAGTGCCTGATGTGCCTCCTGAACTCTCTTAGAATGCCTTACCGGCAGGGATTATGCTGTCTGTAGAAGCTCGAAGTCCCTGCGTAATTCAAGGCTGCTCCTACCAGACGTGCCCTTTGTCTTCCGGATGATTCTGATGGTTTGGCTATTATCAAATCTTTCGATTTCGAAAGGGGATATTATCTGAATCGGTATCCTGGCGTTCGCATAGTTTTCATGGGAGCGAGGTTCGCTTGCAATCTCATAAGGCGGATTTCCTTCTATGTTGGGAAAGTAGGGGCGTATGGATTGCTGGGCATTTCGGGTATCTCCCTTCGCACTTCTTTAGATGGATCTCGCGCAGAGTATTTCAAAGAAGTTGACGCATTCGGTAATACGACAGGCTCTTATAAAATTACATATGACAACAAAGGAAACTTTGTTCACAGGAAGGACAAGATGTGATGGAAAGGCTCGATTTCTTCTTAGAGATGCTCAAGCCAGGCGAAGGCCATTGGGCATCTCGGAGTGTTGGTGCAGAAGGTAGCATTCTCGTCGAGAACAGCAATGTGCGGCTTATGTTGGAAGAGTATAAGTCGGGAGGTGTGTCTTATGCGCAGCTTCTCGACTGGGCGAATCTTTTGCGTTTCAACGACGCGTTTGAACTTCGCAGTGATGCGGTGCTTGAGTGCCTCGATCGCATTGAAGAATCTGACGAGTTGGGTTTTGAGTTGACTGATAGAGACATCGATACACTTATTGATTCATTGAGCGAATAGTGAAGCGACTATGATTTCCAGGGAGACATTCGGGCTTGGAGGCTCGGGTGTCTCCTTTTTCATTTAAGAGCTGTTGGCGTTTCGATGGGCATATGCGCCCCATACCCCGATTCCATCGTGGGTCCATGGACGATTAGGATAGCGGATGGGAAAAGATGAAAGCCTCCCATTTCTTGTTATTTAGGAAATAGGAGGCGGTTCAATGAAGGGGATGTTTGTTACCGAGGCGAGCTGTTGCCTAGCTGCGGAAGGTAACGCCTTCGGGCAGCTCGATACCCTCGATGTTGAATTCCTCGTCCTCTTCTTCCTCAACGGGAGCGGCCTTGACGGGTTCGGGTGCCTTGGGAGTGCCGAAGACGGCATCGAATTCGTCGAAGCAGGCGCGGGGAATGGAGAAGACCACCTTCTTCAGGCTGCCGGGGTGCGCGTCGATCCATGCCTTGAACAGGTCGATGACCTGGCTTGCGGGATAACCCTGGCGTCCGCAACCGAAGGCGCCCACGATCAGGGTCTCGGTGCCGTTTGCCACGGCGATGCGCAGGATGGCCTCGATGCGCTGCGCCAGGCACTGGTCCGCCTCGCGTTCGGAGCGGTTGTTCTCTAACGCGCGGGTGCGGTTGGGTTCGGGGATGCCAATCAGGTCCGCCTTGCGGATGTTGCCGTCACGGGAGAAGCTGATCTGGGGCATGAACAGCGCACGGTCGGTGAACAGCATTCCGCGCGAGAAGCCGCGGTTCTTGGCATGGTATTGGGTCCTCAGGCCGCAGAGCACCTGGTACAGGTTGCTTTCGGAGCAGAGCATCTGCTCGGGGCCGAAGGCGCCGTCTTCGTAGTTGCCGCCGGGCTTGGTGAAGGTGACAGGGAAGGCAACCGTGACCTTGCCGCTTTCGCGGTAGAGGGCGTTGACCGAAAACTGGGTGGTGACCTCGGTTTCGGTGGCCTCGAAGGCCGCCTCGGGGATTTCCAGCTCGCGGCCCTCGCCATCTTCATAGATGACGGTGGCTTCCACGCAGGCCTTGGTGTCGGAAGCGAATGCGCCCTTCATGAGGGCGTTGTGCTTCTGGGCCTGGGCCTTCCTTTCTTCCTTGATATCTGCCATCGGGGTCTCCTTTCCTCGAGGTGCTTCGATTGCGTGTGTTGCGCCTTTGCCGCCGACGGAGGCTTTTCGGCTTCGGGGCTTAGCGGCGGCGCTTCTTGGATTTCTTCTTCGGCTGGGGCTTGTTCTTGTTCATCCTGGTGACAATCAGGGTTGCGATCAGCGTCACGAGAAGGATTCCGATTCCCAGCTCGGGCTGCCCCTGCGAATAGATGTACAGGCCCAGCGCGCCGAGGAAGAATGCCAGCAGCGCAATCGGCAGGTTATTGCTGTTCAACTTCGCTTCCTTCCTGGTCGGTATCTGCGGTTTCGGTCGATTCCGCTTCCTCGGTCTGGATGGTCAGCAGGTAATTGGGGCTTGCGTTGGAAAGCTGCCCCATGCCCTTCAGGGAGGCAATGGCCTGGTTGACCTGCACGCCTTCCGCGGTATGCACGAGCACAATCGCCTTACCGGAAGCACCCTTCTGGACCTTTTCGTCGCGGATTTCGCCAACCACCATCATCTCATTGCCGATGCGGGTTTCTTCGATGAAGTCGCAAAGTGAAAGCTGACGGTTGATATCGGGGATGCTTGCGTTGCGCTTGAGTGTTATCAGCACTTCCCCTTCGGTGTATTCGGTGCCGGCGCCTTCGCTTGCAATCCCCGTTTCCTCTTCCGCTTCCTCGGGTGTGAGAAGGGGGATGGTTTCTTCCATTTCCGTTTCCTCGAGCTCCGAGATGAGCAGGTTCTTGGAGGCGATGTCCATTGCGAGCCTTTCGATGGGGGCGATGGGTGCCGCGATGTCGGCCTGCTCTGCGGGAGCCTGGCAGGCGGCAAGCGAAAGGGCCGCGAAGGCGGCGAGACCGGCGAGAGCGAGAGGTTTCACGTGAAACACCTTGTTCGGCGGCTCCGGTTTCTGGCTTATCGTCCTGTAGTCCATGCTTTCTCCTTAAGGCGCTATTCTCGCAGTCCATTCTAGCGGCTGGAGCGGGCGGGGTGCCTGCCAGACAGGTAAACTTGCAGAATGCGAATACTTCGCTCGGAAGCGCAAAAGGAGGCCTGGGGAAATGATCTGCGGAATCGGGGTCGATATGGTGACGGTTTCGGACACGGAACGCCGCGTGGCGCGTATGAGCCCCGGCGCCCTCGCCCGCATGTTCACGCCCGCCGAGATAGAGGCGTCCCTTGCCCGAGGAAACCGCCGTGCCGAATACCTGGCGACGCGCTTCGCGGCCAAGGAGGCGGTGTACAAGGCCCTTGCGCCTAGCTTGGGCAAGGGCAGGTTGGAGCTTCGCCGCATCGAGATCCTGAACCGCGCGGACGGGAGCCCGTACGCGAACACCGAGGAAGCGTCGCTTGCCGCTGCCATGCACAAGGCGGGCGTGGCGCATATTCATCTTTCCATCACCACAGAAGGCGACTTCGCCTGCGCTTTCGCGGTTGCCGAAAAGTAAGGAGTTCTCCCCTATTCCAGGTACGCGCCGGTTTGGCGGTCCCACAGATGGGCGTATTCGCCGCCGGCCTCGATGAGCTGGGCATGCGGCCCGTCTTCCACGATGCGGCCATGGTCCAGCACCACGATGCGGTCCAGGCTGGCCACGGTGGAAAGGCGGTGTGCAACCACGATGGAGGTGCGGCCTGCCATCAGCTTGGCGAGCGCATCCTGCACCAGGTGCTCGCTTTCGGAGTCGAGCGCGCTCGTGGCCTCGTCCAGCACCAGGATGGGACAGTCTGCCAGCATGGCGCGCGCGATGGCGATGCGCTGGCGCTGGCCGCCGGAAAGCTTGATGCCGCGTTCGCCCGTGATGGTTTCGAAACCCTGCGGCAGCTTCTCGATGAACTCCAGGGCGTTTGCCTGGCGCGCCGCCTCGCGGATCTGCTCCATGGTTGCGTCAGGCCTGCCGTAGGCGATGTTCTCGGCGATGGTGCGGTGGAATAGCAGCGCCTCTTGCGGTACGTAGGCGATATTGCGGCGCAGGCTCTGCTGGGTGATCTGGGCCACGTTCTGCCCGTCGACCAGGATTCGGCCTTCCTGGATGTCGCTCAGGCGCAGCAGCAGCTTGGTGAGCGTGGTCTTGCCGGCTCCGCTCACGCCCACAAGCCCGATGCGCTGGCCTGCGGGGATGTGCAGCTCGAAGTTGTCGAAGACCTGGGTGCGCACGCTGCCGTCGGTATACCAGAAGTTGATTCCCTCGAAGTCGATGGCCCCCTCGCGCACCACCAGGGGTTCGGCGTCGGGCGCGTCGGCTACCAGGCGCGGCTCGTCGAGCACGCGCGTCATGCCGCTTGCGTCGCCGAAGGCGCGGTTGAAGCGCTGCAGGCCGTTGTTGATGAAGTTGAACTGGTTGGTGATGGCGTAGGTGTAGGTGAACATCATCACCAGGGTGCCCGGCGTGATGCCGAACCAGGCATTGCCGCCCGAAATGAACACGGCAACCACGCTCATGATCACCACGGTGATGCTCGAGGTGATGATGCCGCGCGTGATGGTCGAGCGCATGCGCTTGCTATCGCGGGCGACCACTTCGCGGTTGGCCTTGTCGAAGAGTCGGCGCTCGTAGTCCTCGCGGCCGTAGGTCTTCACCGCCAGGATGTTGGTCACCGCATCGGAAAGCTCGCCCGAAAGGTCGTTCTGGGCGCTCGCCGCCTTCTCGTTCAGGTGCAGGATGCGCTTGTACATGATGTAGGAGGCGGTGGCGTAGATGACCAGCAGCACTGCGAGCACGGCCACGTAGGCGGGCACGCGCGGGGCCAGGATGATGAAGATGGACACCACCGAAACGCAGATGGAAAGGAAGGGGAAGGTGAGCGTTTCCACCATCAGGTTGTAGGCGCTCGTGAACTTAGTGGTCTGCGATACCAGGGTCCCGCCGTAGCGGTTGGAATGGAAGCTCATGGATTGGTTGGAAAGCGCATCGAAGGCGGTGGTGGCAAGATCGTAGTCCACGGCGATTTCCAACTTATACTGGAAGTAGTCCTGAAGCTTGCTGCAGGCCTGCCCCACCACGTTGATGGCGATGAGCAGGGCGATGTAGGGCCCGAAGACTGTGAACACCTGGTCTGCCGTAACAGGGGATGCGCTGATCCTGTCTACGATCAGGCTCATCACGAAGGGGCTGCCGTAGGTGAGCAGTCCGCTGAAGAAAACGGTGGAAACCACCAGGGCGACGAACAGCCCCAGGTGCCGCTTGGTGGCGGCCCAGAAATAATGCAGTGTCCGCCTGGTGGTGGATTGCTTCTTCTCTGCACTATCCATGCGCTTTTTCCTCTCCTCCTTCGTGCCGTCTGCCCAGCCGGGCAGGTTGCATCAGTCGAACAGGTCGACCAGCTCTTCGAAGCTGTGCACCGTGAAATCCGGGTTTTCCGCCTGCAGCCGCTCGGGTGGGAACACGCCCCAGGTGCATGCGATGGTGCGGCATCCCGCCGCATTGCCCGCCGTGATATCGAAGGGGGCATCGCCCGCGTAGGCGCATTCGCCTGCGGGGATGCCCAGCAGGCTTGCCCCGTGCAGGATGGGGCCGGGCTTGGGTTTGAATTCGGGGTAATCGTCCGCTCCCACGCAGAAATCCAGGTACTGGGAGGCGCCCGTGATGGTGAGTCCCCGCCAGCACAGGGCATGCAGCTTGCTGGAAACCACGCCCAGGGCATAGCCTTGGCGCTTCAGGCGGGCGAGTCCCTCGATCACCCCGGGAAATGCGCGGACCCGTTGGTCGTGGAACGCGTGATTGTATTCGCGGAAGGCGCATAGCAGTTCGTCGTGCACTTCCTGGTCTTCCGTGAAATCCCACATCTGCACGGTCAGGGGCTGTCCCACTTTCGCCATCAGGCGGGAATCGGGGAAGTCCCGGTGCAGCACGGTTTTGGTGGCGTGGCGGAAGCTGTCCAGGATCAATTGCCCGGTATCAACGAGCGTTCCGTCGTTGTCGAACATGATTCCGCGTACGTTTCTCATGCGGCATTCCTTTCCTAGCTCTATGGGAAGGGTAGCACAGGACGCAGCCCGCCTAGCGGTTTGCCTGGCAGAGCAGGCCGGGATACGGCGCCGCGCCGCATCGGAGCCCGGGTGCGCTTTGCGGCCATGCGGCTGCCGGCTTGCTGCGCCGGGGTGCATGGCGGGTCCGAAGGGTGATGCGGAAGGGCTATGCGCACAGGATGGGCACCAGGATGGGTACCACGATGGTCAGCACCAAGCCGCTCATGAACGAGTACACGGCAGTGGCCCCGTTGGAGCTGCGTTCCACGATGGGCAGGCATACGTCCATGGCGGCGGCGCCTCCCAGTCCGCAGCATTCGATGTATCCCACATGGCGCGCCACGATGGGGATGGTGATGATGGAAAGCAGCTCGCGCAGCACGTTGTGCATGAAGCTGATTGCGCTCACCATGACCATGCCGTGGTCCATGATGATGCTCGGGGCCAGGCTGTACCAGCCGAAGCCCGAGCCCACGATCAGGCAGTCCTTCAGGGAAAGCGGCAGGATCAAGCTGCATGCGGCAACGCCCAGCAGCGTGCCCACGATGACGGTGAAGGGGATGGCGAGTACGCGCAGGCCGGCGTTTTTGATGCTGCCGATGACGGTGCCCTCCACGCCCAAATCGATGCCGATGAGTGCGAGCAGGGTGCAAAGCCCCACGCGCACCACCACGGATGCGTTGGCGTTGAGCGTGTCGAAGCCGATGGCGCCGATGCGCAGGTTGGCGTAGCCCAGCGCGATGCCCAAGGTGACGGCGCAGACGATGAAGATGGTCATCTTGTCCACCTTCGCGCCGCCTTCGGCCTTGCCCTCTGCGTGCGATTCCCTGCTGGAGGACGCTTCACCGACGACGCCGAAGCGGTTCATTCCCATGGCGCGGCGCACCGCGGTCAGGCACAGGGTGGTGCCTACCAGCGCGGATAGCACCAGGGCGAGCGCCTGCAGTCCCACCACGTTCAGGTTGGAGACCACCTCGTCGTTGGCGCCGATGCGCAGGCCCATGGTGAACACCACCACGGTAGCCACGCAGGTGAGCGCAGGCGAAGCCCAGTCCGCCTTCTTCCCGAAGCGGCGCACGAGTGCGCCCGCGATGTAGCCGATGATGGTGATTCCGACGTAGAGGACCAGGTCTCCCACGATGTTCCTTTCCTATGACGGGCCTGCAGATGCGACGGGCATGCCATTGGGGCATGTCCGCCCGAAGGATTATACATACTGCGGTCAGCTAATTGCACTCCAGCGCTCTACTCTGCAAAAGCGCAGGTCAGGCCGATAAGGGGTCGTTTCGCCCAAAGGCGCATCCTTTTTCTTCGAAAGCGTGGACGAGCGCGCTTCATTGCGTATAATCGCACCGGTATATCAACATATGGGCATGATAGAGGAGCGGTTTTCATCAGTAACCCCGCCTATGGGCGCGTCGGGCGCGCGGGGCGAAAGGGGAAGCCGCCGAAGGGCGCAGCGGCCGACGCCGGTGCGTGCCTGGGGTGCGGGATAAGATCCTGCGCACTGTCGCCTTCAAGCGGAGAGCTGTCATGGTCGAAGAGAATCCTTAGGGAATATCCAAGGCCATGCAATCATGGCCTGTTTTATTTCCTGAGGAGGGAACATGGAATTCATCGGTACGTTCTGGTCGCTGGTTCCGCCCATCGTGGCGATCGTGCTGGCCCTGATCACGAAGGAGGCGTACTCGTCCCTGTTCGTGGGCATCGTCGTGGGCGCCCTGCTGCTTGCGGGCTTCAACCCCGTCGACACCCTGAACTTCGTTGTGGGCGGCTCTTTCGAAATGGCGGGCGCGGATCCCGTGGATGTGGGCTTTATCAACGCCATCAGCGACTCCTGGAACGCGGGTATCTTCATCTTCTTGGTCATCCTGGGCATCATGGTCGCCCTGATCAACGCCGCCGGCGGTTCTGCCGCCTTCGGCACCTGGGCTGCAAAGCACATCAAGAGCCGCGTGGGCGGTATGCTCGCGACCTTCCTTTTGGGCGTGCTCATCTTCGTGGACGACTACTTCAACTGCCTGACCGCGGGCGCCGTCATGCGACCCGTGACCGACGGCCAGAAGATCAGCCGCGCCAAGCTGTCCTACATCATCGACGCCACCGCGGCCCCCATCTGCATGATCGCCCCCATCTCCTCCTGGGCGGCAGCGGTTTCCGCGACTGCATCCGACCTGGATTCGGGCATTTCCGGCATCCAGCTGTTCGTGCAGGCCATCCCCTTCAACTTCTATTCCCTGCTGACCATCGTCTTCTTGGTGGGCCTGTGCATCCTGAGCTTCGATTACGGTCCCATGGCCGCCGAGGAGCTGAAGGCCCTGCGCGACGGCGAGCTGGGTTCTCTGGGCAATGAGGAAGTGGTATCCAATTCCCGTGCTTCTTTGTGGGACATGCTCCTGCCCGTGCTGATGCTGATCGTCTGCTGCATCCTGGGCATGATGTACGTGGGCGGCTTCTGGGATCCCGAGGCCGAGGGCTACATGAACCCCGTCATGGCATTCGGCAACACCGATGCCTCCGTGGGTCTGCCCTGGGGTTCTTTGATCGCGCTCATCCTGTCCTTCGCCTTCCTGCTTGCACGCCGTACCATCACCTTCCAGGAAGCCGCCGGCTGCATTACCGAGGGCTTCAAGGCCATGGTTCCCGCGATGCTCATCCTGACCTTCGCCCTGACCCTGAAGCTCATGACCTCTGCCCTGGGCGCCGACGTATTCGTCGCCGGCCTGATGGAGGGTGCCGCTTCCGGCCTGTACATGATGCTTCCCGCCATCATCTTCCTGGTGGCTGTGGGCCTGGCCTTCTCCACTGGCACCAGCTGGGGCACCTTCGGCATCCTGATCCCCATCGTGCTGCCTATCTTTGCAAGCGAGCCCACCCTGTTGACTGTCGGCATCTCCGCCTGCCTGGCAGGTGCGGTCTGCGGCGACCATATCTCGCCCATTTCGGACACCACCATCATGGCCTCCGCGGGTGCTAACGTGAACCACGTGGACCACGTGCGCACCCAGCTGCCCTACGCGCTCACCGTCGCGGGCATTTCCTTCGTGTGCTTCGTGGTCGCGGGCTTCGTCCAGAACGCGGTCATCTGCCTGCTTCTGGGCATGGCGCTGGTCGTGGCCACCCTGTTCGTGCTCCGCGCAACCGTGGGCAAGAAGTCCATCGAAAACCAGAAGGCACACCCCGCCAAGTAAGCATGGGGTTCCCCCAAGAAAGCTGATCGTGGAAGGGACGGCCCGCGGCCGTCCCTTCCTGCGTTTCGGGGCGTGTGCGCGGACTCGGGTGCCCGCATGCGCGGGCGCTGTTTTCCGTACGCGGTTGCCAGGTGCCGTGGCGGTTTCTCCAGGGTGGCGTTCTTGCCGCTGGGTGCGCATCCTCGATACCAACAAGTCTTTCCAGAAACTTCCAGGGCTCGCGCGCGTCCGTTCGCCGCCAGCGAGCGGCGCTTGCAGCGTCCAGGCGACGCGCGGTCTTCCGCTTGCCGCCGCGATGCCCCAACTTCCCCATCCAAAGCCCCTGAGGGCTCATCCCGACGGCGGTTTCGGTATCATCCGTAAAGTGCGATTACTATTCGTGTCGCACGATGGCGCCCACCGGGTTTCCGGGGTGCGCCCCATTTCCCAACCACAGCCGTTTCGTGCGGGAAGGCGCGAGGCGGTTTGGCAGAAAAGCCAATTCAGAGGAGAGAAAATGGCGAAAGAATACAAGTCGATGGACGGCAACAACGCTGCGGCCTACGTGTCGTATGCGTTCACCGAGGTTGCCGGCATCTATCCGATCACTCCCTCCAGCCCCATGGCTGACTTCGTGGACCAGTGGTCTGCACAGGGCAAGAAGAACATCTTCGGAACCACCGTCAAGGTCTGCGAGATGCAGAGCGAAGGCGGCGCAGCGGGTGCAGTCCACGGCTCTTTGGCCGCCGGCGCGCTGACCACCACCTACACCGCATCCCAGGGCCTGCTGCTGATGATCCCCAACATGTACAAGATCGCAGCAGAGCGCATGCCCACCGTCTTCCACGTGAGCGCGCGTACCCTGGCAACCCATGCGCTGAACATCTTCGGCGACCATTCCGACGTCATGGCATGCCGCCAGACCGGTTTCGCAATGCTGGCCGAAGGCAACGTCCAGGAAATCATGGACCTGGGCCCGGTTGCCCACCTGGCAGCCATCAAGGGCGGCGTCCCCTTCCTGAACTTCTTCGACGGCTTCCGCACCTCCCACGAAATCCAGAAGGTCGCGGTTTGGGACTATGACGATCTGGCCGAGATGGTTGACATGGACGCGGTCCGTGCATTCCGCGCCCACTCCCTGAACCCCGAGCATCCCGCAATGCGCGGCTCCCACGAAAACGGCGACGTCTTCTTCCAGCACCGCGAGGCATGCAACGGCGTGTACAACGACCTGCCTGCCATCGTCGAAGAGTACATGGACAAGATCAACGCCAAGCTGGGCACCGACTACAAGCTGTTCAACTACTACGGCGCCCCTGACGCCGACCGCGTCATCGTCGCCATGGGCTCCTTCTGCGACGTTGCCGAAGAAGTCATCGACTACCTGAACGCCAATGGCGAAAAGGTCGGCCTGGTCAAGGTCCGCCTGTACCGTCCCTTCGTTTCCGCGAAGTTCGTCGAGGCCCTGCCCAAGACCGTCAAGAAGATCGCCGTCATGGACCGCACCAAGGAGCCCGGCTCCCTGGGCGAGCCCCTGTATCAGGACGTCATGTGCGCCCTGGCCCAGGAAGGCGTTACCGGCCTGACCGTCACCGGCGGCCGCTACGGTCTGGGTTCCAAGGACACCCCGCCCGCTTCCGTATTTGCCATCTTCGACGAGCTGAAGAAGGACGAGCCCAAGCGCGAGTTCACCATCGGCATCGTCGATGACGTCACCAACCTGTCCCTGCCCGAGAATCCCAACTGCCCCAACACCGCGGCAGCAGGCACCATCGAGTGCAAGTTCTGGGGTATCGGCGGCGACGGTACCGTCGGTGCGAACAAGAACTCCATCAAGATCATCGGCGACCACACCGACAAGTACGTACAGGCATACTTCCAGTACGACTCCAAGAAGACCGGCGGCGTAACCGTAAGCCACCTGCGCTTTGGCGACTCCTTCATCCGCAGCCCCTACTACGTCAACAAGGCCGACTTCGTAGCCTGCCATGTACCTGCGTACATCACCAAGGGCTTCCCCATCGTCCGCGACGTAAAGCCCGGCGGCATCCTGATGATCAACTGCCAGTGGACCCCCGAAGAGCTGTCCGAGCATCTGAGCGCCCAGGCAAAGCGCTACATCGCTGAAAACGACATTCAGCTGTACACCATCAACGCCATCGACCTCGCCCGCGAAATCGGCATGGGCAAGCGCACTAACACCATCCTGCAGTCTGCATTCTTCACCCTGGCCAAGGTCATGCCCCAGGAAGAAGCGATCCAGTACATGAAGGATGCTGCAACCAAGTCCTACCTGAAGAAGGGCCAGGACGTGGTGGATATGAACCACCGCGCCATCGAGGCCGGCGCAACCGCCTTCGTGAAGGTGGACGTGCCCGCAGACTGGGCGAATGCCGTCGACAACGCTGCCGAAGAGCAGCTGGAAGGCGATCCCGCCCTGGTCAAGCAGGTTTCCAGCATCATGAAGCCCATCGCCCTGATGGACGGCGACAGCCTGCCCGTATCCGCATTCATGGATCACGTTGACGGTCAGTTCTGCCAGGGTGCCGCCGCATACGAGAAGCGCGGCGTTGCGGTTACCGTTCCCGCTTGGAACGCCGAGACCTGCATCCAGTGCAACAACTGCGCATTCGTCTGCCCGCATGCAACCATCCGTCCCTTCGCCCTCACCGACGAAGAAGCGGCTGCTGCACCCGAGAACACCGTTCTGTTGGAAATGAAGGGCAAGCAGAAGGGCCTGTACAAGTACACCCTGGCCATTTCCCCGCTGGACTGCATGGGTTGCGGCGTCTGCATCGGCGTCTGCCCCACCGACTCCTTGAAGATGGTCCCCATGGAGCAGGAGCTGGAAGCCCAGAAGGTCTTCGACTACTGCGTCGCCAAGGTGGACGAAAAGCCCGAGCTGGCAGCCAACAATGTCAAGGGCAGCCAGTTCAAGCAGCCCATGCTGGAGTTCTCCGGCGCATGCGCGGGCTGTGCGGAAACCTCCTACGCACGCCTGGTCACCCAGCTGTTCGGCGACCGCATGTATGTTGCCAATGCAACCGGTTGCTCCTCCATCTGGGGCGGTCCTGCCGCAACTTCCCCCTATACCACCAACAAGCAGGGTCGCGGTCCCGCATGGTCCAACTCCCTGTTCGAGGACAACGCAGAGCACGGCTTGGGCATGCTGCTGGGCCACAACGCACTGCGCGGTAAGCTGAGGGACGACCTGCAGATCGTTGCCAATTGCGAGCACGCTCCCGAGAGCGTGAAGGCCTGCGCACAGGCTTGGTTCGACACCGAAAACGACGGTGCGGCCAACGCCGAGGCAACTGCGAACCTGGTTGCTGCCCTGGAAGAGCTCAAGGCGCAGCGCGCTTGCGAATGCAAGGGAACCCCGGTCATCGACCGTATCCTGGAAAACAAGGAATACCTGTCCAAGAAGTCCTTCTGGATCTTCGGTGGCGACGGTTGGGCATACGACATCGGTTACGGCGGCCTGGACCACGTTCTGGCTTCCGGCGAGGACGTGAACGTATTCGTCTTCGACACCGAGGTATACTCCAACACTGGCGGTCAGGCTTCCAAGGCTTCCAATATCGGCCAGGTTGCCCAGTTCGCAGCTGCCGGTAAGGAAATCAAGAAGAAGAGCCTGGCAGAGCTGGCAATGGGTTATGGCTACGTATACGTCGCACAGGTTGCGATGGGTGCGAACCGCCAGCAGACCATCAAGGCGATCGCCGAGGCCGAGGCTTATCCCGGACCTTCCCTGATCATCGGCTACAGCCCCTGCGAGATGCACTCCATCAAGGGCGGCATGGCCAACTGCCAGGAAGAAATGAAGCGCGCCGTCGAGTGCGGTTACTGGAATATCTTCCGCTTCGACCCCAGCGCAGAGCCCGGCAAGAAGTTCACCCTGGACTGCAAGGAGCCCGCAGGCGGCTATCAGGAATTCCTGATGAACGAGGCCCGTTACAGCCGTCTGACCCGCGAGTTCCCCGAGCGTGCAGAAGAGCTGTTCAAGCGCAACGAGAAGAACGCCATGGACCGCTACGCACATCTGGTCAAGCTGCAGGAGATGTACTCCGAGCTGTAAGGAGCGCGCGAACATACCGCATCATGCGACGCTGAGGCAGCGAGCAATAGCCGAGGAGCCCGGGCAACCGGGCTCCTCGTTTTGGATTTCCGTGATTGCTTTGGGTTCATGACGGTGGAGAAAGGCTTCGATTGGATGATTCGCAGGTAGGGGTTAAGGATGCTTCGCGCCTGCCTAAAACCCAATCGTCCGGGCTGCAGCCCTTCCTCGACATCGACCTCACGAGCCCCTCTCCTCGCAGATCGCTATCCTGACCTGCATCGTTTTTTTGGACACGCATGGGCGAGATCCCATCGCATGGCAGAATCGGATAGCGGCCCGTGCATGGACGAAAGGATCTGGAACGGGCTCCCCCACACACCGGCGAATACGGGCGGGAGGCCGCCGACCGAACCATCTCCACCGGCGCAGGTTGCGAGACGCTTTTTGGCCGCCAAAGCCGAAGGGGCTGACTCCGGGGTTTCCGGAATCAGCCCCTTTTCTCGTCCGCCGTCCGGGCTATATGCCGTTTTCGGGTCCCGCCTTGATGCGGGGCGCCTACCCGGAAACGGCGTTTGCGATCCTATGCCGGGCCGGCCTAGCTCTCGATTTCGTAGTCATCGCTCCCGCAGAGCGGGCAGCGGCCCTTGACGGGGTTGTCGAAAAGGAGGTTGCACTTCCTGTTGAGGCAGCGGTACTTGGGCATCTTCTCGTCCTTTCTTTCGTTCATTCTGTAAACCGTTGTTCCGTGCTGCTTCTATGCGCAGCGGCGGGGCGAGGGCGGTTTGGGGAAGTGGACCCTGACGTCATGGATGGCGGGTTTCTGCGTGCGGGGCATCTCTTCGCTCCCTTCCCTTGGGTCGATAAGCCGTTTGCAGCCCGTTCGGGTCGCGGGGGACGCGCATCGGGGCCTTCTATCGGATGAAGCGGATCGGCTTCGATGTGCTGGGTGCATCATCGTCTCCTATGCTCGCGCGGGATATGCCGTGCGGTCCGTTTCCGGCTTTGGGGTGGGGGCGCCGCTTTTGACGGCGCCCCGAGGCTGCTTCTACTTCTTATCGATCTGGAGACCGTCGTTGGGGCACTTCCAGCCGCCCATCGGGCCCTGGTTGGGGTTCCAGTTCATGGTGGTCCCGCACTTCGGGCAGGTCATCTTGTAGGGTTCTGCGTTCATCGCTTTCCTCCTTCTTGTCTGTTAGCTTTTCGAGCTGATTAGTGTTCTAGCAGCGGAAAAACCGCGCTAATGCGCATTCGGGCGCATCAATGCGCAAGCGCTCCTTCATTGCTCGGGGATTCGGAATCGCTGCGCCTCTTCGGACGGGGTTCTGTCTCGGACGTGCAGCTGTGAGCGTCGCTGCTCCGGATAAGGTGTCGAGCGTATTGCTGAACATCCGCCGCCATCGTCCGGTTATGAAGCGGATACGCCCCTCACCTGGATTTTTTCTGCAGGATGCGGGGTCGGGTCTACGATGGAGGGGATGAACATCGCCCCTCTTTTGCGATGCGCATGGCGATAGGTGCCCGGATTTTCCCGAGCCGTTCGTTTTCCTACGGGTGAAGCGCGGGTTCAGGATTTCCGCCTGCCTCTCTCGTGGGCTTGCGGACGCGGCGCCGGCCCAGCCGGCGTGCTGGCCGGGTCATCCGGCTGCGAGGCCTTTTATCAGCGTGCGGAAGACGGGGCTTTCACGGTTAGGAGCACCGAATGGACGTGAGCGAGCAAGTAAGGCAAATGGCGTTGGAACTGGAAGGCAAGGTGATTGCCGACAGGCGTTACCTGCACCAGTACCCCGAACTTTCCCTGGAGGAATACAACACCCAGAAGTTCATCTGCGAGCAGCTCGATGAAATGGGCATCCCCTACAAGCACATGGCCGCCACCGGTGTGGTCGCCACCATCAAGGGCGAGGTGCCGGGCGCTTATGACGAAGACGGCAACCCCGCCTACCGCCTGGGCATGCGTGCCGACATCGACGCGCTTCCCATCCAAGAGCGCATCGAGGCGGATTATGTTTCCAAATATCCGGGCGTGGCCCACACCTGCGGGCACGATGCCCACGTTGCCATGCTGCTGGGTGCCGCGCGCATTTTGAACCAGATGCGCGACCGCCTGAAAGGCGAGATTCGCCTGATCTTCCAGCCTGCCGAGGAAGTGACCAAAGGCGCCTTCGAGATGATCGGATACGGCGTGCTCGCCGGCGTGGACAGCATGTTCGGCATGCATATCTGGTCCGATTTGGAAGCGGGCAAGATCAACTGCCAGGCAGGCCAGCGCATGGCCAATACCGACTGGTTCCGCATCGACATCGAGGGTGCGAGTGCGCATGGCTCCATGCCGCACAAGGGCGTCGACGCCGTGGTTGTGGCCGCCGAGCTGGTGGTGACCCTGCAGGTGCTGGTCAGCCGCGATATCTCGCCCTTCGAGCCTACCGTTCTGACTATCGGCGAAATCCACGGCGGCAGCGCCCGCAACATCGTATCCGGCGGCGCCTACATGACCGGCACCGTGCGAACTTGGACCGAGAACATGCGCAAGCAGATGCCCGACCGCATTTCCAAGATCGTGGAGCGCGTTGCCGAGGGCCTGGGCGCCACTGCCGAGTTACGCTGGGAAGACGGCCATTGCGGCCTGGCAAACGACCCCGTCTGCGCCGCCCGTGCCGAAGGCGCCGTGCGCAAGCTGTTCGGCGAAGAGGGCCTGGGTGCCTACGACGGAACCCTTGCCGGTGAGGACTTTTCCGAATACCTGCGCCATGTGCCCGGCGTGTTCGCCTTCCTGGGAACGCGCAACCCCGAAGTGGGTGCGGTCTATCCGCAGCATAGCTGCTACTTCACCATCGACGAATCCGTCCTGAAAAACGGCGTCATGTTCGCTGCTCAGTACGCGCTGGATACCCTGGCCTAAACCCGTTGCGCCAAGTGCGGCGCGCTTTCCATCTGTCTGCACCGTGCCTGCCGCTTTGCGGCGGGCACGTTTGCGTTACCAGAGCCCATGTCGGGCTTGCGGTGCGTCTGCCCGCTGCGCTATCTGCGCCTTGCGCCGAAGCTATCGGCGGGTTTGCTCCGAAGGCGGGCTTTGGGGCCGATCCCGTCGGTGCGGGCCGCGGCGCTCCCGCCTCGCCTCTAGGGGATGTCGGGCGCCTCGTCGGGTGCGGCTTCGAAGGGCTCCGGTGCAAGCGTGGGCGCGCCCGCCCGTTCCGCCCGCCCTTCGGTTTCCCGCAGGGCTTCGCGCAGGCCCTTCAGCGCGTCGAAGGGCATGAAGATCTTCGCCCGCTCCGAAGGGGGCATGCGATGGATGGTGCGCCCCTGCTTGTCCACCAGGGGCATGTTGTCGTATTTACTGCTCACCGCTTCTGTGGCCTCCTATCTGCAGGTTCCGTTCCATCTGGGTTGCCTTGGGCATAAGGTCGGTGCCGCGCACCAGCGAGTTCTTGCCGAAGCGCCGCTTCACGTCCAGGATGGTTTCCTGGCGCTGCCGTTCGCGTTCCAGTGCGGGGTCGCAGCCCTCGAACAGGCTCTGCTGCACCCGGTCTTCTTCCTGCACGTCGTTGCAGACAATCATGACCCGGTGGATCTTCGCGTCGCTGCAGGCCATGCGGTCGTATGCTGCGAGCACGCGGGGCAGCACGACGCTGCGGGCGTTGGTGGGCGATCCGAAGCGCACGGTCGCGCCGTCGTAAAGCGCCTGCCCCCATTCGCCGACGCTGCAGTGCACCGCAAGCGACACCGAAGATGCGACCAACCCTTTGGCAACCAGGTCCAGGCAGCTTTGATCAAGCATCTCCGTCACGATGATGCGTGCTTCTGCGGGCGTGTAGCCGCAGGGCAGTACCTGCCCGTTGGTCAGGCTGTGCGAGCGCCTTCGGTAGGCCTTGATGTCGGCGATGGTGACGGGTTCCTTCCCCCAGGCGTGGTCGATCAGTATCTCCGCGTCGATGCCCAATTCCTTGTACAGTCGCTCCGGGTTGGCGTACAGGGCCACTTGCCCCATGGTTTCCAGCCCCAGCTTTTTCAGGCGCCGCGCGGTGCCGGGCCCTACGCGCCAGAAGTCGGTGATGGGGCGGTGGTCCCACATGGTGGCCTGATAGCTCTGTTCGTCCAGGACGCCGAAGAAGTCGGGGCTGTGCTTGGCCGTTATGTCCAGCGCCACCTTGGCCAGATACAGGTTGCTGCCCAGCCCGCAGGTGGCAGGGATGCCCGTGTCCTGCAGGATGGCCTGGCGTATGCGCTCGCCCAGCTGGCGAGCGCTGCATTTGTGGAAGCTCAGGTAGCCGGTCACGTCCAGGAAGGCTTCGTCGATGGAGTAGACGTGTATGTCGTCTTCCGAAACGAAGCGCAGCATGGTCTGGTAGATGCGTGCCGAATAGCGTATGTACAGGGCCATGCGCGGCGGCGCCATGATGTATTCCATGCCCTGGGGGATTTGGAAGACCCTGCAGCGGTTGCGCACGCCCTTCGCCTTGAGAGAGGGCGAGACCGCAAGGCAGATGGTCTTGTCGCTGCGTTCCGGGTCGGCCACCACCAAATCGGTTGTTAGGGGGTCCAGCCCGCGCTCCACGCATTCGCAGGAGGCGTAGAAGGATTTGAGGTCGATGCACAGGTAGCTCCGTTCCCAGCCGGTGCCTTCTTGCGCTTCCATCCGCGCACCTCCCTTCGCCTTCCCTTCTGTCTTAACATCTTGAAAACACGAACAAGTGTACCAATTTTGCTGGCAATCGGCGGTTTTCCGCAGCTTTGTTACTTAAGCTGTCCCAAAGCTGGTCCAGCTTTGCCATACAAGGCGCAATCGGGTGTAAAATTCATAAGTTGTGGGACAGGCTGCGCCCGAATACTGCAGCCATACGGGCTTTGAATATGCAGGGAGGAACGATGATCAACCCGCAGAATCTTGAGCTTGCGCAACAGCTGCGCCATGAGCTTCATGCTCATCCGGAACTATCGTGCCAGGAGGTTTGGACCAGGCAGCACCTGATCGACTTCTTGCGTGCGAACACCTCCAACCTCGAGATCGTCGATCCTGCAGCCGGATACTTCTATGCCAAGTACAACGCCGGCGAAGGCAAGCCCGTCATCGCCTTCCGTGCGGACTTCGACGCGGTTCCCGTGAACGAGGGCATCTGCCTGCCCTGGTCTTCGCAGAATCCCGGCGTCGCCCACAAGTGCGGCCATGACGGCCATTCGGCCACGCTGGCATGCTTCGCCCTGGAAGTGGACCAGAAGGGTTCTCCCTACAACATCGTCTTCCTGTTCCAGGATGCCGAAGAAGTGGGCGTGGGCGCGCCCGTGGCCGTGAACGCCCTGCTGGAAGAAGGCGCGTGCGAGGTCTACGGCCTGCACAACTGGAGCGACATGGCCATCGATGAAGTGCATCTGACCAACGGCCCCACCATGCCCGCTTCGAAGGGCATGACCGTGCATCTGGTCGGATCGCCCAGCCACGCGGCGGAGCCGGAAAACGGCATCAACCCCGCCTTTGCCATCGCTAAGATCGTCGACGCCATTCCCAAGCTGATCGACCCCGAAGGCAAGAAGGGCTACGTTATGTGCACGATCGTGCAGGTGGATGTGGGATCGCTCAACTTCGGCGTTCAGGCAAGCGAGGGGACCATCTCCATGACCTTGCGCGCCCAGTACGAAGACGAAATCAACGACCTGCAGCATGCCATCGAGGACATGGCCACCCAGTCTGCCAAGGAACAGGGCATGACCGTCGACTTCAGCTTCAACGACGAATTCCCCGCGCTCATCAACGATGCGGGCTGCGCCGACAAGGTGCGCAATGCCTGCGAATCGGCGGGCATCAAGTGGAACAACCTGCCCACCCCGTCCCCGGTGCGCGCTTCGGAGGACTTCGGCAACTACACCCGCGTTATCCCGGGCTGCTTCTTCTATGTGGGAAACGGCATGGGATACCCGCCGGTGCATACCACGGAATTCGACTTCCGCGACCCAATCATCAAAGTGGGCACGGAAGTATACAAGCAGCTTGCAGGTGTGGAATAGGAAGAACGCATCTTAAGCAGAGCCAGAGAAGGAGCAGAATTGGATTTCTATGCAGAGGCCCTGATCCGTCATGAGGCAGCCCAGGGCAAGATCGAAACCGTAGCAAAGCTTCCCATCGAAAACGTCGACGATCTTTCCGTCGCATATACCCCCGGCGTAGCCGAGCCCTGCCGCAAGATCGCGCAGAACATCGACGATGCCTACCGTTACACCTGCAAGGCCAATACCATCGCGGTGGTTTCCAACGGCACCGCGGTGCTGGGCCTGGGCAACATCGGCGCAACCGCGTCCCTGCCCGTCATGGAAGGCAAGAGCGTGCTGTTCAAGCGCTTCGGCGGCGTGAATGCCTTCCCCGTCTGCATCGACGCAGACACCCCCGAAGAAGTGATTGCGACGGTGAAGGCCATCGCACCCAGCTTCGGCGGTATCAATCTGGAAGACATCAAGTCCCCCGACTGCTTCGAAATCGAAGAGGTGCTGGAGCGCGAGCTGGACATCCCCGTGTTCCATGACGACCAGCACGGCACCGCCGTGGTGGTGACCGCGGCCCTGCTCAACGCGCTCAAGGTGGTGGGCAAGGACATCGCCAATGTGAAGATCGTCCTGAACGGCCCCGGCGCCGCCGGAACGGCCATCATCAAGATGATGCAGCATGCAGGCGCGACCGATATCATCGCGGTCGACGAATTCGGCATCCTCTACCCCGGCCGCGACCCGCTGCCCGGGCACAAGCTCAAGCTGGCGGACGAAACCAACCCCACCCATATGCGCGGCGGTCTGGCCGACGCCCTGGAAGGCGCCGACGTGTTCGTAGGCGTTTCCGTGGCAGGTGTGCTCAAGCCGGAAATGATCGCGAATATGGCAAACGACCCCATCGTGTTCGCCATGGCCAATCCCACTCCCGAAATCGGCTATGACGAGGCGAAGGCCGCGGGCGTTGCGGTCATGGGCACCGGCCGTTCCGACAAGCCCAACCAGATCAACAACCTGCTGTGCTTCCCCGGCCTGTTCCGCGGAGCGCTCGCGGTTCGTGCGCGCGACATCAACTACGACATGAAGCTGGCTGCGGCCAAGGCCATTTCCGACCTGGTGCCCGACGAAGACCGCAGCGCCGAATACATCATCCCCAGCGTCTTGGATCCGCGCGTCGCCGAAGGCGTTGCCCGTGCGGTCGCTCAGGCGGCGGTGGACACCGGCGTCGCCCGCCTGCCCATGCCGGAAGAAATCTAGGGACGCGCGATGAAGGTCATCCAGGCTTCCCAGATCGCAGACGCGGTGCGCGATTTGTCCATCAAGGCCAATTGCAGCCTGCAGGATGACGTGGTGTGCGCGCTCAGGCACGCCAGGGAAACCGAGCCCTGGCCCGTTGCCCAGGCGACGCTCGATTCCATCCTGCAGAACCTGGAAATCGGCATGGAAAACGAAGTGCCGCTTTGCCAGGACACCGGCGCAGCCTGCGTGTTCGTGGAGCTGGGCCAGGACGTGCGTATCGAAGGCGGCCTGCTGGTCGATGCCATCAACGAAGGCGTGCGCCGCGGCTATACCGAAGGCTATCTGCGCAAATCGATGGTGGTCGACCCGCTGCGTCGTGTGAATACCAACACCAACGAGCCAGCGCTCATCCACACCGACGTGGTTGCGGGCGACAGCCTGAAGATCACGCTGGCACCTAAGGGCGCGGGTTCCGAGAACATGAGCAAGATCAAGATGCTCAAGCCCGCCGACGGGCGCGCGGGGGTTATCGACTTCGTGCTCCAGGCGGTGCGCGAGGCCGGCCCCAATCCGTGCCCGCCCATCGTGGTGGGCGTTGGTGTGGGCGGCAACTTCGACCACTGCGCCAAGCTGGCCAAGAAGGCGCTCACCCGCCCTACCGGCCAGCCCAACCCCGACCCCTTCTACGCGGAAATGGAAGCGGAGCTGCTCGAGGCCATCAACCGCTTCGGCACGGGCCCGGCGGGCTTCGGCGGCGCGACTACCGCGCTTGCCGTGCACGTGGAGCAGATGGCGACCCATATCGCCTGCCTGCCGGTTGCCGTGAACATCAACTGCCATGTGGCAAGGCACGAAAGCGTGGTGCTGTAGATGAGCTGCCCTAACGAAACCGTCAAGCGCATCAGCGGCACCATCGATGCCGAAACCGCCCGTTCGCTGCGCGCGGGCGACCAGGTGCTCTACACCGGCAAGGTCTACACCGCCCGCGATGCGGCCCATGCCCGCCTGATCGAGTTGATGGACCGCGGCGAGGAACTGCCCTTCGACATCCGCGACGCCATCATCTACTATGCGGGCCCCGCGCCCGCCAAGCCCGGCATGGTCATGGGGTCGGTGGGCCCCACCACCGCCTACCGCATGGACCCGTACGCGCCGCGCCTGCTCGACGCCGGCCAGCGCGCCATGATCGGCAAGGGGGCGCGTGGCCAGGCCGTGATCGACGCCATGAAGCGCAACGACGCGGTGTACTTCGCCGCTGTGGGCGGCATCGCCGCGTTGATGGCGCAGTCCGTAAAGGACGTGCAGTTGGTCTGCTACGAGGACCTGGGCACCGAAGCTATCCGTTTGCTTACAGTCGAGGATATGCCCCTGACGGTTGCGATAGACTGCCAGGGTAATAGCATCTACGACTTAGGCCCTGCAGCGTATCTTGCGCAGGCCGGATTTGGGGAATAGCAGGTGGAACCTAAGCCCAGGCATGCGGCGCACGCCGCCCGTCCAAGCTCTCAGAATCCCGGGGACCCCTCCAAGGCTGAGGAGCCCCGGGACTTTATCGATACCCCTGGATCCCAGGGATCCCCCGACGGGTCCGAATCTCGGGATCTGCAGGATGACCTGGAAGGATGGGGTGCGCCCGTCTTCCAGGAAGCTCCCGTGCAAGGCTCTTACGTGCGTCCTGTCAACACGCGTGACGTAAGGCGCGCGGGCAGCAGGCCCAAGTCGCGGAAGAAGGCGGCTTCGGGTAACGTGTCTTCTGCTGTGCGCAGTGCGAAGGCGCACCGTAGCAGGCGCAATCCCTTCGGAGTGGCTTTCCGCTTCCTCGCGTCCCTGCTGGCCATCGCCGCGCTTTGCGTTGTCGTGGGAGGCGGTGTCTTGGCCATCACCGAATTCCGCCCCAGAGACGTGGAAACGGTCCGGCCGGAGGGTTCTGCCACCGAGTCCGTGCAGGCGGGCAGCCAGATCAGCCTGCTCACCTGGAATATCGGCTACGGCGGCCTTCCCGCCAGCGCCACGAGCTTCGTCGACGGCGGCGAGGGCGTCCGCGCCCAGTCCCAGGAATCGGTGCGGCCTTCGCTTTCTTCTGCCAAATCGCTTATCGAAGAGCAGTCCGCGGACATCGTGTTTCTGCAGGAAGTGGACAGGGCTTCCAGCCGCAGCTATGGAATCGATCAGGAGACCTTCCTTTCCGACCCCTTGGAAGCTGCCGGCTATTCCTGCGCCTTCGTTCAGGACTATAAGGTCCTGTACGTGCCCTATCCCTGGCCGTGCTTGGGCGAAGTGGACTCGGGTATGGTCACTGCGAGCCGTTTTGCTGCGGATTCCACCGAGCGCATTGCGCTTCCGAAAGACGATTCCCTGGTACGCGACCTGGTCGCCCCCGAGCCCTGCTATACGGTGAGCCGCATCCCTGTGGAAGGCAGCAGGAGGGAATTGGTGGTAGCCAACGTCCGTTTCAGCGACCGCGTTTCCCAGGAAGTGCAGGACAAGCAGACGCGCGACCTGGCCTTGTTCGTGAAGCGCGAATCCGATAAGGGCAACTATGTGATCGTGGGCGGCGATTTCGACCAGAACTTCAGCGGAACCGACGTGCGCTATTGGGGTAAGGAAGTGTCCCAGGTGCGCTCCACCGGCGTGATCGACGAAGGTGCCTTTTCCGAAGGGACCCAGTTCGCCATGGATCCTTCCGTGGCAACCGCGCGCTCGCTGAATGCGCCGCTGGAAAGCTCCGATGTGCGTTTCTACGTATCCGACGGCTTCATCCTGTCGGCTAACGTGCAGTTGGATAAGGTGCAGACCATCGATGCGGGCTTCCAACAGAGCGACCATAATCCTGTCCGTTTGGAAGTGACGTTGAAGTAGGGCCGTGGGTAACAGCTTAGATACTTGCCCTTGCCCCTTGGTTCTTTCGTAGTAGACTGGTTTGGCACTCTCAAACAGACAGTGCCAACGTGTATAATACCCTGTGGTTTTCACGAACAGGTAATACTGCAGCGCCCAGGCGCTGTTTCAACGTTTTCAGAAAGGAAGTCTCGGATGACTGCGAAGCATATTCTCTACTCTGATGACGCTCGCGCGGGCCTTGCTGCCGGCATCCATAAGATGGCCGAGGCCGTAAAGGTCACCCTCGGCCCCAAGGGCCGCTACGTCGCCCTTGAAAAGAAGTTCGGCCGTGGCACGCCCGTGTTCACCAACGACGGCGTAACCGTTGCAAAGGGCATCTTGACCGAAAACCAGGTCGAGAACATGGGCCTGCTGCTTATCCGCGAAGCCGCCATCAGGACCAACGACATCGCGGGCGACGGCACCACCACCGCCACCCTGCTCGCAGACGTCCTGGTTACCGAAGGCCTGCGTCTGGTCGAGGCCGGCGCCGAGGCCCTGCCCCTGCGTCGCGGCATGGAAAAGGCCGTCGATGCTGCAGTCAAGGCTATCGAAGAGCAGGCTATCCAGATCGAAGGCCGCGACCAGGTTGCCAGGGTCGCCTTCATTTCCTCCGGCGACGACACCGTGGGCAACACCATCGCGGAAGCGGTCGAGGCAGTGGGATCCACCGGCGGCATTTCCTGCGCCGACGGCTCCTCCTTCGGCGTGGAGGTGGAGATTGTAGAGGGCATCCGCTACGACCGCGGCTTCGTTGTCCCCGCTATGATCACCGATGAAGAGCATCACTTCGGCGAGCTGGAAAATCCCCTGGTCCTGGTTACCGACCACGAGATCAAGGACGTGCGCCCCATCATCCCCATGCTGGAGCGCGTCGTTCAGTCCAAGCGCGACCTGTTCATCATTTCCAACGACCTGCGCGGCGAGGCTCTGCATACCATCATGCTGAACACCACCCGCGGCACCTTCCGCACCATCGCAACCGAAATGCCCGATTATGTGGAAGAGCACAACAAGAACCTGCTCGCCGACATCGCGCTGGCATGCGGTGCAACCCCGTACTTCAAGGACACCTATCCCACGCTGGACGATTTGACCTTCGACTTCCTGGGCGGTTGCGACCGCGTCAGGGTCACCAAGGACACCACCGTCATCACCGGCGGCCATGGCGATCCCGAAGAGATCGAAAAGCGTGCTAACTACCTGCGCAGCGAAATCGCTCGCATCGTCAACCCCGTCTTCATCGAGAAGCTGGAAGACCGCCTGCAGAAGCTGCTGGGCAAGGTTGCCATCATCCGCATCGGCGCTGCCAGCGAGGCAGAGCTGAAGGAAATGAAGTCCCGCATGGAAGACGCCCTGTGCGCAACCATGGCTGCCATGGAGCAAGGCATCGTCCCCGGCGGCGGCGTTGCCATGCTGAACGCCATCGATGCCCTGGACGGCCTGGAGGTTCCTGCAAACGAGCAGGCTGGCGTGGATATCGTCCGCAAGGCCCTGGCTGCCCCCATGCTCACCATCGCCCAGAATTCCGGCTATAACGGATCTTTGGAAGTCGAGAAGATCCTGGAATCTGGCAAGAAGGGCTACGGTCGCGACTACAAGACCGGCGAAATGGGCAACATGATCGAAATGGGCATCCTGGATCCTGTGAAGGTCACCAAGATCGCGCTGGAATCCGCAGCATCCGTTGCCGGCCTGGTTCTGATCACCGAGAGCACCACCAACACCATCCTCAAGCCCGTGGACATCATCCCCGGCGACGATCCCGAAAAGCGCAAGGGTTACATCCGTATGTAATATTCGCTTGCGATTCGCAAAGATCCGAAAGCCCCGCTCATCGAGCGGGGCTTTTTCGTGGGTGGGTTGGATCGGGTTTTGGATATCGCATGGTTCCGAAGATGTTTTCGGGATAATCGGGATGAAAAGCCTTGTTGGGTTTGCGAGAAAAATACGTTTATCGCAAACGGATGGTTTCATGCAAACGCTCGTCGGTGCGGGTGTTTGGCAGAGAAATAAAAATATCTGATTCTGAAAAACGAGGAATAGTACCGAAACATATAAATCGTGGCAGCCGCGTCTGCAAACCCAACAATATGTATTGAAATAATCATATGTTTATTCCTATAATCTTTCGATATTGTCCGTTGAAGAAAGGATAAATATGGGAAAGAAGGGGAATAGGAAGGTGTCGGTAAAAACACCGCTTAGCCTTGCGCTGAGTTTCGTTCTTGCATTCGGCATGGTTCCTGCCGTTGCCTTTGCCGACGACGATACCGTTAACGGCGGCATTGATGCGACGGTGGAGAATCCAGAAGAGCTTGAAGCGGATATTTCTTTCGGAGATGTTGAATCTGGATCTGCTGGGGAAGCCTCTCAACAGCTTCCGAACGAACAGGAAGAATCCCGGGATATCGCCGTTCCCGTTCCCCTGGGAAAGGAACTGGTTTTCAATGGCGAGTGGCAGCTGGGCGTGGATATTTCCGAGGGATGGGAATTCGCCTGCGCGGATGGCGAGCCCGGACATTTCGATTCCGTAACGGGATGCCTGCGTCTGGATGCAGGCGAATACGAATGCGTACTCCGCTTGAAATATGGGTATGTCTGGGATGACGGCAGCTACGATGATGCAGTAGTTTCCTGGTCTATTGCTCCGAAAGCGGTTGCCGCTCCAGAGGCTGCTGCCGGATTGGTTGAGGACGGCGAGCCGCAGCGAGGGGTAGTCGAGGGTGAAGGTTATGAGCTATCCGGCGATTGCCAGGCGCTTGATGCGGGTGATTACCAGGCAACTGCAACCTTGCTTCCCAATTATGTCTGGGAAGACGGCAGCAACGACCCGCTTGTAATCGACTGGTCTATTGCAGCTGTGGAAAAGCCTGCGGATGAGGCGGCAAGCGAAGCCGACGATACAGAAGCGGCTCTTGGCAATGCGGATGAACCCTCGGGCGAAGAAAGCCTTCAGACAGCCGCTCAGGAGGTAATCGTCCGCATTCCCCAGGGAGGTTCCTTCGAATGGGGCAGCGATGAACTGCAGGAGTGGCAGTCCGAGAACGTTTATTATTACGACAGTGCCTATGGCGCCAGCTACAACGGGGATGGGATGACCATTGCCCAGGAAGAGGATGACTGGACCTTCCCGGTGTTCGGACTTGGAATAATGACTTGGGCAGCCATGGGAGACCATCTGATCACCTACACCCTTCCTGCCGGTTACCGTTGGGAAGATGGAAGCAGGGCTCCGAAGAAGGTTACCGTAACCGTAACCGGTGGTTCGGTTGCGGATTGCCAAATCGACTTGGATATCAACGGTAGCGATATCGTGTACCAGGGCGGTATTGCCCTCCGTCCTCCGCTCAAGCTGTCTTCCCGAAAGCTTGTTGATGGCTTTGACTGGAGCTATGACCTTGTCCTTGGGAAGGACTACACGGTTACGTATTCGAACTACACGAACGCCGGCACCGCAACCGCAACTATTACCGGTATCGGGAACTTCAGCGGAACGGCAAAGAAGACCTATACGATCAAGCAGGCAAGCCTTACCCAATACGGAAGCGCGACGATTCCGTACTCCACTTGCATCTATAACGGCAACTATCGCAAACCTGTTCCGACCGTGAAATGGGGTAATAAGCTCCTGAACGAAGGCAAGGATTATACGGTTAGTTATTCGAATAACAAGTGGGCAGGAACTGCAAGCGTAACCATTAAGGGTATCGGCAATTATCGGGGAGCGATAACGAAGACCTTCAGGATTTTCTCAGCCAATGCCGGCTGGGTTCAGGTTGGAAGCAGCTGGAAATATATCAGCAACGGCCAGTATGCAAGCGGCTGGAAAACGATTGGGAACAATAAGTACTATTTCAATACTTCCACCAAGGCAAGATCGACGGGACTGAAGTCCATTAACGGCAAACGCTACTATTTCAATTCCAAGGGCGTAATGCAGAAGAGCTGCTGGCAGAAAACCGGGGGTTCGTACTATTACCTGACGAGCACCGGTGCGGCGAAATCCGGTTGGATGACCTTGGGCGGCAAGAAGTATTACCTCAGCACCTCCTCGAACAAGATGCTCACGGGGCTGAATAAAATTAGCGGCAAGCGCTATTACTTCGATTCGAGTGGAGTCATGGCGAAGAACGCTTGGAAGAAAGTGGGCAGCTACTGGTATTACCTGGGTTCTACAGGGCAAGCAAAGTCCGGTTGGATGAAGTCCGGCGGATCGTGGTACTACTTCGATCCCGGCACCAATAGGATGGCTACCGGCACCAAGACCATCGACGGTAAACGCTATCGTTTCAGCTCAAGCGGTGTGATGCTGTAAATCCGCAACAAGAAAGGAAGGCGGCTTTGTCCGCCTTCCTTGTGTCTTCGGGCTTGTTGGAGTTGAGATTCGCTTGGGAAATGCCAACGGCTAATGCGGAACAGCTTGGCGAAGATGCTGCCTTCAAGCCTTGCGGTGGGGTTTCACGGCTACTCCAATCCGGGGACCTTGAACTTGCCGGTGACGGCTTCGGAGATGAGGGACTTGCGGTATTCCCTGAGCAGCTCCACCTGGCGCTGCTTATCGGCGATGAGCGAATCG
>Ga0129308_1000434_pt1 | contig 62646 bp, 60 predicted proteins | sample L827metagenome_FD_94440 | JGI IMG/M metagenome (GOLD analysis project Ga0129308, IMG submission 94440) | Ring-tailed lemur group fecal microbial communities from Wisconsin, USA - L827 metagenome | ecosystem: Host-associated > Mammals > Digestive system > Large intestine > Fecal | place: USA...
CTGTGCTGTGCTGTGCTGTGCTGTGCTGTGCTGTGCTGTGCTGTGCTGTGCTGTGCTGTGCTGTGCTGTGCTGTGCTGTGCTGTGCTGTCTGATTATAAGTCATAGCATTTCCCTCGTCAAGTATTTTGTTATCATTAAGCAACATAAATAACATTTATATAATATTATTGTAATGTTTTTCTTATGTTTTTCAAAATAATATCAGAAGAGTGAGCAGATGAGAAATAGGGATTGAAATCATAAAAAACTCCTGTGAGCAGGAGTTTTTGACTTATTTATTCAAAAATTTTTAAGCAAGTACATTAATCTGAAGTGTTTTACGTCCCCAAGCTTGCGCTTGAGCTGTTGTGGGAAGATGCACATCAATAATATTTCCTCTGATGGCTCCACCTGTATCGCCTGCAATAGCGATACCATAACCTGGCACTTCAACCATCTTTCCTAAGGGAATGACGGAAGGATCAACGGCAATACACATTGGATTTTGGTGCAAGTTAATGCCTGTTGCTGTGATAAAGCCTAAGCCGTTATCTGAGGAATAAGCTGTAGCTGAGACGGTCAAGGACGTTCCACCCTCACTACTCGGAGTTGTAATCGTAGTATCTTTAGACTCCGAAACTTTAGGTTCTTCTTTTTTCTTTGAAGCCAAGGCCTCTATTGTTGGCTTATCGGCATCCTCGTCTACGGGAGTATCTTTAACCATTTCTGCTTTGGCTTTCATCTCTTCCAGTATATTCTGGTTGTCGGCCATTTTGTTTTTTAGCATATGGATACGCTCTTCCAGGTTCTCTGTTTGCGCTTGGTAGTCGGCTTGAGCAGTTTTTAACTCCTCTTTCGTTTGCAGAAGAGAGCTTTGCATTGTTTCCAAATTTTTCTGCGTGTCGACTAAATCCTTAGCTTGCGCATCCTCAGCGCGTAATATGACACTCAAGTTTGTCCAAGCCTGTATCGCTTCATGAAAATCATTCGCATTCAAGACTACGTTGAGAACAGAAGCTGAGGCACCTCCGTGCGCTTGCATGGCACGCATTTGCTTCGCTACTGTCTCTTTTAAGGAATTGTATTTTCCCTCAGTTCTTTCAATTTCTTGATCCAGACTTTCAATCTTTTCTTGCGTTAATTTGAGCTTGTTTTGTGAAACAGTTGCTTTCGCATAGATTGCATTTGTCTGAGAAAGTTCCGAGTTGAGCTGTTGCTGAAAGTTCTCGATATCTTTATTGATCGTACTTTCGTCAGCATTAGCAACTTGTAGGCCCATTGTCAGCATTCCAACTGACACTCCAAGTAAAGTTGCTCCTTTTTTCCAATTGTTCTTTTTCATATTTTACCATTCTAACACAAAAAGAGCCCTGTTTGATTGCATTTTGATTACGTATGGTTATTGAAACTTAATGTAAACCGCTTTTATTAATACTTTATCTCTTGACTTTTTTTAAAACTTACAATAAAACCTTGGAAAAAATTCCAAGGTTTTATGATTTAACGAATTTCAACTGCTAAAGTTTCTACAAGATTTTTAGTAATTTTGGCCATTGCTTTTGCAATTTCTTCTTCCGTCATGGTCTTTTCACGACTTTGGAAAGTTAGACTGTAAGCCATTGATTTCTTACCAGTAGGTAAATTCTCTCCTTGGTAAATATCAAAAAGTTCTACCTTACTTAAGGTTTTAACTTTACTTGAGGTGATTGTGTCAACGATTTCGGCATGTGTTTTATCTGTATCTACCAACATCGCAATGTCACGATGGACAGCTTGGACTTTTGGAATTTCCACAAATACTGTCTGTGCTGGCGCAAGCTCAAGCATTGCATCCAAGTCCAGTGAAGCCACATAAGTTTCTTTAACATCATAAGCTTTTGCTGTTGCAGGATGAACTTGTCCTACGAAACCAACTTGACGGTCGCCTAGAAGAACACGTGCCGTACGTCCTGGGTGCATTTCTTTGATTTCAGAATAAGCTTCAAACGCAAGATTATCATAGCCTGCTAAAAGTTGTTCAACAATAGCTTTTGCATGATAAAAGTCCACAGCTACAGCATCAGAACTGTAAGTTTTGTCTTCGACATTTCCAGAAATCGCAAAGGCAAGATGAGGAATTTCAAGAGGACGTGTATCTTCAGAATCAGTCGCTACAAAGATATTACCTACTTCATAAATCGCAACATCTGCATTTTTGCGGTTTTGATTGTAATTCACAATATCTAAGAGACCTGGAATTTGACTCCCACGTAAGGTCTGACGATCTTCTGTCATTGGCAGCATCAACGATGTTGTTGCTCCTTGTTTTTCCACAAACTCTTGCGCTTTTTCTGCTGTGGTTAAAGAATAACCAATAACTTCTGAAAGCCCTGCTGCTTCAACGTGTGTGCGGACCTTGCGACGTAATTTTTGCATAGCCGTTAATTCACCTGCTGTCGCACCTGAAGGTAAGGTACTTGGCAAATTATCATAGCCATAAATACGCGCTACTTCTTCCACGATATCGGCTTCAATCTTAATGTCCCAACGGCGTGAAGGAATTTGAATATTAAATTGGCCTTCTTTTTCTTGTGTTTCAAAACCAAGTTGCGCTAAAATCGCAAGTACTTCTGCTGCTTCAAGTGATGTTCCTAAAGCTGCATTGATACGGTCCAAAGTAATGTTAACTTCTTGAGGCTCTGGCATGAAGTCATTTGACTCTACTACACCTGCAAGAACTTCTCCACCAGCCAGTTCTTGAATCATTGCTGCTGCAAAGTCTAATGCTTCGCGTACTGTCCCTTGGTTGATTCCTTTTTCAAAACGGCTTGATGATTCTGAACGTAAGGCAAACTTATGTGAAGTTTTGCGGATTGAAGTCCCGTTGAAAAGGGCAGCTTCTAGAGCTACTGTGACTGTTTGATCAGTAATTTCACTGTCAAATCCGCCCATGACGCCCCCAAGCGCTACCGGTTGGTCCTTCGCTGTAATCACGATATCTTCAGGGCTAAGTTCGCGCTCTTGCTCGTCAAGAGTAACAATCTTCTCTCCTTGTTTCGCCTGACGCACTACAATTTCATCTGCTCCAAATTTATCAAAATCAAAAGCATGAAGCGGTTGACCATAGTACATCAAAACATAATTAGTGACGTCAACGACATTATTGATGGGACGAATTCCAGCATTCATTAAGGTGTTTTGTAACCAAAGTGGGGATGGTGCAATTTTGACGTTTTCAATCATACGAATTTTATAAGTCGGAACTTGTTCTGTACTTGTTTCAACTTTTACAGCTACTTTGTCTGCCGCTTTTTTTGCTCCTTCGGTTACAGTTTTTTCTTCAAAATTGACTGTTTTACCATAGATAGCCGCTACTTCATAAGCCACTCCACGCATTGACATCGCATCAGCACGGTTGGCCAAGATATCCGGTTCGATAATTTCGTCGTCTAAGTCAAGATAAGGCAAGACACTGTCACCAATCACTGCATCTTCAGGTAAAATATAGATCCCATCTTCATGCTTCATTGGGTTAACAGATTCAGGAATACCAATTTCATCAAGGGCACACAGCATTCCTAATGAAACGATACCACGGATTTTTCCTTTTTTGATTTTATAGTTATCCGCAATACGTGCACCAACAAGTGCTGTAATTACCTTAATTCCTGCTTTGACATTAGGAGCACCACAGACGATTTGGAGTGGTTCTTCTTCACCAACATCAACTTGGCAAATATGTAAATGTGTTTCAGGAACATCTTCACAAGTTAATACTTTACCGACAACAATTTTTGACAAACCTTGGCCTGGTACTGTTACCCCTTCAATTTCAATACCTGAAAGAGACATTTTTTCTGCCAAATCAGCAACAGGAACATCATCAAGTCCGTTGACTAATTTTTTTAACCATTTGTATGATACTAACATTTTATTTTTCCTTTTATTCCGTTTTCTTTTATGGGCATCTCCAAACGCTGCGCTTTGAGCGAAAGCAGTAAAATCTGATTTTTAGAGATGCGCTTATTTCTTTACTTCTGAAATTATTTTCCGAATTGTTCTAAGAAACGTAAATCTCCTTGATAGAAGCCACGAATATCGTTGATACCATAGCGGAGCATAGCGATACGTTCTTGTCCCATACCAAAAGCAAAACCAGAATATTCCTTGCTGTCGATACCGCTCATTTCTAAAACGTTAGGGTGCACCATACCCGCACCGAGAATTTCAATCCAACCTGTGTATTTGCAGACATTACATCCCTTGCCGCCACATTTGAAGCAACTTACATCGACCTCAACAGAAGGCTCAGTAAATGGGAAGTAAGAAGGACGGAGACGGATCTCACGGTCAGCACCAAACATTTTTTGGATGACAAGTTCAAGCGTACCTTTAAGGTCGGCCATCGTAATATTTTTATCCACAACTAAGCCTTCAACTTGATGGAATTGGTGGCTGTGCGTCGCATCATCAGTATCACGACGGTATACGCGACCTGGAGCAATCATGCGCAAACCACCTTTACTAAAGTCATGTTGATCCATCGTGCGCGCTTGCATCGGCGATGTATGTGTACGTAATAAGACCTCGTTTGTTACATAGAAAGTATCTTGCATGTCACGTGCAGGGTGGTCTTTAGGCAAGTTCATGCGCTCAAAATTATAATGGTCTGTTTCGACTTCGTAGCCATCTACAATTTCATAGCCCATGCCTAAGAAAATTTCTTCAATCTCTTCTGCTGTTTGAGTCAAAATATGACGTGCACCTTTTTTAGGTGCATGACCAGGTAAAGTCACGTCTAAAGTTTCAGAATTTAAGGCTGCGTTCATGGCTGCTGCTTCGAGTTCTGCTTTTTTCTCCTCAAGCTTTGCAGCAAATTCGTCACGGAAGGTATTCGCTAGAGCACCGATGACTGGACGTTCTTCATTTGTTAGGTCTTTCATCCCTTTGAGGATTTCTGTTAACTCGCCTTTTTTACCCATGATTGCTGTTCGTAAATCATTCAGCATTCTTTCTTCAACGGCAGCTGTTAAATTATTCAAAGCCTGTTCACGTAAAGCTTCAATTTTTTCTTGTAAGTTCATTTTTTCTCCTCATACCTTCTAACCGCGATGACAAAAAATACCACGATTTCAACCCCTATATAAAGGAGCGAAAACCGCGGTACCATCCTATTTTATCACTTAATTAAAGACTATTTTAAATTAGAATGAGGTGAACTTCAATAACTTTCCCGTGTGATGATTTGCAGTCGACGACATCACTCCCTTAAACGTTCCAGTAACCTACTCTTCTCATTCTTTCTATGTTCTTATTTTAGCAGATTTATCTCATTTGTCAATCTTTAATCTCCTGTTTTCTTTGGAGTAAAAAGCGCTACTGCGTATGGGGATTCAGCGTATTCTCTAGCGCGTAAACTCATTCTGTCCCATTAATGACGATATCCATCGTACTTTCTGTAATCTTATTGTCTTGTTCCATTTCATAAAACTCTAATAAAAGACGCGCTTTATGTTTCCCGTACAGGTATTTTTTCTCCAATGGAATTTCCTTGACAGCATAGCCCGGGGCAATCATTTCTGAGCGAAACAACGGTTCTGCTTCACCATCCGCAAGCAATGTAAACCTTAAGCGCATGTGATTGGTAGGTAGGTTTTGAATGATAAGCCGTCCAGAGTTTCGTTTCTTTTCTGCTTTGATTTCTAAAGACACACGTACTCTTGCCATATTGTCAGAAGAATTATCATTTGTTTGTTCAAGCTCGCCGTCACTCATCGGTTGTGGTTCACTTTGAACGGTCACGTTATAACTTAGAGGGATATGCTTTCCGATAATTTTTAGGAACTGTCCTCCTCCCACTGCAAGAGCAAAGAGCAAAAGGAAGAGGACAAATAAAACTATTCCACTCCGAACCCATTTTTTCAGTTTTCTTTTTTTACCCGGATACCTATGAGAGAGGGGCGGCGGGGGAGGGGAGTCTAGAATATGGGACATTTGTTTCAGTAACTTTTCTGATTCGTTAAATAAATCTTCATACTGGCTTTGAGCCACTCCCTCACCTCCTTTTATATCAACTATTCAGCCTAAGCCTATATATGTAGCCTATTCGCTCAAAAAGCGCCTTATCAGCGCTTTACTTTTTAGCTGTTTTCGACTAGAGTTCCTAAATTCCAAGCTTCATCAATTCACCCAAACGACCAATCAACTCCTTAGCAGCATTCTTTGTCTCTAAAATTTGACTGTTCAGTTCTGCTAACTGCCCTTCTGCCTCAATGAGTTTTTCTTGTCCTTTTTTCTCAGCTGCCTTAACAATTGTCTCTGCTTCTTCTTGTTTTTGACTTATATAAAGTTCTGTTTCTTTTTTCGCTTTATCAAACTCTTTTTGACCTTCAAGGCGCAGTGCTTTGTTTTCTTCAGCAATAGCTTTTTTCATCAGCTCTGCTTCGTTTTCCAGTCGCACTTTCTCTTGTTCTGCTTTAACTTTTAAGCTTTCTTGTTCTTTAAGCATGTTCGCTTTACGTGCTTCAGACTCTCTAAACATTTTCTCAACTTCTCGTTGCGCATTGTCCTTCAGTTGATCTGTTTCTTTTTGCGTTTCTTTTTTAAGATGTTCTATTTCTTGAAGCATTTTTTCAGCCTCTTTTTTTGCATTAGCTTTGAGTGCGCTCACTTCTCTTTCTGTCTGATGCTTCATCTGATTGCACTCTATTTTTGTTTGTTCTAGAACATCATTTTTTTCTTGCTCAAGGGCTTCTTGGCGTTTTTCATTTTCTTTTTGTAACTCTAATAAATAATCAGCAACCTGAGCACGTATGTCTACATTTTCTTTTTTTAATGCTTCATTTTGCGCTTTCAGTTCCTCAAAGGCTACAAGATCCCCTTGATTATTTTCCATATTTTTTTGAAGAGCATTTTCCAATTTTTGCACTGCTTGTTCTTTTTCCAGCAGCTGCTTCTCTTGTTCTGCTTTAAGCTGTTGGAGTTCTGTTTCCAGCTTTTTTCTTTCAACAATTACTTTGTGCTTCTCTCCCTCTGTTTTATGGAGAGCATCTTTCAGGCTTTGATTATTGGCCTCAAGTTCCTCACGGAGCTTATTAAATTCTTCCAAATGGATCATCGTTCTTCCTTCATTTTGAGTCACACTATTTTCTTCACCATTTCGGCTGCTTCCAAATAAATTTTTCATTTTTTTCCTCTTTTTAGTTCGGAGAGATTGCCTCTCTGCTCCATTTTTAATATATTTAAATTCAATATATACATTTTTGAATTTGCTTTTTGTTACTTATTTTATATAATACTATTATATATTCGTATCATTCGTAATGTAAAGCAATAACAAAATAAACTGTATCCATCTTTTTTTAATAAAAAAATCTATAAATAAGTGAAATACCTTGTGTTTAAGTGTGAATATTTTCATTTTTACCTGTATCCATCTTTTTTAGATTGCATTTTAGTCCCTAAAGATAAATAATGGCACCCAGTTTTAGGACAATGTAAAATATTGGGCTAAAAATTAACCTCATCAGTTTCTTTTGTAAAGACATTCGCGCTGGATTCCTTTCATTTCTTACTGCAACTCAATTAGTTTTCTAATATTTTCTACCCCAAATAACATATAGGAGAAAGAAAAATGGCTAAAAACACAAAAGAAATAGTCATCAGAACCTTACTTAATATCGCTGCTGAAGGCGGGATTATAAACATTGAGGAAATTACTCGACGGACGGGAGTTACTCGGAACACTATTCGCCAAAACTTTGGAAATCGAGGAATTGATGACATTGTCGCATATATCTATCGTGGGATTTTTCAAGAAATCAATGCACAACTTTTTCGCTATAGTCCCGATGAAATCCCTGTCGAAATTTTCGCTGACATTATTTTACCCATTTTGTGGCAACATCGAGATGAAGCTCATATTCTTGTGACGAGTAATCTCTTGTACCGCACGGATGCTGGAGCAATTGATCTCATCTATCCGTGGGCAAAAGGGCGTTATGATTATCTAGTAAAAGAGCATCAATTAAGCCCCTATTTCTCCTCTAAACAGCTGCTATCATTCTGGATCTCGTATCTGGATATTATCTTTACGCTTTGGTTTAGCGTCCAAATTCCTCTGACGCCCGAAAAATTTAAACCCATATTCATCAAATTAGTCAAAACTTCCATGTACGATCTCATCTATAAGGATATTGGACGCTAGAAAACCTACAAAAAAAGCAATCACATCCATGATTGCTTTTTTCACTTTATTTATTTACTTATTTTAGGCTTCCCAAACGTTTTCCAAAACGTTGGTTTGGTCACGGTCTGGACCAACAGAGAATGTGGAGATACGAACACCAACGAGCTCCGCAACGCGAAGTACATAGTTGCGTGCTGTTTCCGGAAGTTCTTCAAGAGTACGCATTCCTGTAATGTCTTCAGACCAACCTGGCATTTCTTCGTAAATTGGTTTACAACGTTCCAATTCTTTAAGACTTGCTGGGTAGTGCGTGATTTCTTTTCCATCAAGTTCGTAAGCTACACAGATTTTAACTGTTGGTAAGCCTGCAAGAACATCGATAGAGTTCAAGCTAAGATGAGTCAAACCTGAAACACGACGTGAGTGACGCATCACGACTGCATCAAACCATCCCACACGGCGTGGACGACCTGTTGTTGTGCCATATTCATGTCCAACTTCACGGATTTGGTGGCCTGTTTCATCAAAAAGCTCTGTTGGGAATGGACCATCTCCAACACGTGAAGTGTAGGCTTTACATACACCAACTGCTTTATCAATTTTTGTTGGACCAACACCTGAACCGATAGCTACTCCTCCTGCCAATGGGTTTGAAGATGTAACAAAAGGATAAGTACCTTGGTCGATATCTAACATAACACCTTGTGCACCTTCAAAGAGAACACGATGTCCCTCATCAAGCGCATCGTTCAAGATAACTGAAGTGTCCGCTACATATTTTTTAATTTGTTGACCGTATTCATAGTATTCGTTAAAGATTTCATCGAAATCAAGGGCTTCACTGTCATAAAGTTTAACGAATTCACGGTTTTTATTTTCAAGATTTGTACGTAGACGTTCTTCAAAAATTTCTTTATCAAGAAGGTCTGCGATACGAATACCGACACGTGCCGCTTTATCCATGTAAGCTGGACCGATACCTTTGATTGTTGTACCAATCTTTTGATCACCTTTAGCTTCTTCTTGAAGGGCATCTAACTTGATATGGTAAGGCAAGATAACGTGGGCGCGGTCTGAGATACGAAGATTATCTGTTGTTACACCGTTTTCGTGAAGGTATGCAATTTCTTTAACCAGGGCTTTGGGGTTGATTACTACACCATTACCGATAACAGATGTTTTTTCTGGGAAGAAAATACCAGATGGGATAAGGTGGAGTTTGTACTTAAAGCCGTCAATAACAATAGTGTGACCGGCATTGTCTCCTCCTTGGTAACGCGCAATAACTTCTGCGTCTGAGCTGAGGAAGTCCGTAATTTTACCTTTTCCTTCATCTCCCCACTGCGTTCCTACAACAACAACTGATGGCATAATAGCTCTCTTTTCTTTTAATATTTGTACGCTCTATGTCTCCTTTTCAAGAGGCACAGCTGGCATTTTGATATTGAAAAGCTCCTATCGCACTATTCCTATTATAGCAAAAAAATAATCTGCTTTGAGTAAGAAACAAGTTCTTTTCTAGAAAACCATTATTTCGTTCGGAAATGTCTAACTTTATCTCTATTTTCTCTAAAAATCTTGCTTTTTTGACCACCTTTGTTCTTGATATAAAACATCATTTCCGAAATAAAAGCCTAATAATCCATGCAGTTAAAAATATGTTAAAATAGAAGAAGTTATGACTGATAAAATATTAAAATCCATTTCAAAAAATGGTCACTTTCGTGCTTTTGCTCTTGATTCAACATTGACTGTTCGTGAAGCTCAGGAACGTCATCAAACAATGCCTACTTCTACTGTTGCCCTTGGTCGTACCTTGATTGCTGCTCAAATTTTAGGCGCCAATGAAAAAGGTGACAGTAAAATTACGGTCAAAATCTTGGGTGATGGTGCTATGGGTGCAATTGTTGCTGTAGCAGATGCTAAAGGAAATGTTAAAGGTTACGTCCAAAACAAAGATTTAGACTATAAAAAAGCTTCAACAGGAGAAGTACTTGTTGCTCCTTTCGTTGGCAATGGCTTCTTTGTGGTCATTAAAGATATGGGCCTTCGTCAACCTTATACAGGGCAAACTGATTTAATTACCGGAGAAATTGGTGAAGATCTGGCCTGGTATTTCCTCTCCAGTGAACAAACTCCCTCTTCTGTTGGTTTAAATGTTTTGCTCAATGATGGGGAAGACAGTGTTAAAATCGCAGGTGGCTTTATGCTCCAAGCCTTGCCCGATGCAACTGAAGATGAAATCACCCTCATGGAAAAAAATATTAAAGCAATGCCAAGTATTTCGGAAATGCTTTTAAAAGAAAAGCCGCTTGAAGCTATGCTAGCTGCACTTTATGGGGAGCTCGAATATACGATTCTTGCTGAATCACCTTTAGCCTTTGAATGTGACTGTTCAAAGGAACGATTTGCTGAAGGATTGCAAAGCCTCGGCAGTCAAGCTCTCACCGAGATTATTGAAGAAGATCATGGGGCTGAAGTCCTCTGCCAATTTTGCGAACGTAAATATGAATTTACTGAGAAAGAGCTCAATGATTTAATCTCGGGAGCTGCTCAAAAATGAGACTATTGATTAAAGATCTTTCACAATCGTCAAACAAAAATATAGGTTTAATTTTTTTAAGTCTATGGGTTGGACTGGCAGCTGGCTTCTTGGCCAGCTTTTATCGTTTAGCCCTTTCCCTAGCTGAAAAATTAGGTGCCACTCTCTACCATCAAGCCAGCACTCACCTCAGCTATGGGCTTTTCCTCCTTCCCACCTTGCTTCTCCTTGTCTTTATTGTCTCTACCTTGATGAAAAAATATCCTATGTCGAATGGCAGCGGGATTCCTCAAGTCAAAGGGCAATTGCTGGGCTACTTCAAGCCAGACTGGTTTTCAACGGCTTGGGCCAAGTTTGTCGGGGGAACACTGGCCATGTTTGCTGGCTTATCTTTAGGTCGAGAAGGGCCATCGATCCAGCTCGGTGCTGCGATGGGACAAGCCCTGGGTCAAAGGTTTTCCTCTACTGAGCGCCACCAGCGTTTGTTGATTGCTTCTGGGGCTTCGGCTGGTTTATCTGCGGCTTTTAATGCCCCACTTTCTGGTATCATGTTCACGCTTGAAGAGGTATTCAAATACTTCTCACCTTTGATTATATTAACCTGTATGAGCTCTGCTATCATGGCAGATGCCGTTTCACGTATTATCTTTGGTCCAGCCAGCATCTTTGATTTCCAAATCGTGAGCAGCTTTCCCCTCTCGGATTATTGGTTACTCTTGCTTCTGGGCATCCTTATGGGAATTTTTGGAGCAGTTTATAATGCTGCTTTGCTAAAGAGCCAAAGCCTTATGAAAGGGAAGATAAAAAATCCATTTCTTCGTGTCTTGTTCAGTTTTGCTGCTTCTGCTCTTGTTGCCCTCTTCTTTCCACTCATCAGCGGCAGTGGTCACCAATTGATTGACCAATTGACGCTTACTTGGGGGATTGCCTTTCTCTGTCTGATCTTTGTTGCAAAGTTTTTAATTTCCCTCATCAGCTATGCTTCAGGTGTCCCCGGAGGCATATTCTTTCCCCTCTTAATACTCGGTGCTAGCCTTGGGAGTATTTTTGCGACAGCAGTCATTCCTCTCTTGCATTTGTCGCCCCACCTTTTTCCAAATTTTATTATTTTAGCGATGGCCGCAACATTTACTGCTATCGTTCGTGCACCAATGACTGGAATTCTCCTTTTAGTCGAGATGACCGGTTCCTTTGATCATTTATTGCCTCTTGCTTTTGTTTCCCTAATTTCCTATATTGTGGCCGAGCTTTTACACTCTAAGCCAATCTACGATTCATTACTCCACAATCTTCTTACTGCTGATTCGGAAATAGCTACTGAAAAAGAAGGTCATATTATGATTGAAGCTTTGGTTCAGTTTGATTCGGAAGCTGACCATCAACCGGTTCAAAATCTCCACCTTCCTAAAGATAGTCTTCTGATTTCTATTCAAAGAAATGGTGAAAAAATTATTCCACGAGGAGACACACGCCTACATGCTGGAGATATTGCAACCTTTTTAACCACTCAAGCGCAGGAAGTTTCTGTGCGTCAAAAAATAAAGCACTTATTTACAGATTAAGCTGAAAAACCTTCGTGAATTTATCTACGGAGGTTTTTTCAGTGCAAAGTTTTAGCAAATCCCCTAAAAAATGGTAAAATATTCTCTATGACTATGGATTCAAAATACACACGCCCATGGAAAATTGGGGATATAGAAATTGCTAATAAAATCGTACTCGCTCCAATGGCGGGGATTAATAATAAAGCCTTCCTAACAACAGCGAAAGAGTTTGGAGCAGGACTTGTTGTTACTGAAATGATTTCCGATAAAGGTATCGAGCACCGCAACAAAAAAACGCTACAAATGATGGACTTTGAAGGCGTACCGCATCCACTTTCAATGCAAATTTTTGGTGGTGAAGTTGATACACTGGTTGAAGCAGCAAAATTTGTTCAAGAAAATACAGTAGCAGACATTATTGATATCAATATGGGCTGTCCCGTTCCGAAGGTAACAAAAAATGAAGCGGGAAGTCGCTTGCTTCTTGATCCAGATAAGGTTTACGATGTAGTGAAAGCTGTCAGCTCTGCGATTGATTTACCACTGTCTGTAAAAATTCGCATCGGTTGGGATTCTGACCATCTCTATGCGGTTGAAAACGCCAAAGCCATTGAAGCAGCTGGTGGTGCAGCTGTTGCAATGCACGCACGGACACGTGCGCAACTCTATGAAGGTAAAGCAGACTGGACCTGGCTTGAAAAAGTAGCAAGCAACATTAACATTCCTTTCATCGGAAACGGCGATGTTAAAACACCTGAAGATGCTAAACGTATGATTGATGAAACAGGTGTTGATGCAGTCATGATTGGTCGAGCAGCTCTCGGAAATCCGTGGATGCTTCACCGTACGGAACACTACCTTCGCACAGGGGAATTACTCCCTGAACCAACTGTCGATGAAAAAATGCGTATCGCTAAGATTCACTTGCAACGTCTTGTTGACCTCAAAGGCGATAACTTAGCTTCACGTGAATTTCGTCAACATGCAGCTTACTACCTCAAAGGTGCAAAACGTGCTGCAAAAGTCAAAGTAGCTGTAAATCAAGCAGAAACACAAGCAGAAATTGTCAAGATCCTAGATGATTTCGTTGCTCAAAATTAAGAGATTGGCTTTTGCCAGTCTTTTTGTTTATAATAAGGTTAGTATCATAAAACAAGGAGGGACTCTATGCGTACATCAAAAGCTCTTGTCGAAATCGAAAAGGCAATTATTCACCTCAAGAAAGCTAAACGTGAGATTAGTAACTATAGTTTTGAAAATCAAACTCAAAGTCTCATTCAAATCAATCAAGCTATCGATCGCTTACAAATTCTTAAGGATGGCGTTAATGCGGATTCTTCTGATGTTGAAGGTGTTTCTTCTGTGGGCCGACTTGAAGGTGAACGTCTCACTTCAAAACTTTTTCAATAATAGCCATTAAAATAAAAAAGAACCAAAAACTGGCTCTTTTTTTATTTTTTCTTACGTTTATATTTACTTTGTGGATAAGTAAAATCTCCCATGACTTCGTGCACATTTATTACTGTTGAGAAGGCCTGAGGATCTATTTCGGCTATTAAGGCTTTAACCGTCATAACTTCTCGAGGGTTAAGAACCACATAGACCACACGTTTTTCTGTGCCTGAATACGCACCTTCACCATGTAAGAATGTAGCACCGCGTCCAAGTTCTGCCAGAATAGCATTTGAAATTTCTTGATATTTAGGACTGATAATAAGCATCCCACGAACGGTATAACCACCAGATTGGATAAGGTTAATCACTTGAGCACTCACAAAACTTGCAATTAATGTATAAACCATATGATTAACATCAATGTAAGTGAGGGAAAGTGTCATGACAAAAAGGTCTATTGTGAAAATCACCCGTCCCACCGCTGTGCCTCGCTTAATTTGCAACAGCTGAGCAATGATATCTGAGCCCCCAGTTGTTCCGCCAAAGCGGAAGATAATCCCAATCCCCGTTCCGGCAAATACCCCGGCCAGGAGAGCTGCGACTAAGTTATCATGCAAAAGATTAATATTAAAATCAAATGCTTGGAAAACTGAAAGGAAAAGCGAGATGTTAACAATCGCATAGACCGTATAGGTAAAGGTCCGTTGTCCTAAGAAACGGTAACCAATAAAAAGCAAGGGTATATTCAGTATGAACTGACTTAGGGCCGGATCCAACTTGAATAATGCGTGCAATATCAAGGTAATACCGGAAAGGCCACCTGCAGCCAACTGATTGGCCATATTTAACTTTACAAAACCAAAAGCAAAGATAATTGCGCCTAAACTGATGGCAATAAAGTTACGAAAATGGATTTTAATGAGGCTCATATCCTTCATACAACTCTCCAATCTAATACCATTTTTAACTTATAAAAATGGCTTTATAATTTCTTGTAAAACCTCTGTCAAAGTTGACAGAGGCCTTCTCTAATTTATACTAAAACGGTCATTTTGTCAACTTAATCAGTAATCTCACTAAAGTTCCCTATTACACGAACGTTTTCTGAGATGGAGACAAAAGCTTTCGGGTCATATTTTGTGATGATTTCTTTAAAATCTTGATACTCATACATGGTGATAACCGTAAACAAAATTGTCCGTTTCTCGTGTGAGTATGCACCTTCAGCATTGTTCAAAATTGTTGCACTGTGATGCATTTTTTCAAAGAGTTTGCGGATAATGATTTCCGGATTTTCGGTAACTATCATCACTTGCATACGTTTTTGACGTGTAAAGATTGCATCTGTGACACGTGAGCTCACAAAGATAGCAATCATAGAATACAGCATATATTCCCAGCCAAAGAGCACACCTGCAGTAAAGATAATTACACCATTGACGATGAAACCTAGTGTACCAACATTATGGCCTGTTCTTTTACGGATATAAAGGGCAATGATGTCCGTACCGCCACTTGAAATACCATTACGCATGGCATAACCAACGCCTGCACCCATGATGGTACCACCAAAAATAGCATTGATGATTGGATCAGGTGTCAGCGTTGTTTCAGGAACAAAGTGGATAAAAACGGAACTCATGGTAACCGTCAACAAGGTAAACAGAGTAAACTGTTTTCCCAAACGGAACCAAGCCAAAATCATTAACGGAACATTGATCAGAAAGAGCGTGGCTGATATAGGAAGATAGTTGTGCCCTAAAATCCGTGTTAAAATTTCCGTCGCCACCTGTGCTGCCCCTGTTGCTCCACTTGCATAAACCCTTCCCGGTTGGTAAAAGAAATTCAATGCAAAAGCAGAGGTGATTCCATATAAGACAGATGCTGAGAAACGATGTGTCAACTTTTCCCAGCCACCAAACATGTTGATAAATTTAGTCAAGTTTTTCAAGTTTAATTCTCAATTCTTCCAGTTGGCTCTCACTGACTACTGATGGCGCTTGTGTCATCGGGTCTGTGGCTTTATTATTCTTAGGAAAGGCAATAACTTCACGAATATTGTCTTTTCCTGCAAGCAACATAACGAAACGGTCCAAACCAAGGGCCAATCCTCCATGTGGTGGGAAGCCATAATCTAAAGCTTCCAACAAGAAACCAAATTGCTCTTTGGCATCCTCTAAACTAAAGCCAAGTGCTTTGAGCATTTCTTCTTGTAAATCACGCGTATTAATACGGAGTGAGCCACCACCGAGTTCGTAACCATTCAAAACAATGTCGTAAGCATGCGCACGGACTTTACTCAAATCTCCTGAAAGTTCCCCTTGTGTTTCAGCAGTTGGTAAAGTAAACGGGTGGTGCGCACTCATATAACGGCCTTCTTCTTCTGACCACTCAAACATTGGCCAATCAATAACCCAAAGGAAATTGAATTTCGAATAATCAATTAAGCCTTGCTCTTTGGCAATCGTTTGACGTAAAGCCCCCAGTGCTGAATTCGCCACTTCTAAGCTGTCCGCCACAAAGAGAACCAAATCGTTGTTTTCCAAGCCCAAAGTCTCAACGAATTCTGTTGTTTTATCTGTCAAGAATTTTGCAATTGGACCTGCCAATTTATCGTCTTCAAACTTGATCCAAGCCAAACCTTTGGCACCATTTTGCTTCGCTTGCTCTGTTAATTTATCAATGGCTTTGCGAGAGTACTTATCTGCATTATTTTTCACAACAATAGCTTTAACGACAGGTGCTTCACTAAACACTTTAAAATCTACTGTTTTTGCAAGTTCTGTCAAGTCCTTCAAGAGCATTTCATAGCGTGTATCTGGCTTATCTGAACCATAGAAATTCATCGCATCGTCGTATTTCATACGAGGAAATGGCAAAGTTACATCGACGTTTTTAACGTCTTTCATAACTTTCGCAATCAAACCTTCGGTTAAATCTTGAATTTCTTCTTCCCCAAGGAAGCTTGTTTCTAAGTCGACCTGTGTAAATTCTGGTTGACGGTCGCCACGTAAGTCTTCGTCACGGAAGCACTTTACGATTTGATAGTAACGATCGAGACCCGCAGTCATCAACAATTGCTTCATAAGTTGTGGACTTTGTGGTAAGGCATAAAATTCACCTTTATTGACACGAGAAGGTACAAGGTAATCGCGCGCACCTTCTGGGGTTGATTTGTTTAAGAAAGGTGTTTCAACATCGATAAAGCCTTGATTATCTAAGTAGCTACGGATCGCACGTGTGGTCGCATGACGCATCGTAATGTTATTAAGCATTTCTGGACGACGTAAGTCGAGATAACGGTATTTCAAACGTGTATCATCAAGTACCTCAACACCATCTTTAATCTCAAAGGGTGTTGTTTTTGAAGTGCTAAGAATTTGCATGTGGTTGGCTTCAATTTCGATTCCACCCGTTTTAATGTTTTCATTTTTGCTGGCACGTTCCACCACTTTACCTGTAACCTCAAGTACATATTCGTTACGGGCTTTATCTGCTACCTCAACAATTTCTTTTGCTGCAGTTTCAGGGTTAACTACGATCTGGACAATGCCTTCGCGGTCGCGTAAATCAATAAAGATTAAGCCACCCAGATTACGACGCTTCGCAACCCAACCTTTGACAGTTACCTCTTGATTTAAATATTCTTCTGTAATATTTCCTGCATAGTTTGTTCTCTTCAAATTTAATCTCCTTACATTTCTTTAGTATACGTCTACTGAACTTTTTTTATTCTCCAAGCACTTCTTCAAAGATAGGTGCAAAACCTTTCGCAATTTCTGCCAAAGTTGTTTTTACTTCTTTACGTGTTTGGTTATGTTTGACCGTAATCTCACCTGTTTCCACTTCATTGTCGCCAAGCGTGATAATCACTTCCGCATTTGCTTTTTCAGCTGATTTAAATTGAGCACCAAGCTTGCGATTAGAGAAATCACGTTCCACTTTAAAGGCTTGAGCACGTAGGCTTTCTGCAAGTTGTGTCGCTGCTAAGCTGGCTTTGTTTCCCATAACAGCAATATAAACATCAAGTGTGTCTTCTTCGTGGAAATCGATACCTTGCATTTCAGCAATCATCAACAAGCGCTCTACACCAAGACCAAAACCAAAACCTGGCGTTGCTGGACCATCAAAGTATTCCACCAAGCCATCATAACGGCCACCTGCACAAACCGTCAATTCTTGTCCTTTTACATCCACGATAAATTCAAAGATAGTATCATTGTAATAGTCCAAACCACGAACCATATTTGTATCAATGACATATTCAATGCCCAAACCATCGAGCAGAGCACGTGTCATGTCAAAGTGATCTTGAGACTCTTCTGTAAGATAGTCTAAGATGGATGGTGCTCCCTTAACGATTTCCTTGTCTTCTTTTTCCTTGCTGTCAAGTACGCGAAGAGGATTTTCGTGAAGACGACGTTGGCTATCTTTTGAAAGTTGATTTTCAAAAGGTGTCAAATAATCAACCAAAGCTGTACGATAAGCCTTACGCGTTTCTAAATCGCCCAGAGAATTCAAGTGAAGCGTCACACCAGAAATACCAATTTGTTCAAATAATGATTGTGCCATGGCGATAATTTCGACATCAATTGCGGGATTTTTTGCTCCGAAACACTCCACACCAAATTGGTGGAATTCACGTAAACGTCCGGATTGAGGGCGTTCATAACGGAACATTGAACCCATATAATACATTTTTACAGGTTTTGGCACTTCGGGGGCAAAAAGTTTATTTTCAATATACGCGCGAACAGTTGACGCAGTTCCTTCAGGACGTAAGGCAATATGACGTCCCCCTTTATCGTCAAAGTCATACATTTCTTTCGTTACAATATCACTTGTTTCCCCTGTTGCACGACTGAACAGCTCATAACTTTCAAAAAGTGGTGTACGGATTTCTTTGAAATTATAATCTTCAAATACTGCACGTGCCATCATTTCTACATATTGCCATTTTTGTGACTCTTGAGGCAGAATATCTGCCGTACCTTTTGGTTTTTGTAATTTCATATTATCTCCTTTGTATCGACTCCATTTGTGTTTAAAACATTACGAATAAAGCTCGTGTGAGCCATGCCGCCTAGCATTAGAGCCTTTAGGCGCAATGCTAGTAGCAAATTAAAACGCCCTAAGCATAAAAGCTCTAGGGCGTCAGTAATCTTATCGCGGTACCACCTAAATTTGTCCTGTCTTCCAGAACCTCAGTTTAGCTATAACGTTGCTACCGTTTTTTGTCGTCACTTTAGGTTTTGTAAGCTTTCAGCCAAGTCTTACTCTCTGTATCTTTAAGTATAACGCAGACTTCTGTTTTTTTCAAGCTTTAAATTCATATTAATTTTTAAAAACTTGCATATTTTTGGCAAAGTAATCATAGCCGGAATAGATCGTGAAGATAAGGCAAACATAAAGTAAGATTGTACCAATATAAATGGGATCTCCAATTAACAAGAAAATGATAGACAACATTTGTGTAAATGTTTTAATTTTTCCTGGCATCGCTGCAGCCAAGACTGCTCCCCCTTGTTCAACCAATAAAAGGCGAAGTCCAGTCACCGCAAGTTCACGACATACAATGATGGCAACAACCCAAGCTGGAGCTAATCCTAGAGCAATTAGCATCACAAATGCAGCCATTGTTAACATTTTATCCGCTAATGGATCCGCAAATTTACCAAAATTAGAAACAACTTTCCACTTGCGCGCCAAATAGCCATCAAGCCAGTCCGTGATTGAAGCTACAGCAAAGATAATTGCTGCAACAATCCATGAAACGTAGCTTGCACCCACAGTTGCACCATGTGGCAGATAAAGGACAATGAGAAAGACAGGAATCATAAAGATTCTTAGTATCGTTAATTGATTGGGGAGTTTTTCTTTTTTCATAATTACTTTCTTTGCTTCTTAGAATTGCCCTGCTCGGGCTCAACTTTTTATTGTGTTACAGGTGCTGTAGTGCTTCCATAAGTCACCGTTAATTGCACTTGAACTGGAGTTCCTACTGTAAGAGCAGACAAATCGACAGTGCTACCGTTGATGGTCATCGTGAGACCTTGTGTATTGGACAAGTTAATCACTGAGTTGGTTAATCCTGCTCCGAGCGTTGCTGTAGCTGTATTTTCGGCATCAGACAATGTGCGTACGGTTGCCCAATCCGCATTAGTCAGTGAAACTGTGGTCACTGCACCAGCTGCTGTTGTAAAAACAATTTGTGTTGGACTCGTAGCATTTTCTACCTTGATGTTGAGTTGCGCACCACTGCCAGTAACGGTAATTTGATTTTGGGGTTCTGGTTTTGATTCAACAGGTTTTTCTGATGATTCTGTTGTTTTCTTTGGTTCTTCTGTTGTCTTTTTTGTTTCGCTCGTTTTATAAGTATAAGAAGTATCACTCAAATCTGGTTTTGGCGGACGCGTGAGTAACACGACAGCTGTGACACTTCCGACAATGGCTAGTGCAACAGCAGAAAGCAAGATAATGGGAACATAATGACGCCATGCAGGCTTATTGCCTTCTTCCTCTTCCTCATCCTCTTCTACGCGTTCACTCGGTTTCACAAAGCGGTAAGTTTCTTGGATGTCTTCGTGTTCTTCCACAGACATCGATCCATCCTTCTCGTATGCAAGCATGATTTGATCTGCATCAAGATCTAATTTTTCTGCATATTGTTTAAGATAAGCTTTAATATAAAAATCACCGGGTAAAGCCTTATAGTCCCCTGTTTCTAAAGCAATAATATATAATTTCGGAATGTTTGTAAGTTTTTCGGCTTCACTTAGCCCTAGGCCAAGTTCCGTCCTCTTGTCTTTGAGGACTTCGCCTATTGTTTTAATTGCCACCATGTCCTCCTCTCAGCTTTATGAAATACATGGATTTATTCATAACTGTTCGTATTATTTAGGGTAGATGATAAAATCTACAGTTTGCATATTCTCTACAAATTTTTCAGCATGCTTGCTGACTTTTTCAAGTGTTAATCCTGATAAAATTTCAGGAAGGTCAAAGAAGTTAATCTCGCCATAAATATTTGATGAAAATTGATTGGCGATATATTCTAAAGAGTTTAGGGATTTATAATAATCTCCCAGTGTTTCACGTTTCAGTGTTTCGAGATTTTCTTTTTCAAAATCCTTATCTATTTTATAACTTTTTAGGGCTTCCTGCAAAACTTTACTGACTTGCTCTGGTTTTTCAGTATCCACGGTAATGTTCGCAAAGTGAAAACTTTTATCCATGTCAAAACCATAGCCAAAAGAATCATCAACTAAACCTGCATTATACATTTCCTCATAACGATGACTCGTTTTCCCAAAAAGCATATCAAGAAGCAACTGATTCGAAAGTTTATATTCTAATAATTCGCGGGCATCAGTGGGTAAAGCATCTTCTCCACGAAATCCAAGAGCCAACTTGGGCAGCGCAACTTCGAATCTGAGCGTTTTTCCTAAAAGAGGCTGACTGCCTTCCACCGTTTTTCTCTGTATAGGCTCCGCTTTAACAAAAGATTTTCTCTCTTGATTGTCATTTACAAAGGCAGCCATATGCTCCACATCAAAAGGACCTGTTAAAAAGAGGTTCATGTTAGAGGGTTGATAAAAAGTTTCATAGTTGGCGTACAAGTCTGCTGCTGTAATTTCCTTAATAGAACGGGGAGTCCCCGCGATGTCATCTGCCAAAGGTGAATCAGGATAGAGCGCAGCTAAGAGCCCTGCGAACAAACGCCAGTCACTATCATCTTGATACATCTGGATTTCTTGTTGAATAATACCTTGCTCTTTCGCAACATTTTCTTCTGTAAAGTAAGGTTCTTGTACGAAATCAAGCAGTAAGTCTACACACTCATAGATATTTTCACGTGTCGAAAAAAGATAAGATGTTCTTGAAAAGCTTGTAAAAGCATTGGTTTGCGCCCCATAGGCACCAAACTTGTACATTACATCGCCTTCTTTTTTCTCAAAAAGTTTATGCTCCAAAAAGTGAGCTATACCTTCTGGAAAAGTCTTCATCTCTTGACTTCCCATAGGGATAAAAGAGGTATCTAAGGAACCAAAGTTTGTCGTAAAAAGACCATAGGTCCGATTGTAATCCGATTTCGGTAAGTAATACACCGTTAAGCCATTGGCGAGAACATCAGTATATAAGATCTCTCCCGTTTTTTCATAGCTCTTCTTCTGCATAAACTTCTCCTTTCATGAAATATTGAGCCTGTAGTTTTAAACTTTGTGCCAAGCGCATAATATCTTCTTTGCTCACAGCCTCTAATGCCTTCAAAAAGGTTGCTTCATCAATATAAAGTTCAGGTAAAACTTCGTGAATGAAAGCTTGTTCAATAAGATTTGAAGAAGAATCAAGCGACATGAAGTAAGAATTTTTGAGCATTGTTTTAGTTTGCTCAATTTCTTGTGCGGTAAAGTCTCCAGATTGCATAGCTTGAAGCTGTTCTAGAATTAACGCACGTGCCTGTTGATAATTTCCGGCATCAATTCCGGCATTAACTCTTAACAGACCAGTAAAACTATCAAAAGCTGAACTTGCATAGTAAGCCAAACTTGCCTTTTCACGGACATTCATAAATAATTTCGAATGCGCAAAGCCACCGAAAAGGCCGTTCATCACTTGTAAAGTCATGTAATCCTTGCTGCCATAAGTCGTCGGTTGCGCAAAGGCCATTTGTAAAATAGACTGTTGCACCTCTTTAGCTTCGATTTTTTCTTGATAATCCTTGAGCTCTTGCTTATAAAAAATTTCAGAATGCCCCTGACGATCTTTAAAGTCATAGTTTTGGAACAAACGTACAACCTCAGCTTCTTCCACATCACCGAGAACAAAAATATCAATAAGATTGTGGTTAAGCATTTCAGTGTAATAATTAAAAACAGCTTCTGCTGTTTCTGCCTGCAAGAGTTCCACAGTTGCTACACCTGGGAGAGCTTGATTGGCATCCGTAAAGAAAAGGGTAGCCAACTGACGACTGGCATAGTAAGAGCGGTCTTCGTTCATAGCTTTAAGGTAGTTGATGAGATTTGCCTTTTCCCGCTCAAAGACTTCCACATTATTATCTGGACTAAAGAGCGCGTTGTGCATAAAATCAACGGCACCTGCTAAAGTATCCATATCAACAAATTTAGGATTCACGAGATTCATATGAATACTCAACAAATGTTGGCTGCCTTTTTTATTTACTGCAGTTGAGAAAGAGGTCCCATAAAGTTCTGACAAGCGGCTTGAAAATGCTTGAGCTGTTGGGTATGCCGCATTAGTCGTTTCCCATAAATTAGAGATAATCACACGCTTAGCAATATTTTCTCGCGAAAGTTCTTCACGAAAGCGCACCATGAGACGTATTGTTTTGAATTTTGTTTCTTTTATAACATGGAGATTTACTCCGCTGGCTAGTTTCATAGATATCCCTTGTCTACTCCTCTTTTTAAGTTTAAAGGAAATTCTTTTAATCCTAAAAAGAGCAGGAGCTGTAATATCTCTATTATAGCAAATTTTCCACTATTTTTGAGACTCTTTATGCTAAAATAGAGTTATGCAAAATTACATTTTATTTGAAGAATACATCACCTTAGGACAAGTCATTAAAGAGTTGGCCATTGTCAATACAGGAGGCCAAGCGAAGCTTTTTCTCGCTGAAAATGAAGGCAATATTTTCTTAAACAAGGAAGCTGAAAATCGCCGTGGCAAAAAACTACGCGCGGGAGATGTTTTGGAGATTCCTGAATTTGGACTGATGCTCACATTTGTCCAAGCGTCTGCAGAAGAAATTGCTGAGCGTGAAGAAGATAAGGCCGAAGAAGAACGCGTCAAAGCGCTGGTCAAAAAAATGAACGCCCAAGTCAAAACACCAAAACCAAAGAAAGCAGCCAAGCCAAGATTTCCTGGCGCTAAATAAGCATGAAACTTAACAATATTCAGCTCTATAATTTTCGAAATTATGCTGAGCTTTCTCTTGAATTTCATCCCAATCTCAATATTTTTTTGGGACAGAATGCCCAGGGTAAAACAAATATTTTAGAAAGCATCTACTTTCTTGCTCTGACCCGTAGCCACCGTACGCATCATGATCGGGAACTGATTCGGTGGGATGCCAAAGAAATGAAGGTTTCTGGGACTGTCGAAAAAGGGCACGGGAATGTCCCGCTTGAAGTGGCTTTGACCCCCAAAGGACGTACAGCTCATGTCAATCATCTGAAAGAAAATCGCTTAGCAGACTATATTGGTCAGCTGAACCTTATCATGTTTGCACCTGAGGATTTAGAACTTATCAAAGGTGCACCAAGCATTCGTCGTCGCTTCCTTGATATGGAAATTGGTCAAATACGTCCCGTTTATCTTTATGATTCCGTGCGCTATAATCGCGCTTTAAAAGAACGCAATGCTTACCTCAAGATGGAAGGTAAAAAGATTGACGCTACTTTCTTAGATGTTTTAGACAGCCAACTGGCAGAGCACGGTCAGAAGATTAGTACTGAACGGCAACATTTCATTAGCAAACTAGAAAAATTGGCACAAAAAATTCATGCTCAACTCACTCATGGGATGGAGGAGCTGCAGATAAATTATAAAGCCAATTCGACAGCGCTCATAGAAGATTTGAAACGTGCACGTGATAAGGATATTTTTCGTCACCAAACCTCTGTGGGCCCTCATCGAGACGATTTGACTTTTTTTGTCAATGGCATTAATGTTGCGGACTTTGGCAGTCAGGGTCAACAAAGAACTGTTGCTTTATCTGTCAAGCTCGCCGAGATTGATTTGATTTTTGAAGAAACTGGAGAATATCCTATTCTTTTACTGGATGATGTAATGAGTGAGCTCGATAATAGCCGTCAGTTGGATCTTTTAGAAACAACGCTTGGAAAAACACAAACCTTCATCACTACAACGACGCTTGACCACCTCAAAAACCTGCCCGAAAATTTAAGTATTTTCAATGTGAAGCAAGGAGAAATTGAAACAAATGGACAAGAAAGAACCACCACTGACTAAGGATAACCTCCTTAAATTTAAAGCCCTAGCTGAAGAAGGGGATGCGACATTATTAAAGCGTATTTCTCTTCTGGTTGAACAAGAACGTGAATTACGCCAACAAAAAGATAAACTCGAAGAAGATTTACGTGTTTTGGTTCATATCAAAAACAGTCACTACTCACAATTAGAACAAAAAAATTCGGAACATTAATTCCGAATTTTTTATAACAATTATAAGCCAAGTAACTCTCTTAGACCATAATGGTTGCCAATCAAGCCAAAAGCCGCAAAGATAGACAAAGCGATAATTACAAGAAGGACAATAATTTCTACACGAGAAAGTGTTTTGCCATTTTCTTTCTTCGCTAAGTAGTAGAAAATAAAACCAATTGCATAGAGAATTGAAGCCATCCAAACATATTGCCAGCCTGAAAGCCACAGAGCTAAGATTTGGAAAACAAGAGCCACAAAGCCGATGACTATATTTTTTGTATTTTTTTCTTCAAAGCCATGTTTCATCATATACGCACCCACCAAAGCGTAACAGATCATGATACATGCTGTACAGAGGTACACCATTACATTATAAGCATTTGCAACATAAAAAGTGACTATGATGAAAAATTGAACAAAGATTTGTGTAAGCCAAAGAGAATTTGCAGGAGCGTTATGTTTATTTAAGCGCCCGAACCATTTCGGGAGTAATTTTTGATTGGCCAATTGTGTTGTTGATTCCACTGGAAGCATCGTCCATGATATCCAAGCTCCTAAGACGGAAACAACCAAACCACTGGCCATCAATGCCCCTCCAAAACTGCCAAGCATATCTTTCAGCATGTATACCATGCCTGGTGTTTTCATGGCAGCGAGTTCTGCTTGATTATAGTAGCCGAAAGGTAAGAGTGAAAGTAAGATGTAGATAAAAAGCAAAACAACAAGACCAATGATTGTCGCGCGCCCTGCATCAGATTTTTTCTTGGCACGATCTCCCATCATTGCAGCACCTTCAATCCCGACAAAGACCCATATCATGACCATAAGAGAGCTTTTAACTTGATCGAGTAAACCGCTAGCGGTCATGGACCCTTGTGCTTGAATCAAGCCTTGAGCATTTTCGGTAATATTGTTCCAAAATCCTGCAGTAAATACTCCTATTTTGAACATAAAGATCCCTGTAAGCATGAAAACAAAGATTGGGATTAATTTACAAACTAGAACAATGGCATTCACAATCGCTGCAGATTCGACACCTTTACTCACCATCAAAGCTAAAAGCCAAGAAAGAATCGATACAGACACTACCGCAAAAACACTTAAACTTCCATTTGCATCTGCGAATTTCCCAGGGAAAAAGTAATCCATAGAGATCATCATGAGCACGGCAAATGCAATATTACCTAGCCATGTAGACAACCAGTAGCCCCATCCGGAAAGAAAACCTACCAAATCGCCAAAGCCTTCTCGCGCATAATCTGAAACTCCTGAAAGTTGTGGTTTGTTAATAATCAGATAGTTTAAACTCAAGACAAGCGCTAAAAGTCCTAAACCAACGAAGAGCCATGCTACAATTACACCACCTGCAGTAGCTCCATTGGCTAAATCGTTGGAAAGGTTAAATACCCCACCACCAATAGCACTGGATACAACGATGGAGACAAGGGCTATCAGCCCCATTCCTTTTTTATTTTCCATTTATTTTTCCTATAATTCCATTTTATTTATATTGAAATATTTTCTTAATATAACATTTTTTGCATTTTCATGCAACTTTCATCTGATTTCAATCCTGTTTTCTTTATATTTTTACATTTTTAAGCGTTTTCTTACAAAAATAATGAAAAAAACAATCCAAATTAAAAGATTGCTTTTTACTTTGTATTAATATCCATGTGGATGAGAACTATGCCATTTCCAAGCAAAAAAATAATATTTGATTGAATTTTTTATCTTGATTTTATTAATCTATCAATGTTTATTTGAATTACGGTTTCTAAAAAAATCTTTTTTTATTTTGAAATGGGAAAAATATGGGAATATTTAATTTTGTGCAAGTTGATATTCAATATATTAGTCAGTTTCAGTAATAATAGCGTCTTGTAGGAAATCATCAGATATCTCTATTGGGTTTAAGATTTTATACTGTAAGGTGACTTCACTTTTATACTCATTACCACTACAAAGATTAATAGCCAATATTTTACCTACTGCAGCATAGTTGTTGGAATTCACCCACATGATCCCATCTCCAATTTTTAATTTAGTACTCCATTTAATCGATGTTAAATTATCACTTCTTATGTCCGATGGAGTATCGATATCTTCAAATTCTTCAAAATTATGTATATAGAACATTTCTTGAACTTTATTACAAGAGTAAATACTACTTGCACCTGCAGTACTCCAATGAGTTGTAAAATTCATCGGTGGAATTCCTATAACAAAATCCCCTCCATTTAATAAATATTGAAAACTAACTATCTGTTCAGTTTGGCATTCAAAACTCATCAAATTTGCTGTTTTTGCTTGAAATTTAAAATTTTCTACATTGTTATAATAATCATCAATTCTTGTTTCTGAACTCACTTCTTTAATAGACAAACTTTCATCTCTTAAAGTACTTATTAACTCAAATATATTGTCCTTATTCTTTTGAGAGTAAGGAGTATCAAATAACAATTCGCTAACAAATTTCCCTTTAAAGAATTCTGGTAAATCAGAGAAGCATCCCTTTTCAATAATTGGAATTATAAAAGGACTATCAGACATTTCTTTCAACAGTGTAATTTCATTATAAACCCCTGATTTGGGGTTATACATTTTTTGAATATATGTTTCCGTACATATACATATTACAAATTTTGAAGAATTGATGCCCTCAGACATGAATTTATCAAGCTTAGACCCTGGATGATTTTCAAATAAATCCAGCAAAACATCAAATCCCCATTTTTTAAGGTAAACTGCTAACCATTGAGTAAATAACTTTATTTTATCATCATCTTCTTTTTGTTCTTCCCACGCATACGAAATAAATACTTTAGTTGCCACAATGCCCTCCATACATACATTATTCTATTCACTAAAATCAACATATATATTTTATCATAGGCCCCTAAAAAATAAATATGGTTGACTAGTTTAAATTTATATTGTTTATTTCTTGTTTCATAAAGGACTACGCTATGGAGAACTTGTAGCCTTAACTTGGTCTGATATTGACTTTGAAAATGGCTATTTAAAGACATATAGACGTTATAATATAAATATTAATAAGTTTGTACCTTCCAAGACTGAAACATCTATAAGACGTGTTCCCTTGAGCTCTACGGATATATCAATATTGAATGATTTGAAGGAAATACAAGAATTTATAGTCGAAAGTCTTGGATTTGAAAATGAATATAATCTGGTATTTTATCATCCATTTTTCGTTCATGGTATTCCTCATAGTACAACAATCAATAATCATTTGGCCTTATTATTAAAATAACTTAATATAGAGCCAGTAATTACATCAAAAGGTGTTCAACATGCCTATGGTTCTGTACTGCTTGCTAATGGTTATAGCATGGATATAGTCGCAAAGATACTCGGACACAAAGACATTATGATGCTGGTACGTGTGTACGATCATGCACTTGATGAAAATATAACTAAGCAAATTGAAAGTATTAAAAATCTTATGAGTTGATAAAATAAAAATAAGTTCAGTATTTTAGAAATACTGAACTTTTATTTATCATTTGAAAAATGCTAATATAGTAAAAACATTAGCTATAAAACCTGTCATACCTACAATAATGGAAATTATTAGGAAAAAAGAACTTTTTTTCATCTCTCTCAACTGTTTGGCTTTTTTGTCATCTATTTCGGAATTTTGAGGGATTGACTTAACTATACCTGATATCAAACCAAATACTCCTATTGCTAGCAATATTATAAGCACTAATTTCGTAAATATATTTGGAAATAAAATTGTTGAGACTATGCCAATTAAAAGAAAAGCTCCACCTAAAAACATACTTGTATAGTCTTTACCTCCATATATTTTATCCAATTCAATACCAAATCCAGCAATTCCAACTGCTACAATAAATGTTCCTACTAACATCGTAACAAAATTACTAAATAATAAGGGTATAGCTACACCTGTTACAATAAGTGCAGCTACTAAACCAATTCCTGATGAAGAGTCATTTTGCTTATTATCCATTTAAAATTCCTATCCGTTTACTAATATAAATTATACCATTTTTCATAATTTTAATTTATAAGTGGGAAAATATATGGGAAAAAATAACTCATCAAATATAAAAAAGCCCAGTAATATTGAAATACCGGGCTATATTTTAATATCCAAGTGGATGAGAACTATGCCATTTCCAAGCATTCTCGATAATATATTCTAAATTATTCTTCACGTGCCAATCCAATATTTCTCCAGCTTTCGTTGAGTCTGCCACCAGCATATCTGGGTCGCCAGGGCGACGTTCTCCCATTTGTGATGGAATTTCTTTACCGGTAACACGGCGTGCAGTTTCCAAGACTTCAAGGTTAGAGTAGCCTTTTGAAGAGCCGAGGTTAAACTGGTCCGAAGCGCCACCTGCTTTAAGATATTCTAAGGCTTTGATATGTGCTTCAATCAAATCTTCCATATCAATATAGTCACGTACACATGTACCATCAGGGGTATTGTAGTCATCCCCATAGATAGTGATGAACTCACGTTGTCCTAAAGCCGTTTGTAAAATGAGCGGGATCAGATGTGTTTCATTTTTATGTGCTTCACCAATACTGCCATCATGTTTCGCACCTGCAACATTGAAGTAGCGCAGGGCCACATAAGTCATATCAGATGCCTCTGATTGCCACTTCATCATTTTTTCCATGATGAGTTTGCTTTCCCCGTAAGGATTAATTGGTTTTTGTGGAGTTTTTTCAGAAATAGGACTTTCTTCTGGTATCCCAAAAGTTGCAGCCGTACTTGAAAAGACAATATGCTTGATACCAAATTTTTCCATGGTTTCAAGGATAACCTGTGCCCCACCAACGTTATTATTAAAATACATCAGTGGTTTTTGCATTGATTCACCCACCAAAGAATAGGCACAAAAATGCATTAAGCCTTCAATATCTTTTTCTTTTGTAAAAACCTCAGCCAAAAAAGCTTGATCGCGCACATCTCCTTCATAGAAGCGTACATCTGCTGGGACAGCTTCACGATGTCCTGTTACAAGATTATCTACAACGGCCACATCATAACCACGTGCCACTAGAATATCAACAGCATGGCTTCCTACATAGCCTGCGCCTCCAAGTACTAAGACTGTCATTTATTTATCCTCCATTACTTTGATGTACAAAGTTCTTCAATACTATTTATCAATCACTTACAAGTATAACCTTATTCATTTATAAAATCAATGAAGCGCTTAAATCCAGCATGTCCGGCTTCATTATCTTTAAATACTCCCGCATCTTGCAGTACTCTTGTAAAGACAGCTCCAACTGCTTCACGGACATACTCTGAGACATTTTCTTCAGTAAAGTTACCTTGATTTTTTAACTCTTGTGCCCAAGGTAAGTGCATCTCTTTCATATGATGTGGCTTCCCTAAGAGATATTGTTCCACTTCTTGCAGTTCATCTTTCAATCTTGGAGGTAAAACAGCCAAGCCCATGACCTCAATCAAACCAATATTTTCTTTCTTGATGTGGTGAAGGTCGGCATGGGGATGAAAGATCCCATCAGGGTAAGTGTCACTAACATTATTATCTCTCAGGACCAAATCCATCTCGTAAGCATAATCACGTCTACGAGCGATCGGTGTAATCGTATGGTGGGGCGTACCGTCAGCGGAATGCGCAAGAAGATCAATACTTGTATCCGAATACTGTTGCCATTTCTTCAAGATGAAGTCCGCAAGTGTCAGAAGCTGTCCTTTGTCCTCAGAAGACAAACGCAGCACACTCATGGGCCAATTCACAATACCAACAGCTACTTCTGGGAAATTCTTAAAGACTACTTTTTCCCGCAGCTTAGCTTTAGCCATCGGAAATTCATGACGTCCTGCTTGATAGTGATCATGGGTCAAAATAGAGCCACCGACAATTGGTAAATCAGCATTGGACCCAATCATATAGTGAGGGAACAAATCCAAAAATTCCAAGAGATTACTAAAAGAACGGCGATTAATTTTCATTGGCTTGTGCACGTTGTTCAGCACAATGGAGTGTTCATTATAATAAGCATAAGGCGAATATTGAAAGCCCCATTCTTCATCGTGCAGTTTTAAGCGGATGAGACGATGATTGCTGCGTGCTGCTTTATTTCCTCCACCATAAAGCCCTTCATTTTCAATACAGAGCGCACAAGCTGGATAACTGGAATCCTTGATCAATTTAGCTGCAGCAATAGCCTTAGGATCTTTCTCCGGCTTCGAGAGATTGATGGTGATTTCTAAATCACCATATTTTGAGTGATGATTAAAAGCAATATTTTTTGCAATATCTCTCGTCTTAACCTGATTAATTTCCTGAGTCAGTCCATAGAAATAGTCTGTCGCTTTTTTCGGACTCTCTTGATAATTTTGCCAAAACTCACGATTAATTTGCCCAGGGGTTGGGCTGATAAAATCCATCAGTGCCGCTTCATAAAACTCTTCCTCTTCAGGCGGAAAAGCGTGATTTTCACGCGCAAGTATCATGAGGTGGTCCATTAAAATCAGAGGCTCATGTTCTTCCGTAACTTGTGGTTCGTCCCAATCGTTCATGCCCAAGAAATGGAGCAATTGATTACGCCAATATATTTTATCAAGCGTTTCAATTCGATGATTTTTTTCTGCTAAATTAATAAATTCTTGAATAGCTTGATATTTATCCATTTTTACTTTTCCTACTCCACATCCAGTTTTGTTGATCCTGAACCGATTTGGGCGACATAGAAGCTTGCTGGGTAGCCAACTACTTTTTCATATTCCGCACCAACTGCTTCTTCAAAATCAGCGACTTTATCATGTGCAACTAAAGCAATTGCACAACCTCCAAAGCCTGCACCTGTCATACGTGCACCTAACACCCCTGCTTGTTTTTGCGCGGTTTCAGCCAGCGTATCAAGCTCAATCCCCGTCACTTCGTAATCGTCTTTGAGGGAAGCATGTGAAGCATTAAGTAATTCACCAAATTTCGTCAAATTACCCGCAACAAAAGCTTTTTGAGCTATTTTAGTACGGTTATTTTCATATACGGCATGGCGTGCACGTTTAATCAAGGTTTCATCGCCAATCAAGTCTGTGTTGGCGTCAAATTCCTCATTAGAAAGTTCCCCCAGTGATTCGATAGCTAACTTACTTTGCATACGTTTCAATGCTTCACGAGTTTCAGCAAAACGCTCATTATATTTTGATTCTGTTAAAGCACGTGGTTTATTTGTATTCATGATGACAATATCATAATCACGTAACTCTACGGGTACCATTTCATATTTAAGAGTATTACAGTCCAACAAAATTGCTTTTTTCACTTCACCAAAACCAATCGCAAATTGGTCCAAAATACCAGAGTTGACCCCAATGAATTCATTTTCAGTTTTTTGTCCGAGTTGCACAAGCTCCAAACGTGGGACTTGTAAGTTAAACAAGTCGTCTAAAACTACACCGACTAAAAGCTCTAAAGAAGCTGAAGATGATAAACCAGAAGCTGTTGGAATTTCACCATTAATAAGCAGTTCAAAACCTTTATCGATGGTATAGCCTGCGCCTTGAAGCATCACAATCATTCCTTTAACATAATTTGACCAACTGTCATCCTCTTTTTCCTCGACCTCAGTTAAATCAAATTCGATAAGACCTGCTTCCGGAAAGTTTTGTGAAAAAAGTCTGATTTTTGTATCCTCACGTAAACGGGCCAGACCTGTTGTCCCAATTGTGATTGAAGCGGGGAAGACGTAGCCACCATTATAGTCTGTATGTTCACCAATCAAGTTAATACGTCCTGGCGAAAAGAAATATTCCACATTTTCTGTATCTCCAAAGACTTTTTCAAAACTGTTTGTTAATGCTGTTAAAACTTTACTGTTTTCTACGATTGTTGTCATTTTCTTTTCCTCATTTTTTCTCTTCTTTATGAAGTTTATAGATTGTTTTTGAATAGTATTTCTCGCCTGCTTTGAGTGTGATATCGCCCAACTCCGGAATTTGCTGACTGCCTGGCGCCACTTGTGTTTCAAAAGTGATTGCGCCATGATTGACTTCTTTTTTCCCTTGATACACTGCACCAGATTCGCCAAAATTGGCAGAAAAAATGACAATACTTGGACGATCCGTATAAACAGAGACACTTAAATCTTCAAAGCTTAAACGTGCTTGCTCTTTCTCTATGCTTGGCTCATCTAAAAGGAAAGGATGATCAAGGCCATCCACCAAAGTCACTTGCTCCATAGTGCTTTGAAAGACTTCCGAGAGCTTTTTACCTGAACGCAAGTCTAAATCTGTACCTGCTAACTCAGCAATATCTCCACGTACCACTTCGCTCTTGTCCAGCAAGGGAACAAAGCGAGAGGCGCCTAAACGCAAGAAATGATTGTCTATACTTTGACCTACATCCCCGGATAAATTAAAGTAAACATGACCTGTGGGGTTAAACACCGTGTCTTTATCTGAAACGGCATCATATTCAATGGACCAAGCTCCATTTTCATCAAAACTGTGGGTCACAGTAACCTGCATTTGTCCCGGATAACCATTTTCGCCATCGTTTGACGTCAAGTAAAATTGAACTTTTGCTTGTTCTGCTTCCTGAAAGACTTCAAACTGCCAGAGTTTGCTTTCAAAGGAATCTTGCCCTCCATGTAAGGTTTGCGCAGCTTCATTTTGCTGCAATTGTACGGTCTTTCCCGCTATCTCCACTTGTCCGGCTTTGATACGACCAGCTGTTCGGCCAATTGTGGCACCAGGATAATTGTCTTTTTCCACATACTCTTGTGTAGAATCAAAACCCAAAACGATTTTCTTACCATTGACTGTCCAATCCACAATTCGGGCACCATAATTGCTCAATGAGAGCGTATCTCCTGCCTTATTGGTTAAACAAATCAAATGCGCACCTAAGCCAAAGTCTTTTGTTGTTATTTCCATCATTCACCTTCTTTAAATAAGGAGAGCTAGCGTCACCGCTAGTCCTTATCTTTATTTTAATTTATTTTCGAGTTCAGCAACAATTTCTTTATGACGTTTCTCTGTTAATTTTACCTTAAGAAGATAAATAGTGAGTGAGATAATCATCAGAACGGCTGGAAGAGCGAAAGCATAGAGCTTAAATGTTGTAACCCCGTAAACTTTATTGGGATCAAAAGTTGAACCGGTCATACCAGCTGCAATCGCCACAAATCCGAAAATCCCATTTGAGAAAGCACCGGCAATTTTATCAAGTAAAGGACGCATTGCCAAAGTCACTGCTTCATTACGCACACCATTTTTCCATTGTCCATATTCGACAGAGTCTGTGATGGTCATTAAAACAGATAAGAATACAAGCTGGTAGGGTGTAGTCAGAAAGATAAGACCGAGAATTGTCATTGGCACTGAACTTCCAAAGATAAAGAAAGCATAACCGATAAGCATGGAGAGGATTGCGCCTGTCAAAACTTTACGACGGCCAAACTTCTTTGCTAAGGCAGGGAAGAGTGGCACTAAGACGATAGAGCCGATAAAGCCGACAATCCCTGTAATTGAATACAGTGCAGCTTGTCCTAAAACGAAGGTAAACATCAAAATCAAAGTTGCTGTTGTTGCCACATAGGCTAAAGCAAACAAGATATAAGACAAGGACAACCACATCAACTGATCATTTTTCAATAATGCTTTAAACACATCAATAGTTGTTGTTTTTTGTGATTGTTGACGGATAACAGAATCCTTTTCTTGAGTCCCCCAAGCTGTAATTAGAGCTGTCCCACCCGAAACAATCGCAGCAATGACACCGAAAGCAAACCAACCGGATGCACCTTGCGCATGGTGGCCCGTCATGAGTTGAGTGAAGCCATAGGTAATCGGGATAACAAGAATAGTTGTTCCTTGGGCACCAATAGCTGAACCAAAACGCGCAAACGTTCCGAGTGACTCACGTTCTTCGTTCTTTTCAGAAAGCGCAGGAATCATTGACCAAAAGGCAATATCCTTGAAGGAATAAAAAGCATCCAGAATGACAAAAGAAATGATAAAGACAATAATAAATAAGGTTGTATTTGAACTTTTGGCTAATCCAAAGAAGTCTGAAAACATCAGAACAATCATCACAGAGGAAATCAAACCGCCAGCCACCAACCAAGGTTTAAATTTTCCCCAACGCGTACGCGTATTGTCAATAATGCTCCCAATAATGGGGTCAAAAACAATTTCTACCAATCGAATAATGACGACAAGTGATGTCACAAGAGCAATCATTGCCTCTTCATGTTCACTTCCTGCAAACATTTGACTCGTAACAAAAGCAATAAAGAATACGCTAATTGCTGCATAATAGGTATCGTGACCCAAGGCACCTAAAGCATACGAAATTCTTTGTTTCATTTTTCCTCCCTCCATCGGGAACCTCCTTTTTTCGATTTCCTTACACCGAAATCGCTTACATTAATATGATAGCATTTTCTTATTTGGAAAAGTTTCCCATTGGATAAAGAAGGCAGGAAATACTTCCTAAAACATCGCTTACAAAATGAAGGAGACGACCCGTTATTGCTCGATTCGCTCCCTGCGTATTATCGTTCTAATTTGCTAAAGCAAAAAGAACTTTATGTTGTTCACAACTCGCTTCGCTCCCTGCGTATTATCGTTCTAATTTGCTAAAGCAAAAGAACTTTATGTTGTTCACAACTCGATTCGCTCCCTGCGTATTATCGTTCTAATTTGCTAAAGCAAAAGAACGATAATAAAAGCAAAGCTCACTTGGCTTTGCTTCTTATTTGTTCTCATTGTTTTTTATAAATAGAGTAAGCATCAAAGAGGACACGTACTAAAATATACAAGGGCAATCGACTATGGACATCAAGATCAAAGTAGTTCACCTCTAAAGAACTTTTATAGCCAATGAGGGAGACATCTGCGAGGCCTACTAAGGGACTTTGCTCCGTTACAGTCAAGGTCAAAATTTTTGCGCCATGGGCTTTTGCCACTTCCGTTGCTGCAATCAGTTCTGAAGTTTCGCCACTCAAGGACAGATTGATGATTAAGCTGTCCTCTTTGACAAAACTTGCATAATAAGTCATGTACTTATAGTCATCATGAAGCGTCACTGGCTTATGGAAAAGTTGGAGCTTCTTCATCATCTCTACAGCCGCATGAGTGGAAAGACCACGCGCAAAGAGAATGATCTCATCTGCTTGGTCAATAGCACGCACAGCCTGTTCGATAGCAGGGGCCGAAATATTATGAATCGTTCGTAAGAGCTCCTCTTCGTTTTTACCAATTGCAGCCAAAACTTCATTTGAAAATCCATTAATATTAGGAAGGGGCTTTTCTTTTATGGAATAGCGAAATTCGGCATAGCCTGAAAAACCTTTTTTCCTTACTGTGCGATTAATCGTTGACAAGGAGCAATGCGCTAATTCTGCCAAATCTGTAATCGAAAGTTGGGGAATTTCATCATAATGCTCCTGAATAACTTGCCATGTGTAGGCTTCGGCACTTGATAACTTTTGGTTAACCATGTTTCCTCTCCTAATATTTTAAACGGTCAATTTGAATCCCTGTATACTGACTAATCGCATCAATAGCATGGTAATAACGCCCGAGATAAGCGCGTGTGTCACGCACCGTTTCTTCATCATCTAAACGTACAACTTTTTCAGCAAGTCCTTGCTCGGCTATTTCCCTTAAAAGCGCTTCGTCATTATCCGATGGAATTAAAAGCACCAGATCCATATCTGGAGATAAGGTATTGTCAATAAAGATGATACCTTGATTGCCAGCGGAAGTGATAGCCTGTTCGATGTCCTTTGCAAAAGGGGCATTGTTAAAAGAACGCGCTAAACGTCTGGCTAAGGTTGATTTGCCACTTTGCCTGCCACCAATTATGCCCACAATTTTAGTGAAGTGTCTACGAAAGACGGGATTGATCTCGTTCCAGTGTAGCAGTGGATGTGCACGTATCTCTGTTGCGGATATCTTAATGTCTTGCCTATCAGCCATTTCTACCTTATAAGTATGCGAATCTTGCGGAAAACGTGCGCTTAGCTCCGTCACATATTCCGCCTCTCCCACATAAAAAGTAATTTCCTGACTCTGGTAATTTTTTAATAAGTCAAACAAACGTGTAAACCAAGCGTCCCATCCTTGGGGCATCGGAGGTAAATCCGTTTCGTCTAACATTGCAACATCAATATCGTCTTCGTCCGCAAAAGCTTCCTGTAAGTACTGATAACGCAGGGCTAAAGGTAAGCCAATCTTATCCCCCCGATCATGAGTATAGCCTGATACAACTAAGAGAACCTGATCATTAAGTGCAGCACACTTGTAGATTTGTTGCTGGTGCCCCTTATGAAAAGGAGCAAAAGTACCAAAATAAACGCCTAATCTTGTCTTTTCTGTCATTGCACTCCTCTATTCGATCTTTTTAAGCACGCACTGTTTTAGCCGCACCTGATTTTTCGTAAAGATTGATTAAGCCTGCACCTGATTTACGAATCATATCTCCAGGTTGTACAGGAGTTTCCACATCAATATGTAAAAGTGTCATTGGATTTGGTGCACGGTCGATGAATTCTCCCGTTTCTGCCAAGCGTAAGTTTTTAATTGTTGTTTCGGAATGACGGAAACCTGGTCCATAAAATTCAATAGTGTCGCCTTCTGTGATGACATTACGTTGGCGAATTGTCGCAACCTTACTGTCCTCATCATAAGCAACAACCTCGCCAATAAACTTGTATTCTGGAATTTTACGACGTGCACCAAAAAGTTGTTTATTTTCATCAGGAATACCATAATAAAAACCTGTATCCAACTCACGTTGCGCAACTTTCCAAAGTTCATCGACCAAATCTGGCTTAATAGCCTCAAACTTTTCCGGACTTTCTAAATAAGCATCAATGGCCGCTTTGTAAACATTTGAAACTGTCGAAACGTAGTGAATAGATTTCATACGTCCTTCAATTTTCAAGGAATTTACACCATTTTTAATCATATCAGGAATATGTTCAATCATGCTCATGTCCACAGCAGACATTGAAAATTCTTCGGGAATTTCACCTTTGATTGATTTGCGCTCACTACCAAAAGGCATATCATAAAGGTCATATTTCCAACGACACGATTGTGAACAACCGCCGCGATTGGCATCACGCATACTCATATAGTTTGAGAGAACGCAGCGTCCACTATAAGAAATACACATGGCACCATGGACAAAGGCTTCAATTTCTACAGATGTATGTTTACGAATTTCCGCCAATTCTTCCATTGAAACTTCACGGGCTAAAACGACACGTTCCAGACCTAAACCTTGCCAGAATTCTAAAGTTTCGTAATTTGTTGCTGAAGATTGTGTGGAAAGATGAATAGGTAAACCTGGTGCTTCGGCTGCACAAATTGCAATCAATGCAGGGTCCGAAACGATAACTGCAGAAATTCCTAAATCACGCAATGTACGGAACCATTCTCCCGCACCTTCTTCATTTCCTTCGTGTGTGACCATATTGGCCGCAACATATACCTTTGCATTATGAGCTGAAGCGTACTCTACGCCTTCACGCATCTCATCAAAGGTAAAGTTACCTGCGCGTGAACGTAAGCCATAGGCTTGTCCACCAATATATACAGCATCTGCGCCATAATCAATCGCAACTTTGAGTTTTTCCAGTGTGCCTGCAGGTGAAAGTACCTCAGGTCTTGTATAATTTTCTTGCATTTTTTCTCCTATTTTCAAGATAAGATTTTTGATAAGGTCTGCCGACCAAAACTTCTTTAATAATAAACTATGGTTTTAATAAAACCTTGCCAATATTTTTTCCAGACTCTAAATACTGATGCGCTTCCTTACCTTCAGATAAGGGAAATACAATTGCTTCAGCTGTTTCAACTTCTCCTCTTTCAAAGTAATCAAAGAGACGTTGACTTCGGCGTTCCCTTTCTGAAAAGCTGGTCAAAAAATCCCATAAGTCACCCGTTAGGATGCTTTTGGATTGGGACATCATCTTCACGAGATCAATTTGTGGTGGATTTCCTCCTGCCATGCCAAAGAAAATCAAGCGTCCTCTGTTCTTCAAAAGCTCTAAATTTTTATTCACAGTGCTGCCCACACCATCATAAACCGTGTCAAATTTAATAGCCAAGGCTTGGCGCCATTCATCTGTTCGACTTGGATAGACTTGACGCACACCACGAGAAAGAGCCAAAGCTTGTTTTTCTGCACTTGACGCCGTACCATATACTTCCATGCCATCTGCCACAAGAATTTGGGACAAGATCTGCCCGACACCGCCACTAATTCCCGTAACAAATACTTTATCTCCTGCTTGATTTTTTCCCAAATCATGCGCTAAGAAATCTGCAGTTAAACCTTGAAGACCAATACTGGCAGCTAACTTTAAATCAATATAATCAGGCAAATAAATCAGCTTTTCTTTAGGTACAGCGACATATTCGGCATTGGCAAAGGGAACATCAACAAAAAGAACTTTTCTTCCTTTCTGCTTTCCTTCGACAATTTCACCAGAGCCCTCGTATCCATTAATATAAGGGTGGTGTTCCTCGATATGATAGCCTCCTCGGCGGCGATAAATATCTGCAAAATTGAGACCAATATATGCCGTTTTGACTAGAACTTCATCTTCTCGCACTTGCGGCAAGGGGACTTCACCATATTTAAGGACATCACTCTCCCCAAATTCTTCAAAATACAAAGCCTTCATCATTTAATTTTACCTGGGTCTAAGTCATAGAAGCCATGTGATAAAGTACGCCCTGCTGGATGAAGTTTACGCACTTCTTCTTCAAGCTGAAAGGCCTTGTCTGCAGTGAAATTTCCTGCTTCAATAGCATTTTTCGCTTCCACAAACAACTTCGTAATGGCAACAAAATCCGCACCGCGTGTAAAAATACCGTCCAGTTTCCAGTGGTCAAAGCCCATTTTTACTAAATCCGAGAGCTCACTCATCATATTAAGGTCATCGTTAGCAAAAATGTGTGTGCCATGATTGTCTTCAAAGATACTATAGTGGGTATCTTCCTTTTTAGGTTCCGAAACAAAAAGATTACGTTCACGGTCTTTTCCCGTTTCTTCTGTCTTAATAAAATTATAGTAATTTTGCACTAAAGGACGTTTACTTTGATGGATAACCGTTGCGCCATAGACCAATACCTCGCCGGGTACATCTAAGTTTCCCGTCATGGCTTCAAGTTCAGCTTTGGGAAGCTCACGTGCCAATACAGCTTCGACAGCACCTTGCCCTGCCCAGAAGTTGATCTGGCGGCTTGAAGTCACCATTGTAGAAGCATCATAAGTAAATGGCAAGTCATATTTGTCTCTTTGAAGGACAAAGATAACGCCTGCATCTCCTACGGCTATGCGGTCTACTTGAATGTCTTGCAGGAAGTCTAAGAAGGGTTTGATTTTAGCCATCATGTCAACGTGCATCAGTGCATTTACAGCAACAGTCACTGTTTTCCCTGCTTCATGTGCCAGGGCTGTAATCTCACGAATCTCATCATAGCTAAGCGCTGTGGGTAAGCGTAACCCAAACTCGGCTTCACCAATATAAAGGTTGTCAGTTCCAGCAGCAAGTAGAGCTTTGGCTTGCTCCACACTTTCTGCGGTAGTAGTAATTTTAATCATAGACTCAATTATATCACTATTTATCGCTCTTGACACGCTAGATTTTCATTTTATTTTATTTTCTGGTTAACGCAAACGTAACATAAGACATAAAATTGTATTGCAAACATTTACATAATTTGTTATGATGTAGTGTAGAGCTTAATTATCAGGAAAACTTAGGAAAAAACTATGGAATTAAAAAATTTAAACGATTTCTATGAAAAGCAAGAATACTATTCTTATGATGAGCTACATGAACAAGAAAGCCATCTTACAAAGCGTGTCCACGAGCTGACTTTCTTTCTCAATGTTGCCAGCTTTTCAGTCATCATGGCCATGATGGTCTATATTTTTATTACAATGACAAGCAGTTTAGTTGCTGTTCCAGCTGCTCTTGTTGTTGGTTTTATCGTTTTCCTTGTTTGCAAAAAAGGAATCAAAAAGATCGTACATCTACTCATGAAATAATAACTTTTATTTTCTAACAGAAAAAACCTCAAGAAGAGGTTTTTTATTTTTGTCCGATTAAAACTTGCACGTGAATTGTTGCCTGAGTGGGAGGATTTTCCCTCGCTGCTTCTTTTATCTCCGGAGATACCGCCCATTCTAAAGGACTCATTTCTAGAAAATCTAAACGAAGTGCCTCAGGAATCTCAAAGTTATAATGAAGTTCTTTTTCCACGGCATTGGGATATTCTTGCTTAAAGCGTTGCATAACCTCTGTATTGTCATAGTTAACAGGAAAGCCATATACTTTACGCAGCTCTTGAAGATAATATCGATCAGGTACAATCTTGATGATATTTCCCTCTGACTGCAACACCCGGTTAAACTCTTTATAGTTGGAAGGTGTAAAAATATTTAAGACACTCGAAATAGAAGCGTCAGCAAAGGGCAATCTTGTCAAATCTGCCAAACTTAGAAAGGCTGAAAAAGGTAAATCTGTCGCCATTTCAATACCATCCTTGGCAATATCAAAGCCAAACTTGTTGCCTTGATAAGGCAATAACTCCAAAAACTTACCTTCACCTGTACCCACATCCAACAAATTGCCAGGTAAAAGGGCTGTTTCAATCTCCTTAAGTACAGGTGCGTACATTCCAGCCGCGATTAAGCGACGTCTTGGTTCAAACATCTTCTTTGTATAATGTTCCGTATCTGCTTTGGTTTGTAAAAAGTTAACATATCCTTTTTTATTCAAATTGAAGGTATGCTTATTCTCACAACGTAGTGCATAAGGCTCCAAAGAAAAGGGCGCATGACATAAAGGACAGCTGAGACTTTCTATATTTTTTTCTAAGTATAGATAGGCTTTTTCAATTTTTTTTAACATAGGTCTATTATAGCATTTCCTCATGCGCTTTAATTTTTCTGACTTCAACGACTCACAGGAAATAAGGAAATCCCAAACACCCAAGAAAATCTTTCTTCTATTTATGTAATATTTTATATCCCATCGCTTATTCACTCATTAAAAACAGCAAAGCTGCTTTTTTTGTTATAATAAAGAAAAAGTCAGAAAAGGAAATAAAGAAGCCAATGATTATTCGTGAACTTTGTGTTGAAAATTTTACTGAAATTCCTCAAGCAATTGCTGCAGGAGTAGAGCGTATCGAACTTTGTGATAACCTTGCTGTTGGTGGGACAACACCGAGCTATGGTGTCATTCAGCAAGCCGCTGAATTTATCGGAGACCAAAAAACTACTCTAGCTGTTATCATCCGCCCACGTGGAGGAAATTTTGTCTATAATTCTTATGAATTAAAAATCATGGAAAATGATATTCTCAAAGCGATCGAAGCTGGTGCACAAAATCTCGTTTTAGGCGCTTTAACAGAAGACAATCAAATTGACCTTGAAGCCCTTGAAACGCTCCTAGTGGCCTCTCAAGGCCTTCCTGTAACCTTCCATATGGCCTTTGATGAGATTGAAGATCAATATACAGCTATTGATACACTCATCGAAGCTGGCGTAGAAAAAATTCTTATGCATGGTGGCAGTCTTGACAAACCACTCAATACCGAAAAAATTGCGGACCTTGTTAAATATGCGAATGGAAGAATTGCTATTATTATTGGTGGGGGTATAACTGTCAATAACTTTGAAGAATATGCAAAATTGACGGGGACAAATTTTGTCCATGGAACAAAGATCATTGCAAAATAAAAAACAGCCTAAGCTGTTTTTTATTTGCCTTTCAAACGCATTTTTATATAAAATTTCACTAAGAGGAAATTCACCAGTAAAAGCACAATCAGATAAAGGCGTACTTGCAGAAAGATTAAGCCAAAAATGACTTCTACGACTGTTGCAAAAAGCATTATACGTGAAAGTACATTTTTAATCGCTGAAAATTTTGAAGACTGACGTAACGGATAGATTCGCGTCAAAACTTGATAATCAAAAGAATCTTGCAATGCAAAAAGTTGAAAAAGCAACAAGTAATTAAAGACCGATGCTAAAATAACAGCAAGAATCGGATTGCCAATGAAGATTAAAGAAAGCACACTCAGCGCAATTAAACGCAACGTCAGTGAGAGATAATCTCCTGAGCGCAAAAAGGCACGACTGAAAAGATATTCATAGGTCCGCAGTGTTTTAGGTAAGAGAAAATCTAAATATTTGCGACGACGACTTTGTGTTTTCAGTCCTTTGACATTGGTAAAAAGGGCAAAAAAGCGTAACGTATTCGTTTTGCGGTTTTCTTCATAGGCAATAAGTCTCTCCCAAGAAATAATTCCCTTGGGCATGAGTTGTCGTAAGCGAAGGCCTAAACCCGCTGCTTTTAATAAAACTAAAAGGACAAACCATAGCAATAGATAGAGGAAAGACCATTTTAAAAGTGGTGCCACAATTCCAACTAAAACAAGGCTAATGAGCGCAGGGAAGAGAAGCGAACGGAGGCAAGACGAAAGTAAATGTTTGCGCACTGCATTTTCTTGCGGTAAGAGAAATACCTTATCCGCAGGTTCCACGAAGCTGGCCAATCTTCCAAAAATCTGGCTTAGAATTGTAATTAAAAAGACTAAGCCAACTTTTCCCGCAGTATTTAAACTGTGAGCTTGTAAAAATTGAGCATACTGTACGGCTAAAGCGCCCAATAAAATCATCAAAAAGAGGACAAAATGATCATTAAAAACATAACGCAAATATTTGAGATTTTGCCGATAGTATACTTTGCGGCGTTCTTCAAATAAGCTATTCATGAGCATTTACACCTTTCGTCAATTCTAAGTAAATTTCATCCAAGCTGGCCTCTTCCTTGCCAAATTTGGCACGTAAATCTTCCATAGTTCCCGCAGTCAACACCTTACCTTCATGAAGAATGACAAATTTGTCACAGAATTTTTCTGCGGTTGAGAGAATATGCGTGCTCATCAAAATCGAAGCACCGGCATCACGCATGGAAAGCATAAGTGTGATTAAATCTTGAATCGCTAAAGGATCCAAACCTAGAAAAGGTTCATCAATAATATAAAGACTTGGGTCCGTCAAAAAGGCACAAATAATCATCACCTTTTGCTTCATCCCTTTAGAAAAGTTGACGGGGAACCAGTCCAACTTATCCTCCAAACGGAAGGTTTTTAAGAGTTCTTCTGCACGAGGCATTGCTTCTTCTACAGGAACTCCATAAGCTAAAGCTGTGAGCTCGATGTGCTCACGAAGCGTTAATTCCTCATAAAGACTTGGTGTTTCCGGGATAAAGCCAATCTTTTTACGATAACCTTCAAGATCTTCTTGGAGCGTAATTCCATCCAATTCGATCTGACCAGAGTAAGGTGTGAGCAATCCCATAATTTCCTGAATAGTTGTTGATTTACCCGCACCATTGAGACCAATGAGTCCAACCAATTCTCCGTCCGCTATCTCAAAGCTTACATCTTCAAGAACCGGATTGCCAAAGTAGCCTCCAGTCACGTTATTTATTTTTAGAGCCACGTTAATATCTCCATTTCTATTCAAATTTAGTATAAGTTAATTTTATCATATCGTTTCTTCTTTTGCTTCCCTCTAATGTCATCTCTTTTTTCTTAATTTTGCTGCTCAAAAAATGACAATTTTTGTCACAAACTTATAAAAAATATATCTTAGCAAGTCTCACTAAGCAAAAGTAAAAGAATTTGTTATAATTTTATTATCCCCACCATCAATAATTTTACTCAATTACATTATTTAAGTAAGAACCACTCTATGATCTACCAAAAACTAGAACTAGATAAAGACGGACGCTTATGTAAGAAATGTCCTATATGTGAAAATGAAAATCTTCATGATAATTATTGTCAAATATGTGGTATAGATATTATTAATAGGTGCACTGATATAAAAGAAGAGCACAGCGGTTTTTTAACCTCTATGGCTTCTTGTGCCCTCCCTTTAGATGGTGACGCTAGATATTGTTACATTTGTGGTGCTCGATCTACTTTTTTAGAGAACGAAATACTTCCTGTATGGTTAGAAAATAATATGTCTGAGGCTACACAACTCACCTAGTGAAGAAAGAAAATACACAAACTAAAAAGTCGTTAAATTTTGATGTGCACCCCCAAAAGTTAGACTTTTGTTGTCGTGCTTCCCATAATCTGGACCAAACATCCAAATTATGAGGAGTTTTCTTATGGTCAAATATTCTTGTGATCTAAAACGTCAAGTAATACAAGATTACTTAGATGGTCTTGGAGGCTATAAAAAGTTAGCACAGAAGTATGGCTTACTACTCTTTTTTATAATTACAAGGTAGAATTTATGAACGGTATCCCTAATTGTATGTAATCCATGATTTTAGTGGCAATTCTTCACAAAACATGAAAGGCGCAAATTTTTTGACTATTTATCAGGCACTCTCTTTAATGATTGCTTTCGCAACTTTAATGATCTTATCATAAACACGAGTAACAAAAAATGACCATTCTCCTTAGCTCGTAAGCGGTCACTTTGATTGAGTACAGCTACTATTCTTAAAACGGCTACAGAAGGGCTTGTACCAGCAAGCTCTTTTTATATTATTATAATATCTCTGTGAAAATTGACAAGCTTATTAATTATATGCCTGCTTCATTGATATTGCTATATTTAATATCAAAAAACACACATTTATAGAGTCTTTTTTGATTTTTTTATTAACCAAATATACTCCATAAATACTTTTTTCTCCTTTCCTTTTTAAAAAATAGTATCATTTTGTGATACCACTATGTAATTTTTCTTGAAAAATTAAAGAACCGTTTAAAGAGTTATTTCCTAGAAATTTCTATTTTATAGTGATAAATTTATTATGAAGTTATTAATAAAGTAATTGAAAATAGAAAAATTATTTTTAAAAGGAAAGTATTGAAATGGTTACACTTTACTATAGGAAACATTCTAAGGATTCTAAAAGAGCTATAGAGTGGTTTAGAAAAAATAATCTAGAAATAAAAAGAGTCAATATAAGCGAAATTTCAGAAAAAAGTATCTTCCAGTTAATTTATTTATCTGATATGGAAATCCCACAAATTTTACGTCAAGATCCAATATCATATTTTCTTCACTGTAAGAAAAAAAGGGCAAAGGAGTTAAGGTTTAGTGAAAGCTTACATTATTTAGAAAAAAATTCGAATTTACTTCAGGATCCAATTATTCTCTCTCCTAATTTTTCACAGATAGGATATGATGAAGATAGGCTAAACAAATATTCCAATAAATTATAGCCTTATTCATATGATAGAAAATTAAGTCCTAAACATGAACACAATTTATTAAAGAGTTGTGTTTTTTATTTTTCCTAAATAATGCTAAATAAATTGATTTTAAATATGTTTTGATACGTAAGTAACGTATTTACTTTCAAATATAGAATGGTTATAAATCACTTATGTGACCAATACAAACATTCCACAAACAACATCAACTTTTGCCCACTTTATGCGAACAGTATGGTTGGGTATTTGATGCAGTCCTTTCAACTTAAAAGAGGAGAGTTTTTGTGTAATACATTCGTAATTTAATTCGGGTTTTGGACGTAATTCCTATGAGCACTCTAGTAGATTTCCCATTAGTATAGTGATAAATTATATCCTGTCGTTAAAGTTTAGTTTAAGGATTCAGGCTTTATATTAACCTTAACTCTTAAGTTTTAACACATCTTAAAATAATTTAAAAGGAAAGATTCAATTGCTAAAAATTAAAAAAATTGGGCTACTGTTATTAGGATTTCTTTTACTTGGTGGGACTAAAATTGATGCAGAAGGCGCAAATTTTAGTGTTGTTCCTCAGTTACCAAGCAATCAAACCGACAAAAGCCTAGGTTATTTTGATTTACTTATGAAACCTGGTGAATTCCAAGAGTTAACCATAAAGCTGTCAAATATAACCGATAAGGAAGTAACGGTAAATACCACATTTTCTAATGCTACGACTGCTGATTCTGGACTTGCTGTTTATCTACCAACTGAAAAAAAAGAGGACGCCTCACTGAAATATAACATTTCAGACTATGTACAAGTTGAAAAACAAGTCAAAGTTCCCGCACAGTCTAACGTGGATGTCAAAGCAAAAGTAAAAATGCCTGAAGAAGACTTCCAAGGTGTGATGGCCGGTGGTTTCACCTTTAAGCAAGAAACAAGTGAAACAGATAAAGAAAATACTTCAAAAGATACTTCTGTATCTGTAAAAAATGAGTATCGGTATGTTGTTGCACTCGTTATGCGTCAATCAGAAAAAGAAGTTACTCCCTCCCTTAAGTTGAATAAGATTGAAGCAGGGCAAGTAAACAATAGGAATGTCATTAAGGCAAACTTACAGAATTCTAAAATGTCCTACTTAAATCAACTTAATGTATCTTCTAAAATTACTTCTCAAGCGGATAAATCCGTGAGCTATAGCTATAATAATGCGAACATGCAAATGGCTCCGAACTCGAATTTTGATTTATCTATCCCTGTCTCCAAACAAGGGGACTTATCAAGTGGAACTTCAAAGCCTCTCGCTCCCGGAAAATACCATGCTTATATTGAAGCATACGGTGAAAAATCTGAAGATGGGAAATATGTAAAAAAAGTAGAGGGAAAGAATGTCCATTATAAATACAAATGGATCCTTGAAAAAGATTTCGAAGTCACAGATACAGAGGCCAAAAAGCTCAATAATTCCGACCCCACAGTTGAAAAGAAAAATTCAATAAATTGGGTGATGATTATTGGTTTAGGCATCATTGCCCTTCTCCTTGTCATTATCTTTCTTCTCTTGAAAAGAAGAAAAGAAGATAAGTCCGACAAAGAATAAACTATCCAAGTTACTTAAACACTCTTGATATTCAACTTCAATTATTGAAGGTATAAATATAAATAAATGTGAAAGGAGAATTTTTATGTGAGCAATAAGTATATTGTTCTTGCTTTAATTCTAATAATAGGAAATACTACAGCTATGACAAGTCATGCGAATTCAGTAATGCCCCATGGAAAAGTAGGTTTCTATGAAGCCCCAAGCACAGTCCCTTCTCCACCATCTGATCAAGAAGATCCTGAGACAGTACAGATGATGAATACATCAAATCAAGTACTGCCTCGTACAGGGGAGAATCCCTCTTCAATAGTCTTTATTGGAGTATTCATTATCGCATTAAGTATACTACTCTTTAATCAAAGAAACACAAAGAGTACTTAATAATAAATTATCGTTCTTTAGAAAGGAACATCAATTTCTCATGAAAAAAATTATCACACTCTCTACAGCAGCGCTTTCAACTCTTGCACTTTTCGGTACAGCACCAGTTTCTGCCGACAGTATTGACCAAAATACATTTACCTCCGAAGGTACAGTAAGCTTCACTGCAGCACCAGATACTTCTAACCCAGGAGTCGTTGATCCTGAAAATCCAGGAGAAACTCCAAATCCTGAAATCCCTGGTGTTGAGGGTACCCTCGCGTTAGATTATGCTTCAAGTTTAGATTTTGGTACACATGAAATTTCAGATAAAGCAACAACTTACTTTGCTTCAGCAGATGATAAAACCTCTGGGGCAGATTTTGTAGCCATGCACGATCTTCGCGGTGAAGGAACATGGTCAATTACAGTAAAACAATTAGCACAATTTAACAATGGTAAAAATGATTTGACTGGTGCTCAATTGAGCTTTAGTGGTGCAGCGGCTGTATATACTGGAGATGCATCTGGTACAGGTGCATATATGCCAACAGCTTCAAATATCACAGACTTAAAAGTGGGTGCTGAAGTACCAGTAATGACTTCAAATGCTGAAGGAAGTTACGGAACATATGCAGTGAAATATGGTGCAGCAGCTGATTATACAGGAAATGAAGAAGGTGGACCAATCTCACTTAGTGTTCCTGCAGGTTCTGCTAAAGCTGGCACTTATACTACAACATTGGAATATGCTTTAAGCGTTGTTCCGGGTGCCTAATTACTTCAAAGATTTAAGGAAATTTTATTTGATATAAGATTTTCTTTTTGAAAAAGGACAAGAAGATTATATCTCTTTCTTTTCTTTTTTCAAAAAGAAAAGAAAGAGATATAAAGGAATAAACGGATGAAAATATCGACTAAACTAGGAGGAGTTGTGGCATGTAGTGCGGCACTCTTTTCTCTCAATAGCTTACTTTTCAATTCAGAAAAAGTTGAAGCAGCCACATCTATTTCAGGTACTCTCGTACCTGGGGAAACTGTCGATACAGGTAATCATGCATTAGACAGTACTTTTCAACAAAATAAAAACAATTGGTCAGTACTCTCTGGGAGTACTTCTTGGTGGCAATGGCAAAGTGACAATTACTTTCTCTTAGCAAATTCTCAAACTGGAAGTTGGACCTACCATGTAATGAATGCGACGATTGATTTTTCAAAACCAGTTTCTATATCAGTGCCTTATAGTTATAAATCAAAAAAATCTGGTTCATGGGGAGATGCCGCAGGTTTCTTTATAACACCTGAGGATAAAGCCACCATACAAAAAAATGGACCAAGTGCAACGGGAAAATATTTAGGAATACAAGGTCTTCCTAATTCCTTTTTTGTGGGTCGTGACCCCTGGAATAATAAGGGATTTGACACTTCATTAAGTGAGACCACTATGGAAAACATATTAATTCGCCAAACAGATGCCATAGGGAACGTGGAAACATCTAAGACTGTTGTTCCAGGATGGCCCCAAAAAGCAGTTCCAGTTACCTATACTGAAATAAGAGAAGGCTTTCTTCAATATTCTTATGAGGGAAAGGAAACTCAAACTCTCACTTGGACTAATATAAGTGATAACGGAGACGGTACTTATACTGGAACACTCTCACTTTTATCTAGTTTGAACTCCACTCCTCTTCAAAGAACAGTGACTATGCGTCACCAAATGACTTTTGGAAGTTTAGGTATTACAGGTGCTAACACAGGTATTATCTTAGAAGGAAATGCCACAAATGCCTCTAGTTTTTCTGCTACAAAGGGGACATCCTCTGTCAGAATCAACTATGTTGATAACAGCACCAATACTCTCATTAAACAAGCACCAGCATCAAGCATAATCGCTAATACAGGAGATACCATTGGTGTAACGAATGGTACGCCTAACTCTCTTGATACTTACGATTATACACCACCTAAAATCGATAATTATACCTTTCTAAAAGGAGGAAGCACAACTGTTGTGAGTAGTGATACGAGCGCTGAAACATCAAATGAAATTAACGTTTATTATAACTACACACCCAAACTTGAAACAGCAACCCTACAATTTTACTATTCAAAAGGAACACCAGGAACAGGGGAAGTTACAGACCCTCTAACAGGACTTGTGGGGGGGAGTCCTGAATCTATGGTTTCTAAAGTAGATGGCCTCGCACAAACGTTGCCCGATTCAATAACAACAACAGGGGATTATGGTAGTCTTCTAAAGGACTTTTTAGGAGACTCGGGAATACCCTTAGGTTATGAAATAGATTATGTAGTCGGTCCAGATGGGAAGAATGGCAAAACTTATCCGGATTTAGATACCGCAATGGCGGCTAACCCTAAATATGAAGATATTGAGGCTAATGGTTGGGCTAATTACTTCAGTGTTTATTTAAAAGCAAGAAAATCAACTACCAAATTTATCTATAAGTATATAGAAGGCACACGCCCTAATGCACCAACGTTACCAGATTCATTAGTACAAACAGGTGTGACTGGTGGAGTTATTACGGATCCGACAAAAAATTTAACAGAACTTCCTAAAGGAGCACAGATTCAAAATGTTACAGGTCCGGATGGGAAAAAATATAGTACATTGAGTGAAGCTCTTGTAGCAGAGGAAAATAAATACTTTGATATAATTACAAAGAACTTTACTCTCACTGTTATTGCACCTCCCATATCTGTGACATTGGATAATGTACCAGATTTAGATTTCGGAACTCAAGAATTAAAAGGAAAACCTATCTACTCTATATCCCCTCAAGGAGCAGTTGGGATATCGGATGATACTGCTACAAACAAGGGGTGGAGCATAACAGCTAATTTGATTCAACAGTTTACAACCGTCCGAGGTCAATCCATAAAAGGTGCTACGCTGACATTTGATAAGGGAGAAGTCATTCCTGCAGCAGGAAATACATCACTCCCTCCTATTACCTCTGAATTTATATTATCTGAAAATGGCCCTGTGAGAGTTGCAACTGCGCAAGCTAATACTGGGCAAGGAAATTGGCAGCTTAAATTTCCAAAAGTCTCGCTTAATACACATGGATCAGCATTGGTAATGAATCAGCAATATCAAGCAACTATTGAGTGGGATATAAGTAATGTTCCTGAATAATAGACAAGAAATCCTAGCGGATTTTTTATTATGTCAATATACGAATGTAATATAATAAGCTACTTTTGGAAAATTAATGCATTTTAGATTGCTATAATACAATCTTTAAGTATAATTTAATTAATGGTAGATTTTATAATAAGAAAAGGAGTTGAAATAGAAGTGAATAATTATTTTGAATATATTTTTAGCAATGATACCAATGTTGAATTACAAATTTTGGAAAGTATTTATAATAGCACGTATGGCCTAGATATGGATGAATTAATTACAAAGGTTGATTTAAATCGAAAAACTATTCATAAGCACCTTGATAATATTAATGAAGTTACGGGGAAGTACTATGATACGGGAGATAGTATTGCTTTTCAAAAAAGAAAGTATGTATTTTTAGGGGATAGAAAGCACTATTATTCTTTAAAATGTAATATGATGAAATCGGAAATCCTCGTTATCCTTATTGAGTTATTTTTATCTACTAAGTCAGTTGATTTAACACTCTTTTGTAAAAATAACTTTATCAGTGAAAGTACTCTTAAACGTAAACTCCAAAAAATTAATATTTTATTGGAGAGTATCGGAGTACGGTTTGTTATTAGAAAAAATCAAATTTATATTCTTGGTGAAGAGCGGATCGTTCGTTATTGTTTAATAAGTTTGCTTTGGAGAATATACCGAGGGATTGAATGGCCTTTTAAAGATGTCAATGAAGAAACAATAGATAATCTTATATCATCTATTATTTCATCTGGAAGGTATATTAATGAGGGAAAAAGAAAGCATCTCGCATTTTATCTTGCAGTTTTTATTTCTCGTGCTCAATCGGGGAATAGTATTTCTAAAGAGTTTTTGCCTGAATACTCAGAAGAACTTATTAATAGCAGTAATTATATGGAAAAACTATCAAAACTTATAGAAAGAGATATTCCTTTACCTGCAGTTGAATTGGACTTCCTCCTACTCATTTTTTATATTTTCCCAGAGTGTTATGACAAATTTCATAGTATTGATACTACACTTTCTATATTAAAAAAATATTCTCGACGAAGCTATAGTAGCATTATGCATTTTATTTCTTTTATTAAAAAGAAGCATCCAAAATGGGAAGAAACTCAACCAGAGAACCCTTTCTTTTGGCCAATGCTTATTTCGGGAAGAATTTTTGTGGATATATTTAAATCAGCCTTTTTCAATTCCTCAGCAATAAACATATTCAAGCATGCCACAAGGGATTATCCAAGTCTCAAACCTATGATAAAAAAGAGCATCCTGTCCCACGAACCAAAACTTTCTGGAAGCACTTTAAAATCATTAGCATTACGTTACGGTCAAGCATATGTTATAGAATTTTCTCCTCATGATTTTGAACCCAAGATAAATATACTCTTAATTACAGACAATGCGATGTACGTAGATAAGATAATGGCTCAAAGAATCAATAATTTATTAGAGAATCGTTTTAATTTCACATTAAGCGTGACTCAGCCAGAATCTACTCCAGATTTAATTATAGGTACAGATGTCATTGATACCAAATATCCTAATATAGAAAGATTGTTCATTAATTCAGAAGTATCTAAGAAAGATAGAGAAAAAATCATCACAGCATGTAGTGAAATATTGAAAAGCAAAATGTTAAAAAGAGTAAACAAAATATCCAAATAATGTATGGATCTAAGAAATTTGACTTTTTACATATTTGATATGACAGTATCTTAATCATATATATTGATTTAACTATGAAATAGAGATTAAGGTTCATAGAAAGGAAGAGATTGATAAGCATATATTATAGAACAAGTTGCGGCTCTTCTCAACGAGTAATTTCATGGTTTAAAGAACATAATCTCAATATACATCAGCAGCAGATAAATCAAATAACTAGATAAGCTCTCTTTAAAATACTACAACTTTCTGATGAATCAAAGTAACTTTTTGCGGCAATTCTTGTCATATCATACATAGTGGATACCACAGTAGCCTTAATCCTTGTATCTATAGCAGCAGTTAGCGCTAGTCCGCCCCAACCAAAAATACCTATGATTCCAACCTTATTTGAGTAAACTTTTTCATGATTCCATAAAAAGTCCACTGCCCCTTCACTATTATAGAGGAGTTTTAGTAAGAGTAGTTTATGAACTCCGTCTTTACTGAAGAGCGTCTCAGGATATCTATTTGATATTTTGTTTCCTCACCCATTTCTCTTATTCTACACAAAGTACAAATCAATACGTGAAAACAATACTCTTACTTCAATAAATATTTCTTCTCCAAAATAAAATATAAATTGATTACCTGACAAATTATATCAGGGGGACAAAATCAGATACCCTTTACTTCCTGTATTGTTTTTCCTGATTTCCCAATTGCATAATATAACTTTCAAAGTTGATGTTGATTATAAAAATCTTTAAGCTGTTTTTTTATATCATCGTCTAACTTATACCATTTTTTCCCTTGGATAGCACCTTCTAAGGCATATAATTCATTTATACATACTGAAGCGTCCTTTTCCCAGAGTTTAAACCAAACGCTCCTACTTCCAAGAGTTGTCAGTTGTTCTATGGTTGAAATTCCAATTTGTTCCAACTGCCCTTCAATCGCTTTCCCTATATTAAGTAACCTAGATAATTCACTCATCTCTATCTCCTCATTTTCTATCAATCATACTATTATATTTGAAACCCTCAGCATACACATAATAGAATCTTTGACAAGCGAAATATGCTAAACATTCATCTAAAGTTGTGGTGACTAAGCTTAGTACTCTAATTATATCAAATACTTTTTATCCTCTAAAATAATACATAAATGTTTTTTGATGCTCTTTTGATGCTCTTTAGATACTAAAACACGATAAAAATGGTAGCAATTAAATCCATATTCATTACTATTTATGAGATAAGGTTATTTTATCAATACTTCTCCGATTCAAAAAAATTTTTTAAAATTGTATACTCAAAGCAAAAAAAAGCCCCAACAAAAGGTGATACTTACTTAAGAATAGAATTTTAACAGAACATATTGATCATAAATATACATAATAAAAAGTCGTTATTATAACGACTCTTTATTTTATACATTTAATACACACTTTTAACTTGCTTGATTAGTTTTTTGGTTAGCTTTCAAAAAATAATGTTTAATAGCTAGTAGTAGTAATCAAAACACTGATATTTTGTTATAATTTACTTATAACAAAGTAGTGTTCAACTTTTGTAACTCTACAAACGAACAGGGAGATTTCTTATGGATAATTGTATTTTTTGTAAAATAATTGCGGGTGAAATTCCAAGTACGAAAATCTACGAAGATGATAACTTGATGGCCTTTCTTGATATCACACAGACAACAAAAGGCCATACTTTAGTTGTGCCTAAAACACACACACGGAATTTATTGGCGATGGCCCCTGAGCAAGCCGCACAGCTTTTCTCTAAAATCCCAGAAATTGCCAATAAACTTGTGGATTCACTGGGAGCTATAGGGATGAATATTTTGCAAAATAACGAGGAAATAGCTGGGCAAACGGTCTTCCATACTCACGTCCATCTCATTCCCCGCTATGCCGAAGATGACGGTTTCTCTGCTGCTTTCACAGCGCACACTTATGATCTTAATGCAATTGCGGAGGAAATCTTATGAAAGAATTCATCAATGATGTTTCAGAAATCTTTTCAAGACTAAGTAAAGAGATAGATGAAGTCAAAGCTAACTTAGAAAACGTAAAAGTGGAAGCAAAAAAGGCTGAACTCACGGGACAAGAAATTCAAAGAAAAGTGAATGAATTCCAAGCCCTTGCTCAGCCCAAAGTTGATAAAATCAATGAAATTTTAGAAAAACTTTCAGAAAAAAGTAGTGAAGAATAATTCACTACTTTTTATTTGATTTAATATAAAATTGACTTCCCCAAAATATCCCTACCAGTTGAGATATGACAAATGATCCAGCGATAATAAAAATTTCCGTTCCATCACTATCGTATCTGATATAGGTGAAAAAATAACGCGAATTATAAAAAACAAAGAGGAAGAACACCAAAAAAATGTCAATAATAAGTAAGTAGGGCCAGGCATGAGTGCCGTCATGTTTCACCAAATGAAAAGTTGCGAAAAGTAACATTAACGAAATTATTTGTAAACTTATCAAGGGAAATTCAAATACTGTTCCGATAGAAATAATTATCCAAACGGCTGCTATAAAGCCTATCAATAGGGTCATCTTCTTCATATTACTATTGTAACATGAAAAAGAACTCTTTTCTAACCCAAATTACTAAAATTACGAATATATTTCTAAAAATATACAAAAAAAGCTCCCTGAGGAGACTTTTTTATTTTTAACTTAGAAGCTTGTTGTATCAACTTTAACACCAGCACCCATAGTTGTAGTAACTGAAAGGTTTGTGATGTAAGTACCTTTAGCTGTAGCTGGTTTAGCAGCAACAACTACGGCATTGATCGCTTTGAAGTTTTCGATAAGTTTTTCGTTGTCGAATGAAACTTTACCGATTGGTACGTGGATGTTACCTGCTTTATCAGCACGGTAGTTAACTTTACCAGCTTTTGATTCTTCAATAGCTTTAGTTACGTCCATTGTTACAGTACCAGTTTTAGGGTTTGGCATGAGGTTACGTGGGCCGAGGACACGTCCAAGACGACCTACAACAGCCATCATGTCAGGTGTTGCGATTACAACGTCGAAGTCCAACCAACCACCGTTGATTTTAGTCACGAGTTCATCAGCACCTACGAAGTCTGCACCAGCTGCTTCTGCTTCTTTAGCTTTTTCGCCACGAGCGAAAACAAGAACACGAGCAGTTTTACCAGTACCGTTTGGCAATACCATTGCACCACGGATTTGTTGGTCAGATTTTTTAGTATCGATGTTAAGGTTGTATGCAACTTCTACAGATGCATCAAATTTTGCGATTGAAGCTTCTTTAGCGAGTGCTACTGCTTCTTCAACGCTGTAAAGTTTAGTTGCGTCTACTTTTTCGATAGCAGCGCGCATTGATTTGCTTTTTTTAGCCATTTCTATATTTCTCCTTGTGGTAATATCGGTTGTCTGTTATTATAACAGCCTTCCACTTGTGTGGAATATGAGCGATGATTAATTAAGAATTAACCTTCTACTACAAATCCCATAGATTTCGCAGTACCTTCGATCATTGACATTGCTGCTTCAAGTGAACCAGCATTAAGGTCAGCCATCTTAGTGTTTGCAATTTCTTCAACTTGTGCTTTTGTTACAGTTGCAACTTTAACTTTGTTAGGCTCACCTGAACCTTTTTCAACTTTAGCTGCTTTTTTCAAAAGAACTGCTGCTGGAGGAGTTTTTGTAATGAATGTAAATGATTTGTCTTCATATACTGAGATTACAACTGGGATGAGCATACCAGCTTGGTCAGCTGTACGCGCGTTGAATTCTTTAGTGAATCCCATGATGTTGATACCTGCTTGACCCAAAGCTGGACCAACTGGTGGAGCTGGTGTTGCTTTACCGGCAGGAATTTGCAATTTAACGAGTTTTTCTACTTGTTTAGCCACGATAAATTTCTCCTTATAATATTGTTTTTCGTGATGTGGTATGATGATAGACCATTCTATCTTCCACGCCTATATGCTAAAAACATACTTAAACAGTCTACCAAATATAGGGGCTTTTGTCAAGCCTCTATATTTCAATGTATTCATCACATGCCGCAACAACTGCAGGATCATGCGTTACAATGATCACTGTTTTTCCTTTTTCTACTTCTTGGCGTAATAATCCCAGTATCAAAACTCTATTTTGCTCATCTAAAGATCCTGTCGGCTCATCAGCCAAGAGGATTTGACTGCGCTTCAGTAAAGCACGCGCAAGAGCTACACGCTGTTTTTCTCCACCTGATAATGCATATACCTTTTCATTCAAGTGATGAGGGATCCCAACTTGATTTAAAACTTCTCTCATCCTACGGCGCTTTTCTGTCTTTTTTATTTTTTCATAGACAAGAGAAATGTTTAGATTTCGCTCAATGCTTTCATCTTCAATCAAGGCAAAGTTTTGAAAAAGGAAGGAAATAAAATTCCGTCGCATAAGCAGTGCCTCCTTACTGTTTATCTGTGGTGCTTTTTTCCCCGCTATGTAGACCTGTCCCGAATCCGCTTCTTCGATTAGTCCAATAAGATTAAGTAGAGTTGACTTTCCAGCTCCGCTTCTTCCTAAGATAGCTGTCATTTTCTCAGCTGAAATACTTAAGGAATAGCGATCGAAAATCTGATGTTTACCAAATTTTTTGGTCACTTCTTGTAGTTCTATCATGCTTGGTTAAGCTCCTTTCAGGGTGGTGACTAGTTCTTTCTTTTCAAGGCGAATGAGCAGGTGGGAGACTAAATAGAGCTCAATCAAAGCATAAAGTATATAAGCCTCAATGACTGTGAAATCATAGCCTAAAATCATCGACTGAGTAAAAAATATTATATTTTGAATGATAATAATTATAAACAGGAAACGATAGCTCCTTAGACGGGAAAATCCTTGTATTCGAAAAAGGGCCAGCTTTTCTTTATTGACTCTGAAATAAATCATTGTTGTGGATAATATCATGATGACAAAGAGAACAAAAATCAAAAGAGTCATAAATACCCAGGACCATCGTTCACCAATATACATTCTCATATCATTCTCCGCAATTTTAGAGCTAGAAACAAATGAAGTAAAGCTAGATTCTACCTTATCTTCTCTTAAACTAGGGAGTAAATCTAAATAAGTTTTTTCCACACTTTCTTTAATAGGAAATAAGGCACCTAGAGTATTGTCGTTGTGAAACATATTGATATATGTGTTTACTCCCGCATTATTTACCGTATGAACTTCTACTATGTCTGTTTTTATTTCCTCCTTCCGTCCATTAGAAAAAATCCCTCCCATTTCTCCTTGAAAAACTGGTATTTTCTGTTTGCCTTTCATTAGAATAAAACGGATATCTGTTCCTTTAAACCAAATCCCTGACATCTCTAGAAGTTCCGAATATCCTTTCTTTATCTCATTTATTTTATCTTTATAACGCTCATTAATTAAAACGACCGCTTCATTTGCTTCAGTAGCAATTTTTATGTCCTTTCCATTACTATCTTTTATTTTATATTTTTGGAGATAAGCTGAATTAATTTCCACGGCCTGATATTTTTCCAAAAATTTCTGAGGTAAAAATTTTTTAGAAGCATGTAACCCCCCATTATTTTCCATGTATTTAAAAAGGGATTCGTGCTGCGTATGATTTTTGAGGCTTTCTAAATAACCCGATCCCCCTCCATGAAAAGTCCCGTAATTTTTTATGGGAGAGGACTGTAGCATTCCGATGCTGCTGTTGAACAAAAGCATCAATCCCATACTGGTAGCTACACTTACCGCAAAAATATATATCTTCACAAGATAGACAGCAATATAAACTCTTTTAAAAAATGGTTTATTGTTGACTTGCTGGGCAAGGGAAAACCTCACAATTACACCAATAATAAACCACACCCCTAACATACTCAAATTTGCAATCAAAAGAACTCCTCCGATGTATTCTATATCAATTGCTCCTATGATCAGCATGTTAGCCAAAAAGAGAACTAAAATCTGGCTCCCAACAAAAGTTTTAAGATAGATTCGTTTGAGGATCATCACACTACTCATGCCATTAAGAGAAAATATAGCGATTTCTTTATTTCTTAAAATTATCCATATAAACATGAAAACAAAATAAAAGAAAAGAACGAGTTTGATAAGCGATAAATAGATATCATTAACTCTGATAATCGGACTACTCGGAATATACCATGACGGCTGATTTTCTAAACGAGCAGAGCTTGTTTGAACTGCTGATATTTTATTAAACTTTTGAGATAATGCTTCTAAAATTCTTTCTTTATCATCAGATTTAAAAAAGACACTGGCTCCTTGATATTGTTCGTTTGTCAAGTTTTCTATAGGGCTGTTATTTATCTTTACCTTATAATCATGGTCTCTAAACTCCTCTTCTTTCCTCGGATGATGTTGTGTTTCAAAATAAATAATATTTGATAGGGGATAACCATAATCAACCCTCCCCTTCCCATTATTTTTATGCCCTAGAAAACGGACACGAGCTATAAAAGGAACATCAAATTCTTGTGAAACCTCTTTTATCACCCTAATAAAATCTTTACGATCTATAAACTCCACTTTCTCGTCAAGGTCTTTAAGGTCATTCTTGAGATTATTTATTTGGGGCTGATAAATCTGAGTATAATTTGGAAGTTGGACAGCTTCCCTTAAGCGCGTGGCTTCTTTATCGGTATAACGCATGTAAGCAATCATACAAGTAATCAAAGAAAAAAGGACGAGTAAAGTAAACTTCAAAAGCTTATTCATTAATATTTACCATTTATTTCCAACTGCTTGATAACTCCAGCTATACCCTCCGTGACGATAACCTGTAGACGACACCCAAACTTTATAACCCGCCGGATACCAGCCACTACTCTTATTTCCTCCGCCTTGAACGTAAGCGTTACTTTGGTGCCTCACAGCCCAATTATAATATTCTGACGTCAAAGTCTTTTTTCCAAAAGCTGCATCTGGAAAAGTTTTATAATATGCCACTTGTCGCCCATGACGCGTAAAATTACTTTGCAAAATACGAACTGCACGTTCTAGCTTTTCAATCCTGTCACCAAAAACACCGTCGGCAGAAGCTTTCTCAGCAGTTGACAACTGCGTTACCACAAAAAGGGATAACCCTAAAATTAATGTAAGAATAATTTTTTTTATTTTCATAATAAACCTTTCTTTAACTGTTACACTTTTCGAGTTCGGTAGTATATTTGCTTCCCTCCTTTATATTCGTTTAATCAGTCTAACACGGAAATCCCTTGATAATTTTTCCTCTATATTTAGTTTTTATGAAAAAAATGAAATCTTTTAAGCTTGGAAAAAACAACTGCTATATTCAATGGTAAATTAAAAAGAAAGCGATAATGTTCAGTTTCTTTACAATTTCTTTAAACACAACTTAAGACCACCAGAAGCTAAGAAAGCGACAAGAAAAGCAGTTGTTTTTCCTGACGTGACGGTTCAATCTGAAATTCTATATTCTTTGCTGACAAGCAATCTATGCTCCTTTCAATGTCATGACAAGTTCTTTCTTTTCAAGACGTGAAAGAAAGTGGAACACTATGATAAGTTCAATAAAAGCGTACAATATATAAGCTTCAATAGTTGCTCGCTCATATCCCCGCAGTAAGGAATGCGTTAAGAAAATCAAATTTTGAATAACAATAAGCATAAAAAGGATCTTATATGTTCTAAAGTATGAAATACCTTGCACGCGACTGAGTACTAATTTTTTCTTATTTATTTTGAAATAGATGAGCGTTGTCGATAAAATCATCAAAATAAAAAGGACGAAAGCTAAAACATTCATAAAGACCCATGTTATCGGTTCACCAATAAAACGTTTCACCTCAATTTCGGCGATTTTTGATGCAGGGACAAAGGAGACAAAATTTGCCGCTACCTTGTCTTTCTTCAAGCTCGGAAGTAACTCTAAATACGTTTTTTCTACGCTCTCTTTTATCGGAATCAAGACACCAAGGGTATTTTCACCGTAAAACATATTACGGTAAGTATTGGCCCCGGCATTATTTACCGTGTGCACCTCGATTATATCTGCTACAAGCTCTTGTTTTTTTCCGTTAGAATAAACACCGCCTGCTTCCCCTTCAAATATAGGAATGCTTTGTCCATCTTTGATCATAATAAATTGAAGCTCTGTTGCACGAAACCAGGCTCCCTCCATTCCCAGCAAACTATTATAAGCTTTTTTTATATCTGCTAATTGACTTTTATGACGTTCGTTGACGAGCAGAACACCTTTTTTTGTACTTTTATCTATATGAATTGGCTTACCCTGATTATCTTTAACAGAGTATTTATCTAGATAAGCAGAATTAACTTCTATTCCTTGATAATCTTGTAGTTTCTCATGCCCCAATATTTTTTTGGTGGCGTGTAAACCACCGTTACTTTCTATATATTTAAACATCTCTGTGTGCCTCGAGCTATCTTTAGCTTCGGAATAACCTAAATTCCAACCTGCAAAAACACCGTAGTTATCTAAGGGTGTCTTCTGCATTAAGCCTAAGCTGTTATTCAATAAAAGGATAATCCCCATACTTGTAGAGATACTGGCAGCAAAGATATAAACTTTAACCAGATAAACCGAGATGTGGACACGTTTGAGGAAAGATTTATTATTGGCTTGGTTTGCTAGAGAAGACCTACTCACTATACCAATAACAAGCAGAACTAAAAGCATACTTAAGACCATAAACACACTCAACCACATCATATATTGAAAATCGAAAGCTTTTAAAAGAAAGATGCTATTCAATAACCATACAAAAAGTTGGACTATCAGGAAGGTCCTCATATAAATACGCAAAAGGATTTCCCAATTTCCTATACCATTAAGAGCATATATAGCAATTTCTTTACTTCGTAAAATCAGCCATACAAAAAGGAAAATAAAATAGAAAAAGAAAATCATTTTAATGAGGAAACGGTACATATCATTCACTCGAGTGATTAAAGGGTAAGGATTATACCATTCGGGTTGAGAAGCTAAGCTGCTTGGACTAGTGGCTAGCGCAAATTTTCCGTTTATTTTTGTACTTAAAGTCTCTAATATTTTCTCTTTTTCACTTGATTCAAAAAATATTGCCGAACCCTGGTATTGTTCATCCGTTAAGTTTTTTAATGGTGCATTGCTCACTCTTACTTTTGCACCATGATCCATAAATTCTTTTTGACTGTGTTGTTTATAGGCAGACTGGAAGTAGACTATATTGGCCATTGGTCGGCTATAGTAGATATTTCCTTTACCGTCATAATCAGCACCAATAAAGCGAGCACGAACAGTAAAAGGAGTGTTGTACTCCCTTGATACTTCCTCTATAACTGAGATAAGATCTTTTCGCTCAAGTATTTTTACATCATCTGTCTCATAGCGCTCAGCATCTCTTATTTCAGGCGGATAAATTTGTGTATAATTCGTTTTACTCACATATTGAGTAAGCCTGTCCGCCTCAATGTCGTTGTAGCGCATATAAGCCATCATCACACTAACTAAAGAGAATAAAAGCAACAATGTAACTTTTAATACTTTATTCATGATCCCCTACCACTTGTTGCCCCTTGCTTCATACTTCCAATCCATTTTTCCATAATAATCGCCTGTCGACGATGTCCAAACTTTCCAACCAGGACCGTACCAACCACTATATCCTCTTCGACCTCCAGATACGAAGGCTTGACTTTGATGAGAAACAGCCCAGTTATAATACTCTGCAGTCAAGGTCTTTTTCCCCCAGGAAGCATCTGGCCAAGTCCTAGAATAGGCCACCTGTCGCCCATGCTTGGTGAAATTACTTTGCAA